>Ga0302325_10023758_pt1 | contig 12765 bp, 14 predicted proteins | sample Palsa_T0_2_FD_201948 | JGI IMG/M metagenome (GOLD analysis project Ga0302325, IMG submission 201948) | Peat permafrost microbial communities from Stordalen Mire near Abisko, Sweden - Palsa_T0_2 | ecosystem: Environmental > Terrestrial > Soil > Palsa > Peat permafrost | place: Sweden: Abisko... | reverse complement strand
CGTGGATTCCACCTCCAAATGCAACTATTGCCACTTTGCCTCAAAGACTTCTGCTGGTGTCCGGTAGCCTAGCCGTTTACGAGGTCTAGTATTTAGCAGCTTGACCGCATGGTCAAGCTGTTTCTGTGTAACTTTGCCTAGATTACTTCCTTTAGGAAAGTACTGTCTAAGTAGTCCATTGGTATTCTCGTTAGTTCCTCTTTCCCATGAATGGTAGGGATAGGCGAAGAAAACCGAGAGCGGTGTTAGCCGCTCCAATAGCTCGTAGCTCTGCATTTCGCTACCATTGTCCAGTGTCATGGTTTTGAGGTACTGCTTCGGGATGCTTGCTAAAGCGTCAGCTACACCACGAGCAAAACCATCACTGCTACCATTGGGTAGTAGAAAAGCTCTAAGGTAACCACTCTTACGCTCAACTAATGTACCAATCCTGCCAGAGTAGCTAGGACCACTGACTATGGTGTCACCTTCCCAATGGCCATAGAACCGTCTGCTCTCTACAGATTTAGGTCTGTGGTCAATACGCCTAGCTTCGAGTAGTGCCTGACGTTTCTTGCGCCTTAGAGTATTAGCTCTAGTCCGACGGTAGCGTTGTTTCTGAGAGCGTAAGTACTTGAGTAAATCTACTCTAAACTGGTACAACCAGTCATAGATAGTTTGAGTACAGACACGTACTCCGTGTCTATTGTTCTTTAGCCAGTAAGCTATCTGCTGAGGTGACCATTGTTCAGTAATTAGTTTCTCTTCAATGAGCCTAGCTAGATTTTGGTTAGTAGAAAGCTTTCTCTTGAACTGGTTAACAACCAGTCTTCGAGCTTTAGACTGTAGCCTAGCCTGTGTAGCATGGTATTGACCTGATGACTTAGAGTTACGTTTTAGTTCACGGCAGATAGTACTTGGGCTAACGCCCAAGACTAAGGCTATGTTTCTTTGAGTGTGTCCGAGTCTAAGCAGTAAACTTAGCTCAATACGTTGGTGTTGTGTAAGATGAGTATGCATCTCTGTTCTCCTTTGTAGTTAGTTGCTTAGTAACTACTAGTCTACAAGGACCAGAGATGCTTTTTAGTTGTTAGTGTTTATGTTGCGTTTTGGATTGGAGTCTAAGGTACGGCATCTTAGACTCGGTCAGAAAGATTTTCCTTGATCGAGTGATGCATAGTTTGGTACACATCACTTGCTGAGATTAGAACTCTTTTGCGCCAAGTGGAATTGGATCATGTGGCATGTGCTGGGCAAGACTATGGTTCTTATAGCGTGAGTCTTCGCTGACGTTTCTACCAAACCATTCTGGTGGTTCGAAAGTTGTCGCACGAACCATAGCTTCCGCAGGACGACCATCAAATTCCACTTCAGCAGTGGCTAGTCCAAGTAAATTACCCTCGTAGATATCCAATTCAATTGTCTCTTTACCGTAGGGGATACAGTAGCGGGTTTTAATGACTAGTCTTCCTGCTGTTTGGTGCCAAAGCGCTTCGAACATCTCTTTCGATAGTTTTATCGGCTGTTCGTCCCGCGCAATCATGCCGGGGGATTTTGTCGTAAGCTCAAATCTTTTGTCATCAAAGCTTCGCACCCTTGTTTCTGAGCCGTCTGCACCAATTGCGATGTATCCTTGACGGAGATGCTTTTTTGGTACGGTATTTAAATCAATCCTTTCGGGTAGTTTGCTTAAATCAACCAGATACTTTAATTCAATTTCAATTGGGTTCCTTGGTCTCTCAACCGTTTCTGTGTCGGTAATCGTCGCCAGATATTTTGCTTCAAATAGCTGACATAAGACTGCGTGGGCAGCCATCAAATCGGGAAAGTCATCGCCAAACTTTCCAGCAATACGGGCATGCAGAGCTGCGTGTGACTGTTGTAATGTTTCATAATTGTCTACCCCATAGTCTTCACGAAGTATTACTACACCGTTACCGGTAATATCTACTGCAATTGGTAATAATTTATCAACCATGCGTACAAAAATAGCCTCGGAAGTATCCTGACGTTCATAGTCTACAAAATCTTCAGCTATCAGGGGTGGAAGCTCAGCACATAATTCTTCTTTAGTTGCTTGTCCAAGACGTTCTTTTTCGGCTAGCTGGGCCGAGGTCAAGTCAAATGTTGCTACGTCACCGACCTTCAATTCTAGTAAATCGTGTGCCACTGCGAATCGGCGCACTTTATCAATGTCTAAATTGAGATTGAGGACGCGTGCCATCTCAGGTGCCAAAATAGTAAGCATATAGCTGTGCTCGACATCGCTTTCGCGATGCCCATCTGCATAGCGTGGAATACGTTCAACAGCAGAATAATCATCAACTAATTGACTTGTTTTTAAGGCAAGTGCAGCTAGTTCGCTTCCTGCTTCTTGTTTTCTAGAGTCATCCAAAATTGGAAAACGAGGATCAAAGTCTGATTCCGACATACAGTAATTATTAAAACTATATTATTGAAATGCAAGCATAATTGTGGTGTTACGGAATCTTAGACTCGGTTAGAAAGATTGATCTTCTTAAGTTAGCGAGTCCAGAATGGTATCTAGAGTGTTATGTTGATTAACATGAATAAAACCCATTCCTATAGACTTAACAACAGCATTCTCAACATTGTCATCAAGGAGTACAGTTTCCTCCGGCTTAAGCCCTTGTTGAAGGAGATAGTTATAAAAAAACAGGCTTTGTCCATTTCTTATATCTGCTTTCAAAGCACCTAATGTAGGAGATGCAAGGATTCCGTCAAATTTATCTTCAAGTTTTAATGCAGGTACGGTCCAAGTTTCAAAAGTATCCATATTATCGGTAGCTATTACTACTTTAGCTCCTCTTTCACGGATTGATGAAACGCTATCTGTGACCTTGCTATCAATAAACGTCATTTGCTCGCAGCTTGATTTTAAGTCTGAATAAACCGCGCTGGGAGATAGACCATATTGCGTGCCTATTAGTTCAGCAATATTGGCCGAGCTAACATTACCTCGCATCCACTCTTTAACTAGATCACGACAAGTTCTAAAAAGAAATGTCGTGAACTGCTCAACTACATCTGGATCAAGTTGGGATTCATTATTTGGTGCCCAAAACTTGGATTGTGATAGAGTTCCATCCCAGTCAACAAACACTGCTTTAGACTTCATGACCTTATAATAGTTCAGACGTCTAAAATGGTCTAGTAATATTTAACCGGTACGAAAAGCAATTGTACCTCGGGTACACCTTCTTTCGAACACCTTTTAGCTTGGTTAGATCATCTCGCGCGAGAACTAAAGAGTCATGAAGACGCAATGATGCATGTATGCTATATCGGACTTATGTAAAGAAAGGTATAAATATGCGCACAACTATTACTATTAACGATAAGATTTACAAGGCACTACGAATTCGAGCAGCAGAGAGCGGTGAAACAGTATCTTCGATGGTAGAGGATGCCATAAGGGAACAGGTTCTTGAGGATCTTTATGACCTACAGATGGTAAGAGAACTCGAAAATGAGCCTTCTATAGACTTCAAGACTTTTGTTAAAGAGCTTAAAGCTGATGGACTCTTATAGCATTAAGATTAAAAACACTGCTCAAAAAGAAATACGTAAGCTTCCTAGCAAAGAATTGCGAAATAAGATCGTAGATATAATAAATAGTCTATATATCAACCCGATGCCAGATGAGTCGAAAAAAATCAAAGGCTCAAATAATATCTATCGTATAAGGCAAGGAGTATATCGAATAATCTACCAAATTCATAAAAACGAATTACTTATTATGGTGATCAGAGTTCGGCATCGTAAAGATGCATGCAAAAACCTGTAATCGTTTAAGCCGCACTCATAATTAAAGTCCTATTTGGTACGCCCTGGTACAGGAAATTCAAACCTGTTTTAGGAATGAGGTGATGATAATGTAGTGACTAAGCCGCCACTTATCGTAGGTCCGATAATAATGCCTGTTGCTACTATTCCAACAAATCCAACAGCAGCGCCAAATGCTGTACCCATCACAAACTTCCCTAGTATGCTTCCCGTAACTAACTTATTTCCTGGTTCATAATATAATTATATACTCGCTTATGCTAAAATACTTATAATTACATGTTATGAACATCCATCAAAAAATGAAGACAATAAAAATTGTATCTCATGTGTCATCGCACCGTCTTAGTTCTATATGTCTTGTCTTGGCCTTTGCTGCTCTAGGAGTCTATTTAATAGTCGGTGTCCACGCTCAAACACCTTATGCTTCAGTTGAAGCAGAAAGTGGCACATTAAGTAATGGTGCGACGGCTGAAACCGACGCTACGGCTTCTAATGGCACTTATGTTCAATTTAGCAGCCCTGCATCGGCTAACGTGGCCAACTTCAACACCATTGACTACAACAACGGCGTAGAGCTAACCGATGGTTCTTTCTACCAAATCCTGGATCTCCAGTATGACGACACTCCAAGCGATCCCTCCTACAGCCCCACCTATTTTGCAAACCTGCACAAGGAAAACCCCAATTTAAAGATTGTGATATACATCGACCCTATCTATAGTTGTGGGGACGCTCCGGCTGACGACGTAGATGGCAATGCCAATTTTGGCAGCACGGCCTATCAGTCAGGTTGTGCCGCCGCGGCTATTGCAGAAGCTAAATCTTGTGGCGCCGATGGTATATTTTGGGATCAGATAGATGCTACGGGCGACTGGACTACCAGTAATGGCCAGGACCCAAGCGACTATCCGACCGATGCCGCCTGGCAAGGTGCCGTGGAATCATTCTTATCGTACGTGAAGACACAGCTCAACGACAACGGCCTAATATCTATTGGTAACGTTGCCGACTGGGAAGATGGCAGCACCACCGGCATAGTCTGGTCAGCCTATAACAAGGACCTTGATGGTGGTCTTGAAGAGAGCTGGGATTCTGACGGTACTTCTGCAGGTTTAAGTAACGGTTTATGGCTGATCCAAGAGGAAGAGGCCTTATGGTCTTCATCGCAAAACAAATACATCATGATGCGCGATTCTGCAGAGAACAGTGAGACGGGCAGCAACTTCGGCTTCGCCTCCATGCTATTAGTAGCACCTGCCAGCAACAGTCTGGACAGCTTTTCGACTACGATTATCGATAATGGTGCTTACTTCGGCGATGAAGCCGATTATCCGGAGTTTACGACAGCTAAGGACATTGGCGCACCAACAGGCAGCGTCAGCCCGTCAATTAGTCCGCTTCCATCTAGTTACACCGGTGCTTCAAGTAGTGGCGGCTCTGTACCGTCCGCCCAAAACTCGGTCTACTCTCGAACTTTTACTAATGGCCTAGTCCTGGTTAACCCGACAAATGGTACCTTAAGCTACACTCTGCCTTCTGGAACCTATTCCGGCTCAGGTGATGAACCGACCAACCTCAGCGGCACTATACAAGTTCCCTCGCTTACTGGGTATATACTCACAAAACAATAGCTTCTCAGTATTCCGTTTTAAACTCACTAGTTCCCCAGTCAATTAAGATGCTCTGTTAAATGCTTAACTAAAAAATAGATCTGAACCTATAAATAACAGATGTATAAGGTTTGAATTCTACTAGGGGTATGACAAATTTAACAGAGGTGAAATTGTGGTACGGCAGGCGGGACAACATGCAAACCCTCAAGCCTCAGTTGAGGCCCTTCTGGAAAGCCTCCTCAACCTTGAGACTCGGCGGCTCTTCCGGGACGCGGTGGCCAACAGACCGCATCTATCCGCCAGGTTCTTCCGATGGTGTCAAGCAACCCTCTCGCTCAGGTTCTCCCCAGAAGCGCGCCAGTATTACTTAAAATGAGGCCGCGCGTTATTCTGCTGGACTCTCGATCAGTCGCAGCACTGGCCGCCGGCCAGTTAGGGCCTCCACCACCCTTGCCAGACCGCCGCCACGCACGATGTCGATCGGCCGCCGTCCGTCAAGCCCGTCTTGGTGCCGAACCATCCATTGCACGACCTCAGATGGCGGGAGAATCTGCTCAGCGACGGCGAGTAGTTCCTCAAGGCTTTCCGGCTCTCGGCCGACAGGTCTGTCCGCTCTCATGAGCGGGCCTTCGGATCCATCGGCATACGTATCATAGGCCATCAGCAGCGCGCTTTCGTCTGAGAGTGGCAAGCTCTCGCCAGCTACAATGATAAAAGGAGTGTTGGATGACTGTTCCACTAGTATATGTAATACGACTTTCGCACTTACGTCAACACCATTCAGCTACCCGGGATAGCTACATGGAATCAGTCTCTCCTTACTGCCATTTATAAGGACACCTACCTTAGCTTGATCGACGACCTCCGCCGATGTCGTCGCAAAGAACTCAACAAGATCTTCAATCAGGATGATGTACGCCTTCGTTCCTCCTACCGCTAGCTCCGTACCCTCAGGAGTACTAGACCACACGTGCGGACCCTCCATCGGTTCGTACAGCCGGTCGCCGACCCTCCATAGTGGGCCATCTATCTGAGCTGTACTGAGACTGCGGTTGACTACACGCAACTTCATGGCACTGACCGGACTTTCTGCTTGAGAAGCCGGGCCCCAGTTGACGTTCACCCGCAGTCGCGATAGGCGTATCTCGCGCCGGAGGGTGATGAATAGACCGATGGTACCGGTCGCCGCTCCCTCGATAGCTATGATGCCCGTCAATGGAATCCCTGAAACGAACGCCGGCCTGCTGGCGGCGCTGCAACCGCTTGGTAAGGACGAAATCCTCGTTTATCGCTGGATCATCGCTCCAGGACGGCCCTCGACGGTGCCGGTGGCCCGGGCGGGCAGCAGTATCGAGACCGAGGAACGAAGGCGTCTGCGCGTCAAGAACAGCGGCAGCATTGTTCGGGCCCGTGGACTCGTCGCCATCCGTGCCGGCCACGTCCGCCGAGCCGAACATCTTGTCGGGCGGTTGCAAGCCATGCTCCGGAGCCAGGGGACCGCCTATGGCTACGTCAGTGCTACTGCGCGCCTCAAGGGGCAGACGAAGCTCGAGCTGGCCACGACGTCGTTTTTTCTCATGGACCGCTACGCGGGCACGGAGTTGGCCGCCCTGCTGGGCTGGTCGATCGAAGCGCCGCAACTGCCGGGAATCATGCTCGGCACCTCGCCGCTGCGGATCCCGTCATCTGAGCTGCCGTCTTCCGGCCGCGTTCTTGGAGTATCAACCTGGCCGGGACGAGAGCGCCCCGTCGCCCAATCATTAGTCGGAGCCCTGTCTCATTCACTAATCACGGGGCCAACTGGTAGCGGCAAATCTACTCTACTAACACAGCTGGCTGTGGCGGATCTAGCCGCCGGTCGCGGATTGGTACTGATCGACGGCAAGGGCGACACGGTCGACGAAGTTCTTGCTCGAGTCCCCGAACGGAGACAACGCGATGACCCGATCATCGGGAACTCCTGGAGACATCTGCCGAAAGACCAACGTAAGGATCGGGCCGAACGGCTCTGCAACTACTTCGCCGCTTGCCTGCTCATGCCGAGGAAGTGGATCAAGTCCGATTGGGGCAACGGTATTCAGCGTGTCCGGCAGCTGTCGCGACGCTACTACGTCTCCGAAGACGCCATGAGTACGAGACTGAGCGAGCTCGGACTGACGTCGATGACGCTGGCGCTGGAACCGAAGCAGCGGCACGACAGGAGCACACGATGAGCAAGACGGCCATCATCTACTTGCGAGTCTCCTCGGCTGGCCAGGTCAACAAGGGGCGCGATCCTGAGGGCTACTCCATTCCTGGACAGCGCGAGGCTTGCCGCCAGTACGCCCGCCAGATCGGCGCTGAAGTCATTCGCGAGTACGTCGAGCCAGGTAAGAGCGGGACGACGACTAACCGGCCGGCCCTGCAGCGGATGCTTGGTGAACTCGATGAGCTGAAGCCGGACTACGCAATCTTCTACGACCTATCACGGGTCGCCCGCGACGACTTCCTTCCCCCTGGCGCGAGGCTCTGGAGGCCGTGGCGCGGCCGGATGAGGTCCGAGAGAACGCTCCAGAGGCCGATCAGATCCCCCTGAAGGCCGCCCTCGATCGACACGACGCCCGGAAACACCAAGACCGCCTGCGAGGCGGCCTTGGTTTGAACGAGACGAAATTGGTACGCCCGGAGGGATTCGAACCCCCGACTTTCTGTTCCGAAGACAGACGCTCTAATCCGCTGAGCTACGGGCGCATATTTAATTATGCGAGCGTATACATTCTAACAGAGAAAGAAACTCTTATGAAACAGTGGGCTCAATTTATTCTTCTGCTTTTAAGTCTTTTTGGTCTTGCTAGAACGTATCTACCTGTTCTTGCTCTTTAATTTTTACGTCTGAATCGTACAGGTCTATATCTATACCTGCTCTTTTGGCGGCTTGAATGGTTCGCGACGATCGGCGGCTCATTGTTATTGTCATAACTTCTATACCTCCAAATTAATTTAGTTACATTATTTCACTATTTTTGTATTGGGTCGATATAAAAATTCACATAAACACCTGTTAGATAATTCATTGTCGCATAATTGTCATTTTTATATTCTTATAATAGACATGAGGCTTAAATAATATATAAGGAGAACACCATGCAAGGCGCAACTAACTGCAGACCAATCGCAAAATCTTTGTTTGTCTTTGGTCGTAGCTATGGCCAAACACTGGTCATCAGCTAGTTTATAAGCTAAGCCCTTTACCTGTTTGCAGATCAGGTTAATAATACTAAAAGTAATCTAAAGGTTTTTACTACAGTACTCTTCCAAGGAGACATTCAATTGCGACTAAAAACCCAAAATATTCGTAATTATGTGCGCCTTAAAGATGGCGATATTGGACCCGGCCAGTTTGTACTTGCATTGGCCATATTCCTAATTGGGATCATTATTTCTCTTTATTATTTCAGGTCTAACAATCATCAGGTTAATTACGATTTAAATACAAAATTCGATCATCAGATCCACTTAACACAGACTATTATCGACCTCCGTTTACAGCAGTATACTAACCTTTTAAGTGGAGGCGAGGCACTTTTTAAAATAGATTCCTATCCTGGCGAAAGTATGTGGTCTAGCTATTACCAGACTTATGATTTGCCAAAAAATTACCCTGGGGTAGTTGCGGTCAGCTTTAGTCAGTATGTTACGAATATAGAAATTCCTAATTATTTAAACGTCACAAGAGCGCAGGTAAAGCCTGGATTTACAATTACGCCAGCTGGCAATCGTCCGGTTTACGCGCCTATCACATATGTCTCTTCACTATCTGCGGTCAGTTTAAAAAGTCTGGGCTTTGACCCACTAACAAATCCAGTTAGGTATAAAGCCATAAGTGAGGCCATAAAGGAAGATAAACCTGTTATGAGCGGTAAGATTTCCTTAGTTGCAACAGACATAGGTCAGGCTTCTTTTATTATTTACAGTCCAGTCTACAATCAAACTGTCTCAACGATCAGCCAAAGAGAAAATTCGGTCTATGGCCTAGTTTATGCGGCCGTCAATGCAAATGGCCTGTTTAAGAATGTGGCTTCTAACGTTGAAAATACAGGCTATGGCTTTGCTATTTATGATGGTGCTTCCCAAAATAAATCCGCACTAATGTATGAGACACCTAATTTTACAAAGAACTGGGATGGACGACTGAAAGCAAGAACTATTTCATTTAGATATGATAGCCACACTTGGACGATCGAGACATTTGCCAGCAAAGGTCTCTTAACCTCTAACGAGCTTCATTCACCGATATATACTTTGATAGCAAGTATAGTTCTAAGTTTTCTTCTCGCCCTCTTAATTTGGTATTCTGTCGCTTACAGGGAACGCAAATTCTTGGTTATAAAAAAGGACGAGGTTCAGCTTGCTAAAGATGACTTACTGTCTCTAGCTTCACACCAATTAAGGACTCCGGCCACAATCGTAAAGCAGTATTTGGGTATCTTATTACAAAACTATAGCGGAGAATTAAACCCTAAGCATCGAGAGATTATAGAGACAGCCTACGACAGCAATGAAAAGCAGCTTGAAATAGCTAATCAGTTTTTAAATGTGGCTCGACTTGATTCAGGCAGGATTAAACTTGTTAAAAGTCGAATCGATCTCAATGCCTTGATCGAACGGTCTGCTGCTGAGCAGAGGAAGATAGCGAAAAAGAGGCAACAAAGTATAATCGTTAAATTACCCAAACGAAATATTTACGTAGAAGCCGACTCAAGATATTTACCTATGGCAATAGATAATTTGCTGTCTAATGCCAGTAAATACACTAAAAATAGAGGAAGACTGACCATTGACGCTACAGCTAAGCATGATGAAGTAAAGATCTCAGTTAAAGATAATGGTATAGGTATCGAAGCACATGAACTAGATAACCTTTTTGAAAAATTCTCTCGAATTGAGAAGTTATCCACGACAGATTTTAATGGAACTGGCATAGGTTTATACTTAACTAAGCAAATCGTTGACTTACATGGCGGCCGAATCGAAGTAGAATCTATACTGAAGAAAGGTTCGACATTTACCATGTATATACCTAAGAAGTAATCTTAGCTCCATTATCTATTCAACTTTTGTAGTTACAGGCATATAATATAGGCAGCCTAAAGGAAGTAGGGATATGTCTAAGAAAGTACTCATTATAGAGGACGAACAGCCGCTTAGAGATGTCTATGCTTTAATTCTTAGTCACGAAGGTTATGAAGTTGCTACCGCTGAAAATGGGCAAGTTGGTATCACACAACTAAAATCTTTTAAGCCCAGTTTGATACTACTAGATATGCTAATGCCAGTTATGGATGGCATGAAGTTTTTAAAGACAGTTAAATTTCCGTCTAATTATCCCGATACTAAGATTCTGATAATAAGTAATTTGAACGATCCACTAAACCCCAAACAAGCTAAGCAATACGGAGTTCATGATTCCTTCGTTAAAGTAAATTTGTCCCCTAACCAACTAGCCAGCATGGTCAAGAAGCATCTTCCCCTACTAGAGGCGGCCTCTTAAAATATTGTTGTAAGCTTAATCTTGGTCAACAGCGTTACTTTTTTGTTTTTGGGCTTGGCTTGACCGTGCTTGAATTGCTGGCCATCATTTGTAAGTTACCAAGCATTTTTTCTAAAGTCATTTTATGTGCCTTTATGTGTTCTTAAGTGATAACGTAAATACTATTCCTTATTCCAAAGCTTCGTCTGTAATATTTTCCACACTAAAAATCAGGATTTACTGCTGTTGGGTGGTAATAGCTTAGTATTGCCAACGTATTTAACATGCATGAGAGCTTTTTGTAGACACTCTATAACAATCTCAGCCTGCTTATGACTCATACCGACTTTGGATATTGTCGTGGCCTGATCTTTGACGGTTTGAGTAAAGTTAATTGTTATACCTGACTGATTCCAGTTTACTTCTACGCCGTCACTGTACATTGTTCTTACGTCAACCGATGAAAGTAACATAATCATTGGTTTGCTGGACATAAGATTTTGCATTGTTTGGTCATCACCTTGAACCTGCGTAAGTTCCAGGTGATCATTAAGATCACTGTCATACTGGGCTAACTCCCATAGATGCAGTGCCTCTTGGTCGGCCATATTGTAGTAGCTAATAAGTAAAAGCATAACTTCTTCGTCAGGCCTCTTAAGGCCGTCTTCAATTAAACGTAATTGAGTCTCATCTAGCTCAACTGCACCAGAGACCTCTTCAAGGCTACGTTTTGACTTCTCTCGTACTGTTTTTAGGTGTTTCCCTAGAGTGACGTAAGGTTTTTTACTTGGTGTCATTTAATATATTTTAAGCTTGGATTAGCGCATTCGCAAGCACTAGCATACGTCATCTTAACTTTTAAAAAGTCGAAACAAGATATAATAAGGGCTGATGGAAATACTCACAGATGTTAGCCTAAGAGACTACTCGACCATGGCTTTAGGTGGCAATGCTGCTAATTTGGTCAATGTGTCATCTAAAGATGAACTAATTGAAGCCGTTAATTTAGCAAAAGAAAAAGACCTGAGAATGCTTATGGTAGGGTCAGGCAGCAATATTATTTGGCGTGACGAGGGTTATGACGGATTAATTATAGTTAATAAAATACTAGGTTTTGAGATAACAGAGTCCGATGAAGCGATCTTATTAAGTATTGGTGCAGGCGAAGATTGGGACGAAGTAGTTAAGCGAACTTGTGACATGGGCTTAAGTGGAATAGAAGCTCTGAGTCTTATTCCCGGCAAAGCCGGATCAACACCAATTCAAAACGTAGGTGCTTATGGTCAAGAGATATCCGATACTTTAATTTCTCTTGAAGCTTATGACAACAAAGAGAATCGGTTTGTTGAGCTTATAAATGATGATTGCGAGTTTGGCTACAGAACAAGCCGCTTTAAGACAGTCGACAGAGGAAGATTCCTTATTACAAGCATTGAGCTCAGGCTAACTAAGACAGTTATGCAACCACCTTTTTATAAAGCATTACAGAATTATTTAGATGAAAATAACGTACAAGACTATTCACCTTATTCTATTAGAAATGCCGTTATTAGTATTCGGCAAGCCAAATTGCCCGATCCTAAGCTTGTACACAATGTCGGATCTTTCTTCGCTAACCCGATTATCCCTAAGAACGTGGCTGATGGCCTAAAAATTACCTACGAAGATATGCCAGTCTGGCCGGCTGGTGAGGAAATTAAAATACCGGCAGCCTGGTTAATTGAACAAGCAGGTTTTAAAGACTTCCATGACAATTCAACGGGTATGGCAACTTGGGCTAAGCAACCATTGGTACTAGTTAACGAGAAAGCTAGTTCAACCAAGGACTTATTAGCGTTTAAAGCAAAAATCGTG
>Ga0302325_10023756_pt1 | contig 12765 bp, 11 predicted proteins | sample Palsa_T0_2_FD_201948 | JGI IMG/M metagenome (GOLD analysis project Ga0302325, IMG submission 201948) | Peat permafrost microbial communities from Stordalen Mire near Abisko, Sweden - Palsa_T0_2 | ecosystem: Environmental > Terrestrial > Soil > Palsa > Peat permafrost | place: Sweden: Abisko... | reverse complement strand
CGCGTTCGAAAACGCTCGTCGTTTGGTCGCGACCCGTCCCAACGAAATCGGACGCCGACCTTGGCGCTACGGGGCTCGGACTGGTCGCGCTCACCGGCGTGGATCAAGCGCAGCCGAACGCCATTCCTCTGGCGCAACTGCAATCCTTGGGGCGCTTCATTCGCTTTTTGCAAAACGCCGACGGCAGCTTCGTCAGCAAATACAGTCCGGATACGGGACCCGTCGGCGACTGGCACAGCTTGTATTATCCCGGCGAGGCGGCCTTGGGCCTGATCGCCCTTTACGAACTGGATCATTCCCGCGAGTGGCTGATCGCGGCGGGAAAGGCGCTCGCATACTTGGCCAAGAGTCGAGCGGGCGCTCAGATGCTTCCTGCCGATCACTGGGCTTTGATCGCGACCGCCAAATTCCTTCCTTACTATGACCGCAGCGCGTGTCCCGCTCCCCGCGATGAACTGGTCGAACACGCCCGCCGCATTTGTGATGGAATCCTTCGCGAGCAGATAACGAACGCACCGGATGCCAGACTGGACGGAGCATTCGATCCTTCCGGACGGACTACCCCGGCGGCCACGCGCCTTGAGGGCCTGCTCGCCGCGCTGGAGTTCCTACCGGTGAATGAAGCCGATTTCCGCGCCCGCATCGAAACCACGGTCGATCATGGCATCGCCTTTTTGCTACGTACACAAATCACGGCCGGCCCCTATGCGGGCGGAATTCCAGGAGCAGTATTCGGAGCCGGTTCAGTTGTCTTCAAAGCCAACTCCGGCGCATCCGACATTCGCATCGATTACGTCCAGCATGCCCTCTGCGCATGGCTTCGCTATGAAGCAATGCTTCAACGCCGCGAGCCTGGACGCCCAGGCCGGCGATGAACTGCAGCCGAAGCTCGGGAGAAGCTATGATCGAATTGATGGCGCAAGTCCATATGAGCGAATCCGAAGTGTCGGAGAACTTCGCCGCCGCCCTGGAGAAGGTTAGGCGAGGTACCGAGGTGGTGGTCGAGCAGGATCACCGCCCCGTCGCCGTCATCACCGCAGTGAAAGGGCCCGGCCGTCCCCTAGACGAGTGCATCGCCATCGCTAAGGCACGCGCTTCCGGTGCGACCCTGGATGAGGACTTTGCCAAGGACCTGGAAGAAATCATCGCCCACCGGCAACCGCTCGACGCCTCGGTATGGGACTGATCCTCGACTCCAGCGCCGTCATCGCTGGAGAGCGGAAAGGTCAAACGATTGCCGAACTGCTGGCTGATCTGCGTGCTGCTCTCGGAGCGGAAGCCATCGCTCTCGCAACGGTCAGCGTGATCGAGCTGGAGCATGGCATCTGGCGCGCCCTGGACGCGGCGCAAGCGGAGCGCCGGGAGTAATTCTTCGATGAGCTGTTCGCGGCCGTTCCCACCTATCCCCTCACGTTTGCGATTGCTCGCCGTGCGGCCCGGATCGACGGCGAGTCCAAGCGCAGAGGCATTGTGATCCCGTTTCAGGATCTGGTGATCGGAGCGACGACGCTCGAGTTCGATTGCGCAGTTGCAACACACAACGCGCGGCACTTCCAGATGATCCCCCATCTCGTGGTGAAGCAACTATGAGCCCAACTATGAGCAACAGCTGAGTGCCACCAATGCTTCGAAGACGGGCGCCATGAGCCATAACTTCACCCACCAATACGATACCTATACCCGGCTCACCTCCATCACCTGGACCAACGCGCCCGGCACCCTTAGCGGCACGCAAGCCCAGGTTTGGCAAATGTCCGGTTTGAGGGGATACAGTCGAACCGTACGGCCCCCACCCAGGCGTTTCCCCTAATTCTCAATACCTTGCCGGCCCATATGCTGTCTAAGGCCCGATCTGCCGATCCTTAGATCAGTGGCACACACCGCCACACTACTGAAGAGAATTTAATGGCCTCTATCCAACTGATTTTGAAGCGCGGCGCCGCGGTCCGCCGTCCGACGAAAAAACAGCCCGGCAGCGCTGGTGTACTATTGGAGTTCGTATCCTAGCCCATGGCATTTCAGATTCAGCCGGTTAAGGAATTTCTGGTCCGGCCGGCCCTCCCCGCGGCGATTTCCCGGATGAGCGACCTGGCCTACAATCTCCTTTGGAGCTGGGACCATACCGTCCGGTCCTTGTTCCGCAGATTGGACTCGGCATTATGGAAGAGCTGCGGCCACAACCCGGTTCTCATGCTGGGGCGCGTGCCTCAGGCCACACTCGAGCGCGTTGCGTCCGATCCCCGGTTTCTGGCGGCCTACCGGCGCGCATGCGAACGCTTCGCAAGCTATCTGGAACGCACCGATCCTCTGCAGGGTCGCTTGATTGCTTATTTTTCCATGGAATATGGGATGGTCGAGTGCATGCCCATCTATTCGGGCGGACTCGGCGTGCTCTCGGGCGACCATCTGAAAGCGTCCAGCGACGGCGAAATCCCCTTGGTGGGAGTCGGGTTGCTATATCAGAAGGGATTCCTACAGCAGTCGTTGAATCCAGACGGCTGGCAGCAAGAGCGGAACCCCATTAACGACTTTTACACCTTGCCGGTCCGGCCGCTCCGCGACGAAGAGGGCGGCGACGTTACCGTCTCCGTCACGCTGCCCACCGGCGAGGTCTACATCAAGATCTGGTACATCGATGTCGGCCGAGTGAAGCTCTACCTGCTGGATACGAACATACCGGAAAACGGTCAGATCGAACACCGCGAGATCACCGACCAGTTGTACGCCGGCGACAGCCTCACTCGCATCCGGCAGGAGATCGTGCTGGGCATCGGCGGTCTCAGAGCGCTCCACAAGCTCGGCTTGAAGCCCACCGTTTGGCACATGAATGAAGGGCATTCCGCGTTCTTGGCCCTGGAACGCATGCGGCTCCTCATCCAGGAGGAGGGCCTGACTTTTGAGGAAGCCTTCGAGGCGTGCCGCTCCAACAACGTTTTCACCACCCATACTTCGGTCCCGGCCGGTATCGATCTGTTCGACGAAGGCCTGATGTACCAATATTTCGGCGAATATTGCCGCGCCGGCGGAATTCCTTTCGAAAAGCTATTGGCGCTGGGACGGTTCGAGGCCGAGAATCACCAGGAGCCGTTCTCGATGGCCATCGCCGCGGTGAAGACGTCGGCGTTTCGCAACGCGGTGAGTTGCATTCATCGCCAAGTGTCGCAGGAGATGTGGCAGAATCTGTGGCCGAAGCTGCCGGTTTGGGAAGTTCCTATTACTTCGGTGACCAACGGCGTGCATCTGCCCACTTGGTTGAACGGAGATCTGGCGCAGCTCTACGATCAGTATCTTCAGCCGGACTGGCGCGAGCGCTACCCCGATCCGAAAATCTGGGATCTGGTGGAAGACGTTCCCAATTCGGAGCTTTGGGAAGCGCATCGCCGGCGTAAGCGCTACCTGGTCACCTTCGTTCGGGAACGCGTGATGGCAGCCGCCGTTTCGCGCAAGGCATCGGCCGCCGAACAGCGCCGCTTGTCCGACGTGCTCGAACCGGACACCTTCACCATCGGATTCGCGCGAAGATTCGCCACCTACAAGCGAGCCACGCTGCTTTTCCGCGACATCGACCGGCTCAAGCGCCTGCTGACGGACAAGGAGCGGCCGGTGCAGATCGTGATCGCGGGAAAAGCGCACCCCCGCGACCTTCCCGGCAAGACGCTGATCCGCGAAATCGTCCAACTCTCTCGCGCGCCGGAAATCTCCAAGCACATCGTCTTCGTCGAGGACTACAGCATCGGCGTGGCCCGCGAGTTGGTGCAGGGCGTCGACCTGTGGCTCAACACTCCGCGCCGGGGCGAGGAAGCCTGCGGCACCAGCGGCATGAAGGCCGGGATCAACGGCATCCTCAACCTCAGTATTCTGGACGGCTGGTTCGACGAGGCCTATGAGATATCCGGCGGATGGGCCATCGGCGACCGCGAGCCATACGCCGAAGACCATGACGAAATCCATTCCCGGGCCATCTATTCCATACTGGAAAACGAAATCGTGCCGATGTATTACCAGGACCGCGAGGAAGGCGTTCCGGTGGATTGGATGCGCCGCGTGAAACAATCGCTGGTGCATCTGAGTCCTCAATTTAACTGCCAGCGGATGCTGAGCGAGTATACGTCGCAGCTCTACGAACCGGCGCATCAGGCCTACCTCGACATCTCGCGGGATGGCTTCGAGCCGGCGCGCTCGCGAGCTCTTTGGAATGGCGACGTCGAAAAAGTTTGGAACAGTGTCGGGTTCTTGGAGATCGGTCCCGGCCCCGATACCTCAGTGCTGACTGGGAGGCCGGTGCCGATGCGCGCCGTGGTGAACCTCGCCGGGCTCTCTCCGAAGGATGTGCGCGTGGAAGCCGTGATCGGCAAGGTGGGCGTGAACGGAAATCTCGAGGAGACTCAGGTCATGAGCCTTCCTCCGGTGCAACAGCAGGGCTCGGCGTACGTGTTCCAAAAGGAGTTCGTGCCGCATCAAACCGGCAGATTGGGCTATTGCCTTAGAATCAGCCCCAATCATTATGACGATCCTTTGACGCGCCCTTGTAACGATTTATTGAAGTGGAGCGCGGGCTAAAAGCACGCGGTTAGGGCTTTCACCTGCCAGTACCCGTGGTATTTCAGATGGGTTGGGACCCTTTCTTGACGGGTTGCTCCAGATTTTAGTGGCATCGCGGAAGCTTTCGTGGTACATAGTTAAGTAGGCGCACGCGGGACCAGTTTCCCAGCCTAGCCGGTCTCGCCGTAATCCTCCGATTGATCCGACATCGATGGCCACGAACCCTGTCTTAGCTCCGTCGCAACAGGTGCGGTGTTAATAGAACCACTCCAGGAGTCTATTTGACGCATGGATGATGATCGCAGATACCGACAACGCGGTTATATGGATTCCGAACGGGATTCCAAAGACCGCCGCTTCCCGGATCGGCCCAAGCCCTCCGGCCCTCGTCCTCCTCTGGACGTTACGGGCCCGCGTCTGCCCCGCCTTTTGCAAAACGTAGTGGCGGCTCGCTGTTTCAGCTGTTCCACCGCGCTCCAAGGGGATGTGGATTGGAAGGGGAAATGTCCGAAGTGCAGCGCCGCGCTGCATTGCTGCAAGCAGTGCGCCCATTTCGAGCCATCCACGCGCTTCCAGTGCTTAAAACCCATTCCGCTTCGCATCGCCGCCAAGGACCAAGCCAACGAATGCGAGCTCTTCAAGCCGCGCGTTACGGTGGCGCGCGACGCGGCGCCCGCCAACCACAGTTCGACCGCGCAGCAGACTCAGCCCCAACGTTCCCCCAACGACGCCCGCGCAGCGTTCGATAATCTGTTCAAGAAACCGGAGTAAGGCTGCCTACGAGCTGGATTCCATAAATCGATACGCGATCATGTGACACACGATCATGTGCGCGTCCTCGATTCGGCCCATGTGCGGCACTGGGATTTGAATATTGAGCCGCGCCATCGGTCCCAGCTTTCCGCCGTCCCGGCCGGTCAGCGCGATGGTCCGGCATCCAATCTGATTAGCGTACTCCATAGCGCGCACCACGTTCGGCGAGTTGCCCGATCCGCTGATGCACATCGTCAAATCGCCGGCCTGGGCGAAGTTCTTCAGTTGTTCGACGAAAACGCTGTCGTAATGAACGTCGTTCGAATAGGCCGTCAAAGTCGCGACTGATTCCGTCAACGCCAGGATGCGAAAGCGGGACTCGCGGTTGTAGCTCGCGCCTTTCAGCATGTCGCATGCGAAGTGCGACGCGGTGGCGGCGCTGCCGCCGTTGCCGCATACGAAGATGTGTTTCGATCCGTCCCGCGCTTCGCGGAACCATTCGATGGCCTGCTCCACTCGCGCCGTGTCGATGTGCTGGATGGCCTCCAGTAACGCGGCCCTGTATTGTTCCGGAAAGCTCATGCCAGGAAGAAATCCAGCGCCTGGCCGAGATAGGATTTCAGCGCGGCGCGCTTCACCACGTCGTCCAGAAAACCGTGTTGCAGCAGAAACTCGCTGGTTTGAAATCCCTCCGGCAGCTTCCGCCGGATGGTCTGCTCGATCACGCGAGGGCCGGCGAAGCCGATCAAAGCGCCCGGTTCGGCGATATTCAGGTCGCCGAGCATGGCAAAGCTGGCCGTTACTCCGCCCGTGGTGGGATCGGTGAGAACGCTGATGTAAGGGATTCCCGCCTCGTCCAGACGCATAAGCGCCGCGGAAATCTTGGCCAGCTGCATCAGGCTGACCGCGCCCTCCTGCATCCGCGCGCCGCCGGACGCGGAGACGATGATCAGAGGAACCCGGCGCTCCAAGGATCGTTCTACTGCGCGCGTAATGATCTCTCCCACAACCGTGCCCATGCTGCCGCCCATGAACTTCGATTCCATGGCGCAGATGTGCACGCGCCGGCCGTTCAAATTACCTCCGCCCGACACGATGGCGTCCCGTAGTTCGGTGGCGGCTTGGCTCGCGGCCAGCCGGTCGCGATAGCTTTTGGAATCCACGAAATTGAGCGGATCGGTGGAAACCAAATACTGGTCGAACTCCTCGAACTGCCCGTCGTCGAACAGCATCGCAAGCCGCGCGCGGGCGTCCACCCGCTCGTGGTGTTCGCATTTCGGGCAAACCTGAAAGTTGTCTTCGAGCGCCTTGCGCCAGATGATCTGCCCGCAGTGCTCGCACTTCAGCCACAAACCTTCCGTGCGGACGCGCCGTTCGCCTTCCTCGGGCTTCAGCGCCGGTTTATCTCGAGTGAACCAAGCCATTCTAAATCTTAGTGTTGCATATCATGGGACCAGCGATCAGAAGCCTTAGGAGATGCGATCCGGTACCTCCAGGCCGTCGGCATCAGCCGAGGCGAATTCGCGAAGTACGACGGCCTGGGTCTCGCCGAACGCAGCTTTCGGTACCATCGGCCTTTTGTACTCCGTGGTCCTGATGGTACGGTATGGAAGGGACAACAAAACGGCATGAATGTATCGATTATCGGTACCGGTTATGTGGGCTTGACCACGGGCGCTTGCCTCGCATTTCTCGGACATAAAGTGACTTGTATTGATTCGGACGAAAGAAAGATCGCGCTGTTGCGAGACGGAAAGACGCCTATCTATGAGCCATTCTTAACCGAGTTGCTCGCCGACGCCCAACCGAATCTTCGATTTTGCACCCAACTCGCCGGCGCCGTCCAGGGCGCGGACGTGATTTTTATCGCGGTCGGAACGCCCCCGTCGAAGGATGGCAGCCCCGATTTGCGGTATTTGTCCGCCGCCGCGCGCGGCATCGGAGAGCACTACAAGGGCGACTTCACAGTGGTGGTGAATAAGTCGACCGTTCCGATAGGCAGCGGAAACTGGGTGGGTTCGCTGGTTCGGGAAGCCTACGAGCAGCACAACGGCCGCAAAGCCAACGGACATTTCGCGGTGGCCTCGAATCCCGAATTTCTGCGCGAGGGCACGGCACTCGGCGATAGCCTTTATCCGGATCGCGTCGTGATCGGCTCCGACGATCAGCGCTCGCTTGAAACCTTATATTCGCTCTACCGGCCGATTCTCGATCAGACGTTCGCGCCGCCCCCCTACTTGCCGCGCCCGGAAGAAGTGGGCGCCGTCCCTCTGATTTCCACTGATCTCGCCTCGGCCGAGCTCATCAAATATGCCGCCAACGCCTTTCTCGCATTGAAGATCAGCTACATCAACGAAATCGGCACGCTCGCGGAAAAGGTGGGCGCCGACATTACGCAAGTAGCGAAGGGCATCGGCCTGGACGCTCGCATCGGCACGCGATTCCTGCAGGCCGGCCTCGGCTGGGGCGGCTCGTGCTTCGGCAAGGACACCTCGGCGCTGGTCGCCACGGCTTCCGAATACAACCTCAGCATGCCGATCGTCGCGGCCGCCCGCGAGATCAACAAGCGTCAGCGCGAGCGGGTGGTGGACAAGCTTCTGGGCGAGCTCAAGATTCTCAAAGGCCGGACCATCGGACTGCTGGGCCTCGCTTTCAAACCCAATACCGACGATCTCCGCGAGGCGCCGGCTATCGACATCGCTCGCAAGCTGCTGGAGCGGGGCTGTAAGGTGAAGGTGCACGACCCGGTGGCGCTCGAACGCTTCGCCGAAGAGCACGGAGACATCGGCGTCGTGTGCTGCCGGACCGCCGAAGAAGTTGCCGACGAAGCGGATGCGCTGGTGCTGGTCACCGAGTGGCAGCAATACCGGGAACTGGATTGGGAAGCGATCGCCGGACGCATGCGTTCGCGCATCGTTCTGGACGGCCGTCACGCGCTCGATCGCGGCCGGTTGGAGCGCTTCGGCTTTCGGTATTTAGGCATGGCGGGCTAAGTGGCTTAACGCGCGCCTTTCTAGCGTGGCGCTCGCTGCTGGATGTCGGTTTCGGCCCTTACGCGCTTGAGACGGGTGATGATCTCCTGCTTCTCGGAGGTGAGAATGCCCGCATTCGCCTCTAAATCGTATTTGTGGATGGTCATGTACCCATCCCCAAGCTGGTAGTAGGAACCGCCAAGAAGGGACGAGGGCATTCGGACATACGCAGAGATTATGTAGCGGTGGTCGCCGTAGTGTCCTTCGTCCGGGCCCCAAACGAAGTCGGCTGTCAAGAATATCGGTGCTTCAGAGATCTCAGGATCATTCCAAAATGCATGTTGATTTTGATTGGAAACCGATATGCCTGACAGAAATAAATCGTCTAGGTTTCTTCCCTTTCCGGGGCAAAGCAGGGCAAAGTAAATTTGCCAACCACTGACTCCGCCGCTGGCTGCTGAGAAGAGAAGGGCATACTCATTTTTCCCCAACTCAACCAGCGCTACCTTGGGGTCATTTCCAAATGCTTCCGGGGCGGTTAGCACTGCCGTTGCGGTGGCCCTTCAATACAGACGGACGCTGGAGCCAGCGGAAAGAAGCCATCAGGATCGTCGGGATCATGTTGAGGCGCTGTAATTGTCACTTCGCGTCCCGTAAACTTCGGGAAGTCTTGGGTGGGACGGATCGATTGCGGAACCGCAGGGCCCGAACTTAAAAACAGCAAAATTGCAGGAATGGTAAGGTTCGCAGCCATGGCGCTTCTTGATTGACATTATCGCGCGAGTACCTCTCAAAACGCGCGACACTGAGAAGCATGGAGCGCAGAATCCTCGGCCGCACTGGCTTGGACGTCGGACGCCTCGGCTTGGCGGCCAGCTTTGGAGTCCCCAGCGCCGCCGTCGAACAGGCTTTCGAGCGCGGGGCGAATTATCTCTATTGGGGAAGCTTTCGACGCGGCGGTTTCGGCCAGGCTATTCGAAACCTCAAGCCTCGGCGCGACCGCATGGTGCTGGTGCTGCAATCGTATTCGCGCGTGGCCGCTCTGGTGGCGCCGAGCGTCGAAATCGCGCTTCGCCGAGTGAACTTCGAGTTCGCCGACGTGCTCCTGCTGGGCTTGTGGAATCACCTTCCTCCGCGCCGCATTCTGGACGCCGCCGCCAGGCTGCGCGAGCGCGGGCTCGTCCGCCATATCGCGGTCTCCACGCATCACCGTCCCCTTGTGGAACAGCTGGCCGCCGACCCGGACATCGGCATCGTCCACGTGCGCTACAACGCCGCGCACACCGGCGCCGAACGCGAGGTCTTTCCCGTGCTCGCGTCGCGCAGCGAATCGCCGGGCGCCGTGGCATTCACTGCCACCAGTTGGCGGCAATTAATGAATCCCAGGAACGTTCCTCCAGGCGAACGAGTTCCCACCGCGGCCGATTGCTACCGCTTCGTACTTTCCAATCCCTCGGTGGATGTTTGCATGAGCGGCCCCGCGACGGCGGACCAAGCCGAGCAAGCCTTGCGCGCCATCGATGCCGGGCCTATGAGCGAAGAGGAATTGGCGTGGATGCGTCGAGTGGGGAATCACATCCACGGTCGATAGCCGCGCGCCCCGCGATGTAAACCGCGCGCGCGGTCTGGACTCCGAAGAAATAAGGGATCTCGCGATAATCCGAGCAATCGTGAACGACGAAGTCGGCGAATTTGCCGGGTTCGAGCGACCCGATCTCGCGGCCGCGGCCCAGGCTGTAGGCCGCATTGACGGTAGCCGCGGTGATGGTCTCGGCCGGCGTCATCTTCATTTGCGTGCAGGCCAGCGAAAGGATCATCGGCATGGAAGGCGTGGGCGACGAGCCGGGGTTGAAGTCGGTGGCGAGCACCAGGGCCAGCCCGGAGTCGATCATCGCTCGCGCGGCGGGATAGCGCGCGGAACCCAGCGCATACACCGAACCGGGCAGCAGCACGGGCTGAACGCCGCCGGCTACCAGCGCTTGAATCCCGAGCGCGTCGGTGTATTCGAGATGATCCGCCGTGGCGGCTCCCAGTTCGCCCGCCAAGGCTGCCGCTCCGGAGTTGGAAAGCTGGTCTGCGTGGATTCTCCCGCCCAGGCCCAACGAGCGCGCCGCGGTCAACACCCGCCGGCTGTCTTCGACGCTGAAAATCCCAGGCTCGCAAAAGACATCGCAGTACTCGGCCAGCTTGGCGCCGGCGATCGCGGGGAGCATTTCCTCGACAACCAGGCGGACATAATCCCGGGAGCGCCCGCGATACTCGTCCGGAATCTCATGTGCGCCAAGAAACGTTGGAACGCACCGCAGCGGCGCGATTCGGCGAATCACCCGCAGCAGCTTCGACTCGGCTTCGAGCGTCAAGCCGTAGCCCGATTTCGCCTCGATCGTCGTCGTGCCACTTTCGAGAAACCAGCGAATGTATCGAGCGGTGGCGGCGAGGAGATCCTCTTCGCTGGCCGCGCGCGTCTTGCGAACGGTGGAGCGTATGCCGCCTCCCGCCGCCGCGATCTCGGTATAACCGGCGCCCGCAATGCGTTGCTCGAATTCATTCGCGCGATTGCCCGCGAACACAGGGTGAGTGTGAGCGTCCACGAATCCCGGCATCACAACTCGCCGGTCGGCATCGATCACCTTTACATCGCCGCCGATCAGCGGCTCGATCTCGGAACGCGCGCCCACCCGCGCTATGCGATCGTCTTCCACCAGCATCGCGCCGTCGGCGATGATCGCGAGTTCGCCCATTTCGTCGCCGGTGCGCGGCCGCTCGGGACCCGCCAGCGTCACCAGTTGCGAGCACCCGAGTATGGCGAGCTTCACGGCGAGGGGTCCGTCGGCATCCGAATCCCGCGCTCGTGAGCCACCTCGATGGCCTTCGGATAACCGGCATCGGCGTGGCGAATCACTCCAAGGCCGGGGTCGGAAGTGAGCACGCGCTCGAGCCTGCGTCCGCAACGCTCGGTCCCCTCCGCGACCACCACCATCCCGGCATGCTGCGCGTAACCGATTCCCACGCCACCGCCGTTGTGAATCGAGACCCACGATGCGCCGGCGGCCGTGTTTACCAGAGCGTTCAGCAGGGGCCAATCGGCGATCGCGTCCGAAGAGTCCAGCATCGCTTCCGTCTCGCGATAAGGCGACGCCACCGAGCCCGCGTCCAGATGGTCGCGCCCGATCACGATGGGCGCTTCAATCTTCCCGCGCCGAACGTAATCGTTCATGGCCAGTCCGAACTCGGCGCGTTCGCCATAGCCCAGCCAGCAAATGCGCGCCGGCAGACCCTGAAAATGGACGCGTTCCTTGGCCAGGCGCATCCATCGCGCCAACACGGGGTTGTTAGGGAATAGTTCCAGCGCCAGACGGTCGGTGGTGTGAATATCGGCGGGCGAGCCGGAGAGCGCCGCCCAGCGGAACGGCCCGCGCCCCTCGCAGAACAACGGGCGAATGTACTCCGGCACGAAACCGGGAATCTCGAAAGCGGCGTCGGCGCCGCCGCGCTTGGCTTGCGCGCGAAGATTGTTGCCGTAATCGAAAGTGACCGAGCCCATGCGCTTCAGTGCCAGCATGGCGTTGACGTGCTGGGCCATCGCATCGAGCGACCGTCGCACGTATTCATCCGGGTTCGAGCATCGCAGCGCCAGCGCATCTTCGAGCGGCATTCCGTTCGGAATGTACCCATTCAGCGCGTCATGGGCGCTGGTCTGATCGGTCAAAATGTCGGGCACGACGCCGCGCCGCACCAGCTCGGGAAGCACGTCGGCGCAGTTTCCCACTAACCCCACCGAGAGGGCTTCTCCACGTTGGCGCGCTTCGTTCACCAGCGCGAGGGCGTCGTCGAGCGTCCAAGCGATGCGGTCGCAGTAGCCTGTCTTCAAGCGCTTTTCGATGCGCGCCGGATCCACGTCCACGCCGATGAAGCAGGCGTCGTTCAGCGTGGCGGCCAGCGGCTGCGCTCCCCCCATGCCTCCCATGCCACCGGAGACGATCAGCTTGCCCGCGAGCGATCCGCCGAAATGCCGGTTAGCGGCGGCGGCGAATGTTTCGAAGGTGCCTTGCACGATTCCCTGGCTGCCGATGTAGATCCACGATCCGGCGGTCATCTGGCCGTACATGATCAGACCCAGCCGCTCCAGACGATTGAACTCTTCATAGTTGGACCAGTGGCCCACCAGATTGGAGTTCGCAATCAGAACGCGCGGCGCGTCTTCGTGCGTTCGAAAAATTCCGACCGGTTTGCCGGACTGCACCAGCAAGGTCTCGTCGTTTTCCAGCACGCGAAGCGAGCGAACGATGGCCTCGAACGACGCCCAGTCGCGCGCCGCCCGGCCGGTTCCTCCGTACACGATCAGGTCGTCGGGCCGCTCGGCAACCTCGGGGTCGAGATTGTTCATGAGCATTCTGAGCGCGCCCTCTTGATGCCAGCCTTTGCAGGAGATTTCGCGGCCATGCGGCGCGCGGATCACGGGTCGATTGTTGCCCATCACTGGTATCCTAACAGGGCC
>Ga0302325_10023755_pt1 | contig 12765 bp, 15 predicted proteins | sample Palsa_T0_2_FD_201948 | JGI IMG/M metagenome (GOLD analysis project Ga0302325, IMG submission 201948) | Peat permafrost microbial communities from Stordalen Mire near Abisko, Sweden - Palsa_T0_2 | ecosystem: Environmental > Terrestrial > Soil > Palsa > Peat permafrost | place: Sweden: Abisko... | reverse complement strand
GAGTGGCGGGGACTTGTGGTGGTGGTGTCAGGACGCATATGCAGCGTCGGGTGGTGATACAGTGGACGCCGGGTCGACGGTGTGCGTGCTGGAGGAGCGAAATGGCTGGGCAGACTTGGTCCGCCGGGGACAGTAGCAACGTTCATCATCGTTAACAAGGCGTCCTACTGAATTGCGGGTGATGTCTGCGCTGATTTGGACAGGTGACAGAGGGAAGGTCTCTGGTATCTACAAAGCGCGGATTAGCGACCTGGCTCAGAAGAGAGGATAAGCCGACGTCGGCTGTGTTGCGTTGTATTGTGAGGCAGTGATGGATGCACGGGTGGGAGATTACCTTTAAGCACAATTCACAATCCGTGAATCCATAGCACCAGCACGGAGCACTGATGAAACACACAAAGTCGCAGAGTCGCAAACACAGAACCGACAACAACAGGCGTAGACGTTGTGCGATGCGAGACACACACACAGTGTAGTATGTATGTGTATGGCCTGCGGTATGATGCTTATTATTTTTAGCTTGTTCTGGTGGTGGACCCGTGGATCCTTCTGAGTCCTTGTTTGTCCGCGTGCGGCGATTGGTTGATTTTCTCGAAACGCTCCCGCATTGTGCGAGCGGTGTCTTCTTGCTGCGGGACCATGCAGCCAATCTCGTCATAACAATCACCTCAATCAAGGCTGTGCTGCGAAAAGCCCAACCACACACACAGCCGTCAAACGGCACCGCCGATACGGCACACTGTGTCACAAGCACTCCAATCGGCAGGTAACACAAGCAAGCCCGGCCCAGCAGTTATTTGACAGTCCCCATGGGCCTAAATATATGAATCACATCACCGCATCCACAGATCCGTTTCAAATGCTAATTTATGTATGTCTGTCCCCATGCTATGTATGTATACCGCCCGTTCCCAGTCTATCAAACGCTACTTGGCAATGTAATCCCATCCTTCAAATATCCATTTACATCCAACAATCCCTGTACATTAGTCCCTTCGCAGCTAGTCACTCATACCCATTTATCCTCATATTGCGCGGTCGCGGTATTATATATGACTTTCCACGGCTCATCATAGCCCTCGAACCAGTAGTATGTTACATTGGCTTTTTTGGCGGCCGCAGGGAAGGTGTTGAGGAAATATTGCATGTTGTCGATACTTGCTACGGAGGCATTGATTGCGCCGCCACCGGAGGGCCAGCCGACTAACGTCATCAGTGAGGAAATGGCAAGGGATATTACCTTCGGAGATGATGACGGAGGGTTGAGGGGATAAGCCTGTTATTGTGTTGAGGACGTTGTCGTCTAGGAATTGGAGGGTCCACTGTGCGGCTTGATTGACGTCTATTCCGGAAAAGAAGGGGTGAATATTTGCCATCTATCGTTAGGAACGTTGCAGATGGAGAGTAGTAGTACCACACAGTCCACGGCGGCAGACAACGTAGGCGTCCAATTTGATCCGAGATCACTATCATTAACACTCACTGACTAGAAAGACGACGATACCTCGTGCATATAGGCAATGTCTTACCCAGATTCATAGCACTGACATTGGCCTTGACCTCCTGGATCATAGTAATCAACTGCGTCTCCGTGAGATCTTTCCTGAACAGGACTTCATTCCCAACAGCAATCCCATCGATCAAGTCGACGGGATACTTATTGAGGATACTATACATGTCATTCAACTGTCGTTGCACCGTCGTCGAATTATTGTCCACCCAAACACCAATAAACACCGTCAAATCGACCTGCAGAGCTTGGATCGCATCCAACACCATCGTCGCCTGAGCGCAGTCCGTCCCATATAATCGTATCTTACTAGTAAGTTGAGACAGTATAGCCACGTCGGCAGTGATATTTGCAAGCGTGCATCCACAGCCAGGATACTGTGCGTCCAAAGGCGTATAATCCATCCCATCGAAAATCTTCTTCAACGACCCATCAATCTTGATATCCTTTGCAGTTGATCCAGCGCCATTACGTCCACTTGCAGACCCACTCGAATCCCCAGAGGAATTCCTAAACTTGACAAGATAAACGGTGACACCCGCCGCCGCCGCCGCAAGTATAAAAAGGACAATGCCAATGATAATCCACTTGCGCGTCGCACGCGAACGCTTCTCCTCCTTCAACCATGCCGCCGTCGGAACACGACTCGTCAAACTATCCCCCGCCTTCCGCTCCGCCATCTCATACCCCCCCGCCGCCGTGGTGAGGGGCATCCTTGTCGGCGACCCCTCGCGCTGATAATCATGGTAACTCCTCGAGGGACTATGTCCGCCCCCATACCGCTCATAATGCGCATCATACTCCTGATTCCCGTACTGTCTCGAGGGCGTTGTTTCGCGGGTCTCGTACACCGACGCGGAGACCGACTGCGACGGCGGCAGAGGCGGGTTCCTGTACGAAGTGCGCAGACTGCCCGTGTGTGTCAGCGAGACCTGCGGTTGCGGTAAATTCGGATGCGGCCGCGATCGTTCATATGCAAAGTCGTCGTACTCGTCCCGGTCCGAGGGGTCTAGGTACTGGTCTTGGGGGTCTAGGTAGTTGTAGTAGGAATTGCTGTGGTCGTCCCAGGGCAGGGGGTCTCTTGCTGTCGTCGCGTATGAAGTGGGCGGGGGAAGCCGCGACATCACCACACCGGAGAAGTGCACGGGCTTGTTTCGTTCGGGAGTTGTTGTCTCGTTGTTGTGCTTGTTGTTGTTGGGCTTGGGCTTGTGCTTGGTGTTTGGGGAGAAGCGTTGTGGTCGTTTGGGTCGTGGATTCGAGATGTGTAAGATGCGCAGATGGTTCAGGGGACATTTCGCGAAAGGAGTTGTTGATGAGTGATTCGGGGGACATGATTGGCTGCGAAAAGCCAAAACAAGGAACGAGCGCCCGCTCATTGTGACCCCTCGCATTTGCTTATTTACGTCGCCAAGAAAAGGGAGTAAAGGCTAATGCTAAAATTGGAGCATTCGGTCATGTCACGACTCGCTTGTTGAGAGACCGAGTAAGAACTACCGACGGCGGGTTGTGTTGCCGAGCTAGGCTCTCCCCGGGCGATCAAGGTTATCAAATACGTTCCACAGGCGCGTAGATCGATTGTTTTCATGTGCAAAGTCGCAACTACTGTATCCTTCCAGCGCTGTGTTACGAGGGCTGTGCAAGTCAAGTCTACTACTTTGTAGTTTAATAAGATCCAAGTATGAAGGTACCAGGCGTTCTTAGGCTGTGCAGCACTGTGTGGAAACTGTACAAAGGGGACACTATGCAAGTGCATTTAGACTTATGTCCGAGCGGAAAGGCGAAACACGGGCGGTCACAGCTTTGGTCTTCTGATGTTTCATAATATTACCGTCCTGCGCGCAATGACCTGCGAAATGCTAGTCCGCACAGTAACCGCAATACATATAACGTGAGCGGCCAAGCGCGCGCAAGCAGCAATCAACGATCTTCCTCATAAAGACGAAATAGAGTGTACAATCCAATATGATATAAACATTCCGTACTATGCAACTAAACTCCCAAAACCATATCCCAGCAAAATCCCTCAACTTCGGTATATTTTAATCTACCATTAGTCCGTTCCTTGACCACGAGCACGAACCATCTTATTCACCCTCCCCCGACAAATAACACACTGATTATGCACCCGTCTGATCGCGATCTCAGGATACGTTTTCTTCGCACACCACTGGAAATCAACCTCTTTGTACGTAATTTTTGTATGTAGGGGGGGGAGGGGAAGGGATACTTCACATAACGCGAGATGCGCACACGGGAGCAATAACATATCGCAATGCTGTGAAAAACAAACTTTACACTCATTCGAAATCGTCAGGTCCTCCTTCGGCAGGGCTTCCGGCGTCTTCGGTCTCGGTGGCGGGAGATCCCGTCTCCTTGACGAGTGTGCCGGGAGCGGCAGAACAGGGTCTATACGCATATCGTGCCATCGTCCGAAAATCGAGGGCGCCGGGGGGTTTTCTTCTCTTGCAGTAGTAGTACTGGCGGGGACGAGTTGTTCATCACTGTCTGAACTGCCGAGGAGTTGGCGGTCGTCTTCGGCGAGTTGGCGTCGTAGGGCCTCGAGGACTTGTTGTGTGTTGGACTCGCGGCGGAGGCGGGGCGGCGAGGTAGAGCTGGGGGATGTGCTGGGGGGTGTTCTGGGGGACCTGATGCTTTCTAGTTCGCTTCGGATACGTTCGGTTTCATGTCGCAGACGTTGTGTTTGGAGGAGATAATCGCGGTATCGATCGGGTGTTAGTTCTGATTGGGTGTGTTGTTCGTCAAAGGCCATGGATTGTCGTTCTCGTCGCTCTCGCTCTCGTTCCTGGAAGCGGGCATAGGCATTGCCGTACAGGGAAGCGATGGGGGAGACGTAATCTGGATCATTGGCAATGTCAGTTAATGATCCGAAGGACCGCTCGAAATGTTCCCGTACCCTTTGTCGGCGAGCTTGATGCACTGTAAGTCGAGAAGTAGTAGGACTCGTAGATGATGGTCCCGTAGATGACGAAGAGTGAGGGGACCTTGATTCCTCGGTCTCGGTGCGTGCGGTCCTGGGAGGTGAATATCGTTCCCAGGATGGCAAGTACGGACACTGTTGGAGTCGTAAAGGCGTTGATGTCAGTGCATCAGTCCTTCCGGCAGAAGAAGCATGAATGGGTAATCTGTGTTCAGGCAGTGACATAACACTCGCTTCACTTGCCGACGAATCCGTCGTCGTCGGCGTCGTCACAGCCTCCTCATCCAACCCACCTCTCGGACAATCCCACATCGCATGTCCCGACTCTCCACACGTCGCACACACAATCGCCGCCGCCGCAACAGCAGCCCTACCACTCGAACCCGTGCCCCGTCCAATCACCGGGGTGGTGTCCTGAGCAGTCCGATGCTGGAGTTTACATCCGGGACAATAATCGTGCCAGCGCTTCGCATCGGCAACCATCCCCCGTCCATCCACGTATCGAAAGTACCGAGCCCTCTCGGCTCGGGTGTCAATGCACGCACAACAGCGAGGTTGAGTCAGGTCGCAGTAGTTATGCCCACAAAGCTTGTCGACTCGAGTATTGGCCCCCCAACGCAGGCGGCTTCGGGCCAGGTTGAACCATTCGCCGCGGTCGAAGGGGAGTTGGGCCTCTGGACGGATGGGCATGGGAAAACTGAGCGGGGATGTCCAGGACAGGGATGGGCGGCGTGTCGAGCGAGCTTGCGGGAGCTGATGTTGGGTGTTCGGGGTGGTGGCTATGAGACACCGAAGTGTGGCTGGCGATCAGATGCGGTATCGGACTGCTGATCGCGAAGTGCATGTCTTGTAGAAGCCCTAGCCAACAGCCCAAGCGTATCAATGCTTTTGTAGCAGCCATTCGACATTGAACATCTCTTAATGCTGGCTTGAATGTGTCGAGAGCCTAGCAGTCTTCGAACTCAGTTGAGACTCGCAAGGAAGGGGAGTCATGAGATTGGAAAGTATAACATAACTCGCGGTGGAAGGATTGGGGGATCTGAAGATGGTTACGGACTTGAGATTGTCTGTCATTGTCGTGAACGCTCTTTGTCCCTATTTCAGTTGACTATGGGGTCTGATCTCTTGATTTCGGCGATAGAAGGGTACAGAGACATCTAATTCGGCACTGGTTTCTTGTCTCCTGCTTCGTTCTACGAGAACTCAACACAGAGCCGCTAAACATGTTTGGCAATGTACAATACGTTATACGGCCCTCAAACTGGCAAAGCATATCACTCTGCATTGCTTATTCTTCGAAGACATAGTAACTTGACCAACTCGAAGCTCTCTGCGGGAAAGAGCTATACAATTCATCTGATCAGATCGCGGTGGTTCGACCAACCGACCGACTTATTTCACAGCATTCCCGATATTCACGCAGCACGACAACCATGCAGAAACACCCGCCGGCGAGCCTCTCTCGTCTCTGCCATGTTTCCGCGTCTCCAACCACATCCTGTCCCCCATGAGCGCCCCCCGCAGAAGAGGCCCCCACAGCGACTCCGCCACTGCTGATCGGCGGCGAGCGGGGCCCGACCCCGCAAAGGGGCAAGCCAAAGCGCTTTAAAAGACCCTGGATCTGCTTGACATGAAGGCACGCAAAGCTCAAGGACCTGTTTCCAAGCACCATCATGCAATACACTTCTTCACAACGTGGAACGCGCCCCATTGTCATCGGCGGCATCTCGGCCTGCGGCGGCGACCGCCTCGATGCCCTTCTCGAGATCCTCTCGGGGCCAATCCCCGTGGATGCGGTCTGCGGGGATTATCTCGCGGAATTGAATCTCGCGTGGCTGTCGTCGCAGCTGGCGGATGATCCGTCAAAGGGATATGAGCTGTCTTTCTTGCCTGCATTCAAGCTTGCCGCGGACAAGTATATTGAGCTTAGGAAACAGGGGAGGGATGTCAAGGTTGCGGTCAACGCGGGTGGATTACGACCTCAACAGTTGGCGAAGCAGATTAGGGAGTTGCTTGATACGTATGGCGAGACGGGAAAGCAGGTCAAGGTCGCCTGGGTCACTGGAGATGATGTCCTGGATCAGATCAAGGACAAGGATTCCAAGGCGCGACAAGCCATCAAACATCTCTCATACGGAACACCCCTTGACGACTGGGGATATGAGCCTATCACTGCCAACGCATATATCGGCTGTTTTGGGATTGTTGAGGCATTAGAAAGGGGAGCAGATATCGTCATCGTCGGGAGATGTACAGATGCAAGTGCCGTACAAGCTTTTGGACGATGGTGGCATGGGTGGAAGGAACAAGATTTCGACAATCTCGCTCTCGGACTGATTACTGGCCATCTCATCGAATGTGGCACATACGTGGTACCCTCCAGATCTCTTGCCACAAAGCTAATCAGACCGGCGGTTTCTTCCCTGGATTCAAAAAACTTCCCAAATACTACGACATGGCCTTTCCACTCGCAGAACTCCATGCCGATGGCCACGCAGTCATAACGAAACAACCCGGCCACAACGGGCTCGTCAGCGTCGACACCGTCCGCTGTCAACTAGTCTACGAAATCCAGGGCAGATACTACTTCAACCCGGACGTCATAGCCGATATCAGTTCCGTGGCAGTGAAATCCGACGGTCCAGATCGCGTTCACGTCTCCTGTGTAAAAGGCCTCCCTCCCCCCGAATCCCTCAAAGTCTCTGTCCTCGGCCACGGCGGGTTCCAGGCCGAGATTAACGCCTATGCCATCGGTCTGGATATCAAAGAGAAGGCCGAATCGTGGGCTATCATGACTCGTCGACGGTTCGGGATTCCAGAGAATGGGGATCTCAGGGGGAGTAAATTCGAGACTTTGAGTATTCAGACTTTGGGCACTGCGCAACAAGATCCGGAATCTCAGGATGCCGCCACCGTGCATGTCCGAATCTTTGCACAGGCAAAGGATCCTGAAACGCTGGCGGTCGAGAACTTCAAGGACCCTGTCATCGAGAATCTAATACAGGCGTATCCGGGATTCACACCCAGTCTAGAGTACCATCGAACGGGGATGCCGAAACCCTTCCTCGCATATTACCCTGGTTTACTCCCCCGAGGCCTAATCGACCCAGTCAAAGTCCACTTCCTCGATTCAGACGAAATCATCACGGTGCCCCATCCAGTATTCATCACCCCGGTCTCCAAGCTCCCCAAACAGGAGAACTACGAACCCACCAATCCTGTCGATCTCAAATCGTTCGGAAAAACAGTCCGAATCCCCCTGGGATATCAAGTCTTTGCGCGCTCAGGGGATAAGGGAGCTAATGTCAACTGCGGGCTGTTCCCGAGAGGACAGTCGCGGGAGGAATGGGATTGGTTTAGATCGTTTATGTCCACGGAGAAGGTCCGCGAATTACTTGGCAAGGATGCCAATGCCGTGGAACGAATTGAAAGAGTCGAGTTTCCCCTGATTCATGCTGTGCATTTCGTGCTCGTGGGGATATTGAGCGGTGGAGGCGGCGGCGGTGTCAGCAGTACTGTTCGAGCCGACAGTCTCGGAAAGGTACCTTCCCCTTCTTTTGTAGGTCATTGTTAACTTCAGGGAATTGGAGAGTATCTGAGGGCGAAATACGTCCATTATCCGGAGAAGTTTTACGATGGCTATGAGAACCGTATTTAGGATTATAAGCAGTTTGTCCATAGGAAGATTATTGAGGAATGAATTTACATTTGTCAAGGAGCTATTTCAGGCAACCGATCCTCTTGTCCCGCATACTCACCTCAAACAATGTCTGCAAACCAGACTTTCCAATAACGCCTCACTGTGTTATCATTAAGTACACTTCCCAACCAGTTCACATAAAGCCAACGGGGGTTTTAAGCCTTTCCCCATCTCAACCAGTATGTGCAAAACTCAGTCCACACTCTCTTGCTCATTGTCCAGCATTTCTAGGAGAATATTCCTCAGAGTTCCAATAATCGTCGAATTTAAGAAGCCATTCATCTCCCGAAGATTCATCTCCCGAAGAAACCACCTCATCAGAATGACCAGCTTTATCCAATGGAGCCCGTTCACCGACTCCATCTGACGTCGAAACCCCCTCCGAGACACCCCCTCCCTGAAAATTCGGCCGGAAAACCAGATGCAGACTATGCCGATACGAATCCCCCATCACTCTATCGATCCCTCGCGTCGGGGCCCGTCCAGGAAACGGATGAAGCCGATGAATAGGCGCATGCCCTGGTCCAAACGTCACGCGACCATGAGCAAGACCAAGGCACCTCAAACCCTCTGCGACCCTTTTATTCCCCTCTCGCATATTCTGTTCCCACGCTCGTCGTTTCAGCGGGTCTGAACTGGGAAATTCCAAAAGATCGTTAGGATATTCCAAAAGATCGGCTATAGGTCGCTTCCGGGGTGGTTTCCATCGACTCGCTGCGGGTGTTACTGGAGGTGTGGCGGGATTATCGATATGTGTCGCATGGGCAACATCAGGAGCACAAACACCGGAACCAGCAGCGGCAATAGCAGCAGGGGTAGGAGCAGTAGCAGCAGCAGCAGTAGTAACTCCAGCTGTAACAGTACCAATATTATGTGTACCAGGAGCAGTCACAGTAGGAGGAGTAGCAATAGCAGCAGCTGTAGTAACTCCAGCTGTAGTAGTACCAGCATTATTAGCACCAGGGGTACCAGCACCAGAAACCGGAGCAACAGCAGCAGCAGCAGCAGCAGTCAGATCAGGACCGCTGGAAATACCAGCAATAGTAGTCGCAGCACTGTCGTACATAAGTTACTTAGGTTTAGGTTAGATATGTATTTAGTTCGTCCGAATTTAAGGTGGGATGTTGATAGCACGAAATTGTCGATGGAAGTAGTGAAAGAATTTGACAACAAAAGATGGCGGCGGAGATAGCCTGCCTGCAAGGTCCCAGTCTCTCCGGACCCGTGTTTGATTTACGCACAGGATCGACATGGAACTTACCAACCAAACAGATGGGACGCCTCATCCCAGATATCCATTATCCTTCTACTATGACGCCTCTTCCCGATCGTATGTTTCTGATTATTTACAAGTTACTTCAAATCTTGGTCTCTTTTTCTCCGTAGATAGTCCTCCAATTCACTTAACGTGAGCAACGCGGGGATCCCAGCCCGTTTCCCCTCCTCATGATAAAACACCTTCAAATGCGCCGATGCATGAACAACATCCGCCAATTCCACATCAAAAATGTCCATCCAACCCCTCGGCAACTTGATCTGCAAATCCCGCACCGTCAGGAATATTGCCGTACAAGCCAAAGTGGGCGGCATATGCAAACACGTCAGCCGTGTCCTTGACCTACAGTAGTCTCAGCATCGCCACCACCGGGGGGGGGGGCTACAGATCGTTACAGTAATTCCAGACTCTCTGCGAGACGTCATCGTGGTTACTTAGACCGAGGATTTGGAGATAATTTATGGCGAGCGAGTAAGGGAGTTTGACTTCGACTTGGAAGCCCAGGGATTTGAGGATATGCATTTCTGTGGCGAAGAGCGCGTCTTGGTGGTCTTGGGCGGGTTGTGTGAATAGCCCTGGGAGAGGTCGGTTTTGCAGGGTCAGGAGGACGTTGATTATGTTTTGGGGATTACTTGGTGTTTCGAGGAGTTTTGATGCGAGGAAGAGGGATGCTGTGATGGTGTCCTAGATAGAGTCAGTCAAGTTACACGCATGGTGCGTGGATGTACTTTTAGAGAGTGTTGCCGCAGACTTGCGACGTAGTAGAATTGCTGGAATAGAATCATGGCTGTTGCGATTGTACTCTGTGGTCTATATGTTAGAGGGATGGAGGACGGGAGGAAACAGTTTGAGCAGGATGCCGCATGCTTGAATGAGTCTTGTACCTTGACTTCGCAGTAGCGTCTCCAGCTCAGGAGAGATGCCATCCTGCGACGAGGGCGTTGACTCGATCTGTTCCAGCGCCGGCCGTGAATTGACAAACGGATTCATCGCCGGTTGCAATTGATTGATCAACAGCCAACTCCTGAAGCCCTCCGTCGCAGTTGAGGTAGGCCGATTCGCCATCCAATCAAACCTGTTACCGCAAAGAAGCTGACCTAATCGGATTTTTGTGGGCTCCCAACGAAGAAAGCGTGAAGATCCAAATCAAACTCGATTGCCGTCCTCCAAATTTGCCCCTTCGCAGTCAGTCTCGCACACACGCAGACAATGTCGTCTCTCTCCCGCCGAGCCACTCGTCTGGCCAACTCGGTCGCACAAGTGAAATCCACGTCCTCCGCCGGCGTGTCCAAACCAATTGTCTCGTCACGGCGAATTTATACACCGTCTCCCTCGATGTCGCTTGGTGTGCAGGCTGCCCTGCGTACACTGGCGCCCAACACAACGGGTCTGTCAGCCGAGAGGATCCAGCGATTGTATGCCACGCAGGCCGGCTCGGAGACTGTGCAGGTCACTGTGCGGGATGCCTTGAATGCTGCCTTGGAGGAGGAAATGGAGCGGGATGACAAGGTGTTTTTGTTGGGTGAGGAAGTCGCCATGTATAATGGTGCTTATAAGGTGCTTTTTGGGGGTTGTTGAGCGGTGATTGATCGTAGGTGTCAAAGGGATTGCTTGACAAGTTCGGCGAGGAGAGAGTCATTGATTCACCTATTACTGAGCACGGATTCGCTGGACTTTGTGTGGGCGCTGCCCTCGCTGGACTTAAACCTATTTGTATGTCTGGAACGTGGAGGGTGTATTAACGGTAGGCGAGTTCATGACATGGAATTTTGCAATGCAGGCAATTGATCAGATTATCAACTCCGGTGCAAAGACATTGTACATGTCCGGAGGAATTCAGCCCTGTAACATCACCTTCCGTGGTCCCAACGGTGCCGCAGCCGGTGTAGGCGCACAGCACTCTCAAGACTACACAGCCTGGTACGGCTCCATCCCAGGTCTCAAAGTCGTCAGTCCATGGTCCGCAGAAGTATCTCCCCCTCTCAAAACACATTTCTAAATGAACAGGACGCAAAAGGTCTAATGAAAGCAGCGATTCGGGATCCCAATCCTGTGATTGTGCTTGAAAACGAAATCATGTATGGACAGACATTCCCTCTCTCGCCCGAAGCACAGTCCAAGGACTTTATCCTCCCCATTGGCAAGGCCAAGATCGAGCGATCGGGCAAGGACATCACGTTCGTCACTCACTCCATCAACGTCGGTCGCTGTCTCCAAGTCGCCGAACAATTGAAGGAGAAACACAACGTTGAAGCCGAAGTGATCAACATACGAAGCGCCAAACCTCTCGACGTAGACTGCATCGTCGACAGTGTCAAGAAGACCAACCGCGTCGTCAGCGTCGACAGCGGATTCCCTGCATACGTAACCCTCCCGTCCCCCTCTATCATCCCAAAGTTTTGTCAAGGACGTGTGGCTAATTGGAAGGGCTTCGGTGCTGAGATTATCGCTCTGGTAAATGAGTATTGCTTTGATTACCTTGATGCGCCCCCGGAGCGGGTAACAGGTGCAGAAGTACCGACTCCCTACGCAAAGAGTCTGGAGGACTTGGCATTCCCTGAGGAGAGCGTTATCCTGAAGGCGGCCGAGAAGGCATTATATTTGAGTTAGATGTCGGTCTATGTAGGTGTAGTCTAATCTCCTTCCGTAATAGAGCAAGACAATTCCATCATGAGTGCAATTCGTTGGCTAAAAGTCTTTGGGGTATGTGGCTTTTGTGATCAGATCAGCGGTGGGATCGATCGGCATTGAAAACTCTACGCTTTTGTTGATGTTTGCCTGGCTCGATACAATCGGTCCATGAGGCAGGTCAGTCCAACGTACCTTGCCTCCCATAATGTCGACCGTCCACTCCCCATCGTGGCTCTTCAATTCGACAAGCAGAATAATAATCCTGTCCATTATTCTGCGCGCCGTGCTCCTCGTGTACGGAATCTACCACGACGCACATTCTCCCCTGAAATACACCGATGTGGACTACTACGTCTTCACCGACGCCGCACGCTTCGTGCACAATCACCAATCCCCGTATAACCGCGAGACGTACCGGTACACGCCGCTGCTGGCGTGGTTGCTCGTCCCCACGGCCTGGCCAGGCTGGTTTTCGTGTGGCAAGGTTGTGTTTTCGTTGGGCGATGTTGCTGCGGGATGGACCATGGTGTTGATCCTTCGTGGCCGAGGAATGAGTCCTGAACGAAGTCTGAAGTACGCTTCAATATGGCTTTTAAACCCTATGGTACGGGTGTTCAAGGGGTTGGTGTTGATGGTAGGTGGCAGTGATATCCACGAGGGGAAATGCAGAGGGCGTACTCGGATTCATGACCTCGCTCATAATCCTCCTC
>Ga0302325_10023754_pt1 | contig 12766 bp, 7 predicted proteins | sample Palsa_T0_2_FD_201948 | JGI IMG/M metagenome (GOLD analysis project Ga0302325, IMG submission 201948) | Peat permafrost microbial communities from Stordalen Mire near Abisko, Sweden - Palsa_T0_2 | ecosystem: Environmental > Terrestrial > Soil > Palsa > Peat permafrost | place: Sweden: Abisko... | reverse complement strand
GGGTCGAGCGGGAAGCCCGTGACGATCTTGTTCACGGCGGGCGCGAAGATCGCCAAAGGCGGCGCCGGCTGCCCTGGCTCTGGTTGCTTGAATATCGCTAACGAAAGCGCATACATCACGATCGATGGCGGTAGCGATGGTGTGATCGAAAACACCGATAGCGGCACGGGCAAAGAATCACCATCGACGACGACGGGGATCCTGGCCAACGGGTGTAAGCATTGTGCTATCGAAAACCTCGAAATCGCGAATCTGTATGTGGCGAAGAAAGGCGACGAAAAGGACAACACCGAAATCAGGGGGATCTTCATCCGGGAAGGCAGCCCCGAATACGTCACGGTGTCGCACGATGTCTTTCACGACATGGGCTGGGCGGTCAACATCGAAGCGTCGGAATCGACGTCTCATATCTATGTCGAACACGACACCTTCTACCATCTCACGCACGGGTTCACGCCGACCGCCGCGTTCAACGGCGGCAATATCGGCCCGGTGGTGTTCGCGCACAACCATTGGTATGGCAACCTGAACTGGGAAGACGGCAATCCGTCGAATGGCACGGGTCCTGACACGAATCACTCGGATGGCGTGCACTGCTATTCAGCGGACGGCAGGGGCTATACGCCGCACTACAACGGCCTTTACATCTACGACAACTACGTCGAGATGGAAGGCGAAGACAACACGGCCCCGATCTTCCTCGAGGGCGGCTCGGGTGACGGCTCCACGCCGTGCGCGGACAAAACCTCGAACATCTGGGTCTACGACAACGTCTTCTCCAGCACCGACACCGAACTCGGCGACGGCCTGCTCGGCGCCTACTCCGGCGAACCGCACATCTACAACAACACCCTGATCGGCTCAGGAGAAGGAGCCTGCGAGGTGCTCAACGACCACGTCTCGGCCGAAATGCGGTACAAGGACAACGTCATAACTTCGTGCAAATATCTGATCGAAGCCGAAAAGGAACGCTTCGCTCCCAATGGCTTGGAATACAACCTCTACGCCAACGGCGGCAGCGAACCGTTCGTCTGCCTCAATCCCAACAAGCACGAATACGGTATGGCCAACTTCGGGAAGTGGCAGGAATGCATGGAAGACGACAAACACTCCATCACAGCGAGCAGCGCCAAGCTCGACCTGCAGGAAGCGGTGGGGGCCCAGGGCAAGCCAGAAGCCGGCTCGCCGGCGCTCGACGCCGGCGCCAACCTGACGAGCCTGTGTCCCTCGACACCTGAAGAAGCTCTCTGCAAGAACATCAACGGCGAAGCGCGTCCGAGCACGGGCGCCTGGAACATCGGCGCCTACTGACAGCGGGCGCGGGAGTGCCCGGCTTGAGGGTCCGCCGTAGGCGTAGTGGCACCAAGCCGCATGCCGCCGAGATCGTCGATATCCCCGGGCCGCAAATCGGCCGGTGTGCGCCGTTTATGATCTGAGCAGCCCATGTCAGCGTCACGCCAACGTCGCCGCCGCCCCCGTTGATCGCAGAAGCGCTGTCCTCGCCGATGGTCTCGAGCTAGCAATCCGGTGAGGCTGCTCGGCTTCATAGCGATCTTGGGCATCGCCACCGCGATCGGTCTCAACGTCTCCGGCGCGCTGGGACCGGCAGGCCGTGACCCGATCCGAACGATCTATGTGGGGCAGGCCGGCGCAGGGAATCGAAGCGGACGGGGAGGCTGTGCCAACGCCCGCCCCCTGTCCTGGCTGAACGCGGCGAGCAACTGGGGCGCAGGCGACGGCCAGATCCGCCCTGGCGTCACTGTCGGCCTCTGCGGGACGATCACTGGACAGCTCGAAACGAAAAAGAGCGGATCGGGCGGTAAGCCCATCACGATCCTCTTCATGGCGAACGCGAAGATAGCGAAAGGCGGGGCCGGCTGTCCGAGCAGCGGCTGTATCAGCGTCGCGCCCTCGAGCGAATACATCACGATCGACGGTGGCAGCAACGGCGTAATCGAGAACACCGACAGAGGGACCGGCAAACTGGAATCCGCGGAACCTACGACCGGGATCGAAGCCCGGGGCTGCAAACACTGCACCATCGAGGATCTCGAGATCGCGAACCTCTACGTGGCGGTCAGGGGACACGGGCCGGGCGCCACTGAAATCAGGGGCATACAGATTCGTGAAGGTACGCCCGAATACGACACGGTCAACCACGACGTCTTCCACGATCTGGGCTGGGCGGTGAACATCGAAGCGGCACCCACGACATCGCACATCGATGTGGAACACGATACCTTCTACCACCTCACGCACGGGTTCTCACCCACGGCCGGCTTCAGCGGCGGCAGCATTGGGCCGGTTGTGTTCGCGCATAACCACTTCTACCGTAACCTCAACTGGGAAGCGCCTGGCGATCCCAATCACGTAGATGGGGTGCATTGCTACTCGACCGACGCAAAGGGTTACACCCCGCACTACACCGGGCTTTACGTCTACGACAACTACATCACCATGGAAGGCGCTGACAATACGGCCCCGATATACATCGAAGGCGGGTCGGGGGAAGGCTCGACGCCGTGCGCGGACAGCACGTCGAACATCTGGGTCTTCAACAACGTGCTCGCGTACGCGAAGAACGTGCCCGAAGGAGCGGACGGCCTGCTCGGGGCCTTCTCGGGCGAACCGCACCTGTACAACAACACCCTCCTTGGCAACTCGACAACAGTGCGTGTCTGCGAGGTGCTCAACGACCACGTCGCGGCCGAAGTCCGGTTCACGAACAACCTGGCGACGAGATGCAAGGTGTTCCTGGAAGCCGAAAAGGAACGCTTGGCCGCAGGGGGGGTCGAGCACAACCTGTGGGCGGACGGCGGCAGCGGTGGGACCTTCGTGTGCATCGCGGCGACAGGCAAGCGCGAATACACGCGCGCGGAGCTCTCGAGCTGGCAGGCCTGCCTTGGCAACGACATGCACTCGCGCATGGTGAGCAACGCCAGACTCGACTTGAAGGAAGTGGTTGGGGTGCAGGGCAAACCGTATGCGGGCTCTCCCGCCCTGGCGGCTGGCGTCAACCTGACGAGCCTGTGTCCGTCGACGCCGGCGCGAGCGCTGTGCCGGAACATAAACGGCGAGGCGCGTCCGAGCACCGGCGCCTGGAATATCGGCGCCTACTGACAACAAGTCGGCTCGGGTGAGTGCGACCGAGGCTGCGGCGCGAACGTTCGTCGCCCGCGCAAGTGGATGCTCCGCCGACGAAGGCCGATCGGGCGCGCGCCGCCCATTGACGGGCGAGCAAAGCGACGGCGGACCGGCCGCAAAACTATACGAAGTTACTATGCGAAGCGACGCGCGGCAGTTACGATGTGCAGCGGAATGTCTGATCGCCAGCTCTCCGGGCGAGTCGCGTCACTGGACGGGCTGCGCGGCCTTGCAGCCTCGCTCGTGATTCTGACTCACGCGCTACTCGCGGGAATCGCGTATCGCACGATCGCGCCCCGAGCGTTCGTGACCTGGGGAGGGAGCGACGCGGTCGCCGTGTTCTTCGTTCTCAGTGGCTTCGTGCTCGTCCTGCCCGTGATCGATGGTCCAATGCGACTTCGCAGTTACTATCCGGCCCGCGCGCTGCGGTTGTATCTCCCGGTATGGGCGGCGATCGCCTTCGCGGCAGCCCTTCACATGGGCACCGACTGGCGTCATATCGACGGGGCAAGCTGGTGGTTGAACAACCACGGCGAACATCTCGAGGTCCAAGAGGCCGCTCGGGACGCCACCCTGTTCAAGACCGGCGGTTGGGCCTACGTCCAGTCGCTGTGGTCTCTGCGCTGGGAGGTGATCTTCTCGGTCCTGCTCCCGCTCTACGTGCTGGTGGGCCGCGCGACCCGCAGGCTGCCGATCGTCATGGGCGTGATCATGTTGGCCCTGATCGGGTTGGACAAGAGCGAATACCTTCGCTATCCGCCGATCTTCTTCCTTGGAACGCTGCTCGCGTTTCAGGTCCCGCAGGCCCGCGCCATGTGGGCATCGCTCAGCGACGCGGGGCGCGCCGCGGTGGTCGTTGCGACGGCTGTCCTGTGTACGGCGGACGCCTGGGCACCGGCCGGCTCGAACAACGGGGGCATCGGGGCGATGCTGTCGGCGCTCGGCGCGATCGGGATCCTGGCTCTTGCGGTCGTCTCCGGAGCATTTGACAGGTTCCTCACGCGACCGCGCGTGCACTGGCTTGGAACAAGGTCGTTCAGCCTCTACCTGGTTCAGGAGGCGGTCATCGTGTCCGTCGCCTTTCTGTTGGGCGGCAGGCCCAACACGATCCTCTACCTGGCGCTGGCAATCCCGGCGACGCTCGTCGTGGCCGAGGTGTTCTTCCGGGTGGTGGAACGCCCCTCGCACATCCTGTCCCGCAAGGCCAGGCGTCTGTTCGCCCCTCGCCTGATCGCGCCGCCCGACGTGGCGTCCAGCCTGGACGGCGCCTGACGTGCGGCTTACCCGTCGTACGTGAACGGCAGCTCAGCGGCGATAGCGCTCAGCCGCGGCGCCGAGGCGTCGCGCTCGGACGGCACGAGCTCCTCGGTGGGCAGCGGCCACTCGATCCCCACCTCAGGATCGTTGTAGGCGATCCCACGCTCGGTGTCGTCGGCGTAGTAGTTGCTCTGCTTGTACATCACGTCGGCGCTGTCACTGAGCACGCAGAAGCCGTGGGCGAACCCGATCGGACAGTAGAGCACGTGCATGTTCTCTTCGGTCAGTTCAAAGCCCTCCCATTGACCGAAGGTGGGCGAGCCGACGCGGACGTCCACCACTACGTCGTAGATCGCGCCGCGACCGGCGCGCACGAGCTTGGCTGCTCCCTTGCCGATCTGGAAATGCATGCCACGAACGATTCCGTGTCGCGAGCGCGAGTGGTTGTCCTGCACCATCTCCTCCGGAATGCCGAGCTCGGAGAAGATCGAGCGACGATAGGTCTCCACGAAGAAGCCGCGCTCGTCGCCCAAGACCTTTGGGGCTATCAGGATCGGGCCGTCCAGACGGGTCGCGAGACGTTGCATGGAAAATCTCCTCCGGTCGATTGTCTGGGTAAGCCTACGAGCTCGCCAGGTCGGCGCGGCGCATGTAGTCGGCCAGCGCCTCGCGCCACGGACGCAACGGCGTGAGCCCCAGGGAGTCGGCGCGAGGACGGGCAAGCACGCCGTTCAGCGGACGGTCGGTGCCACCGGGGGGAATCTCCGTGGCGGTGGCCCGGACCGGTATGTCGATGCCGGCCTCCTGCATGATGGCCGCGGTGAACTCGTGCCAGGAGCAGGCGCCCGCCGCCGTGAGGTGCAGCAACCCGCTGGCGCCGACGTTGACCGCCTCCAGGAGCGCCTGGGCCAGATCGGCGGTGAACGTTGGCTGCAGACGCTGGTCGGCGACGACGCTCAGGGAACCCTGCTCGCGGGCCCGGGCGATCATCCGTTGGACGAAGTTCCCGCCCTTGCTGGCGCTGCCGTGCAGACCGTACAAGCCGGCGCTGCGCACGACGAGCGCGTCGTCGCCGTATGCGAGCGCGGCGTACTCGCCGGCGAGCTTGGTCAGCGCGTAGATGGACCGTGGTGACGGGCTGTCCTGCTCGCCGTAGGGCTCCTCCCGCCGACCGTCGAACACGTAGTTGGTCGAGAGATGAACGAGGCGCGCGCCGCGGCAGGCGAGCTCTCTGACGGCTCTCACGTTCGCCGCCCAGGCGGCGTCGGGCTCGCGCTCGCACACATCGACGTTGTGAAACGCCGCGCAGTTGAACACGAGCTCGGGCTGGGTCTCCTCGAATGCGCGGTCGAGCGCGACGCTGTCGGTGATGTCCAGCTCGGCGTGCGAGTAGGCCCGTGCGGAGTCACCGAGGAGGGTCTTCAGATCGCTGGCGAGCTGCCCGCCGCCGCCAGTGATCAGCGCTCTCACAGAACCTCGGGGAAGGCGTCGAGGAGCGGCTTGACGTCGTACAGCAACTCCAGCCAGCGGATGTTGTAGCAGCGCGGGTCGGTGAGCCCGGCCAGGCTGTCGACGTCGATTCGCTTGAGCAGGTCGCTCACAGCCTCGAGCACAGAACGCCTGGGGATGAAGCCGAGCCGCGTCGAGAGCTTCGCATTGGCGCACTCGTAGTCGCGCATCAGCTTGGGTGCGGGGACCTCCTCCAACTGCACAGAGCGGCCGGCCAGCTGGACCGAGCCGGCAACGATCATCGCCAGCTCACGGATCTGGTAGTTGGAGTGCACGACGTTGAAGATCTCCCCGTGCACCTTCTCCGCGGGAGCCTCGTAGGCAGCGATCATCGCATCCGCGCAGTCGCGGATGTCCACCAGCGGGCGCCACATCCAACCGCCGCCATGCAGCTTCAGCGCGCCCGACAGCAGCGCGTCCTTCACGAAGGTGTTCACCACCAGGTCGAACCTCATGCGTGGGCTCCAGCCGTACACGGTGCCGTTGCGCAGGATCACCGGACACAGGCCTTCGGCGCTGAGCTCGAGCAGCTTTTCCTCGCCGTAGCGCTTGGAGGTCGCGTACGCGGCGCGCGGCTGGATGTCGGCATCCTCGGCATGCATCCCCGGTGGCAGGCCGTCGTACAACGAGCATGAGGATGCGAACACGTAGCGCTCGATGTTGCGCTCCAGGCACGCCCGCGCCAACGTCTCGGTCGCGATCGCGTTCATCTGCCAGTTGGCCTCTGGGTTGAACTCGGCGGTCGGATCGTTGCTCAGCCCGGACAGGTTGATCACACCGTCGATCCCCTCCAGCGCATGCTCCGGCACATCCCGCACGTCTGCCACGACGAGATCTATTCGGTCGCGCACGCTCGCGAGCGGCTCCTCGCCAAAGAACAGCCGGTCGAGCACCCGCACGTGGTAGCCGCGGTCGAGCAGCTTGGGCACGAGCACACTGCCGATGTAGCCAGCGCCACCTGCCACGAGGAGCGTTTGCTCCGGGCGTGGGGCCGCGGGCGCGAGCCCGTTGCTGCGCTCACCCCCGGGCGTTACCAAGTGATTGGAGCGCTCTTCGCTCATCGCAGGACCGGCGCTTGGTCGGAGTTGGTGGGTGGCGCCATCGCCGCGCCCTGGTCGGGCCCGTGCGCAGCGGCTCGAGCACAGAGCGGAGGCATCACGCCTCGCGTGCGACGGGGTTCCGCTGCCTCGGCCTCATGTGAAATCGAACGATTCATCTGCCAGACGAACGGATCGAACGCTCCCCTTCTTGCGCTCGCGAGTCCAGACGGGGTCCCTGGGACACGACCGGTCGCGCCTGTCCGACCGAGCCGCTGGCGTGGGCGAGCGCGTCGAGCGGGCTGAACGACCCGCTCTGCAGGACCGTCCGGGTACACTGCTGGCAGGGGTTGACCGCAGGCGTCGCGGCCACTACGCGGCACCCCCGTCCAGCGCCCCCGCAGTAGCTCAGCGGACTCGCCCGTGACGAACGCGGGCGGAGCCGCGAAAGAACCCACATGGAGCCTTCGTTACATGAGCGGACGGGCACGTAGGAATCAACACACGCGGTCGGATAGGTGGGGAATGAGAAAATCGGCGACGGGGACAGCGGGTTTCGTCGCGCCCTGGATCCCGCGGTCGTCCGGGATCGCGAGGCCCCAGCCGTGAGTCACAGCCGGTACGGCATCCTGGGTCAGGAGCACGAGGGCATGGCAGACGTGGCGGTCGTGGTTGTCTCCACGAACGAGGCCCAGTGGTTGGAGGCATGCCTGTCGACGGTCTTCGACCACGCGGGAGCGGCCGCCCTGGAGGTCATCGTGGTCGACAACGCCTCGACCGACGGCACCCGCGAGCTGGTGGAGTCGCGGTTCCCTCAGGCACGTGTGATCAGCTCGACCAACCGGGGCTTTGCCCACGGCAACAACCGCGGGCTCGAGCGGGCGCACGCGAGATACATGTTGCTGCTCAACCCCGACACGGAAGTGATCGACGGGACGTTCGGAGATCTGGTTCGGCTGCTCGACTCGCGCCCACAGATCGGGCTCGCGGGCGTGCGCCAAGTCATGGCCGACCGTACGCTGTCGCCCACGATCCGCCGCTTCCCCAGCGCGACGCGTGCCCTGGGCGAGGCGTTGTTCTCCGAGCACTGGCCCGTGCATCCGGCCTGGTCGGGCGAGCGTGTGCTCGATTGGGACCAATACGAGCGGGAGGTTGAGTGCGACTGGACGATGGGATCGTTCATGCTCGTCAGGCGCGAGACGCTGCTCGGCGTGGGGCTGCTCGACGAGCGCTTCTTCCTGCAATCCGAGGAGCCCGACCTATGCCTGCGCGTCAAGCGCTCGGGCTGGAAGGTCTGTCACGTGCCCCAGATGACGATCGTCCACCATGCCGGCAAGGCTGGGATCAAACCGCGAATGGTCGCCCAGGACGCATACTCGCGCAAGCAGTACGCCCACAAGTACTTCGGTCGCACCCATCGAGGTCTCTACCTTTCAGCGATCGGGATCCATCATCTCATCCGGGCCACCGGCGCCGGTACGGCGGCTGCTGACAGGCCCGCTCGCCGCGAGGGCGCGAGACTCGCGCTACGCACGCTCGTAGGTCTCGCCGAACCGCCGTTCCGCGTGCCGCCCCCCACGGCGGTCGCCCCGTTCGCCGACGCGATCGACAGCTCTGGCGCGCGAGCACAGACGGCCGCGGCCGACGTCCGCTAGACAGGCGCCTCAAGGGCTTTCGTCTACACCCGCCAGGTTGCGGGGGCGCCCTGCGCGCAAACCGGGTCGCGGCCCGGGGTTCTCCGGGGGACGTGGCCGTCCGAAAAGCCGCAAATTGCGTGGTTTACAAGGGCGAAACACCCGACCACGCGCTCAGCTCGGGATATGCTGCCCCGCGGTCTGCGGGGATCGCCTGTTCGGCATAGGACGTTGCCGTCTGACCGGTGCTGGAGGCTTTCGGAGCTCGCCGGCGTACAGGTCGGATGTTTGCATGGCTTCAGTCAGGGCACCTGTGTGCCGAGGGCAGTGCACAACGACCGTCGCGGGAGGGAGGGATCTCGATGCGCAACCGCCGCAAGCGCTGCTCTTATGGGGCGATCGTCGCGCTGCTCGTGCTCCCGGTGTCATCGGCGCTGGGCGCCTACATCAAGCCCGACTCGAGGGCGCGGGCCGTCCGGCATGGCCAGCACCACCACACGGCCAGGCACAAGCCGGGTGCGATCGTCCATCCCTCCAAGTCGCACAGCGTGGCGAGCGCCGCGCCGGTGTTGTTGGGCGACACGTCCGTGGAATGGCAGTACGACTCCCTGACCGCCGGCGAGGCCGAAGCGTTCCGTCTGCGCGCCTCGTCGTCCGGCGTGGCGGATGCCGTGCACGTGTTCATCAGCGCGAACAGCTCCGCTGGCACATTGATCGCCGGCCTGTACGGCTCTTCCGCTGGCCAGCCCGGCGCGCTGCTGAGCACGGGCTCGACATCCGTCGCCGCGTCAGGGACGTGGAGCACGGTGTCGCTCGCGCCGGTCGAACTCGTCGCGGGCAAGAGCTACTGGCTGGCGATCCTTGGGGAGGGGGGCAGGCTCCGCTACCGCGATCGGCCCTCGGGTCCATGTCCGAGTGACACGAGCGCAAGCCGCGACCTGCGGGCCCTGCCGGGAACCTGGAGGACCGGCGCGAGCTACATGGACTGTCCGATCTCGGCGTACGTGACGACGCAAGCGAGCTCGCGCCTGCCATCGGCCTTGACAGAACCGCTGGCTCTCACGCAGGAAGCGCAGGCGCTGGCCGCTGCGCCACTCGCCAGCGAAGCGCCGAGCGTCTCCGGAGAACTGGCCGAAGGGAAGGCCCTCACGGCATCCAACGGAGCGTGGTCCGGGAGTCCATCCTCCTACACCTACCAGTGGGAGGTTTGCAACGCGGCGGGTGAAAGCTGCTCGAACATCGCCGGCGCCACGTCTGCGAGCTACAAGCTGACCTCGAGCGACGTCGGCCACACGCTCCGCGTGGTCGTGACCGCGAGCAACTCCGCCGGGTCGACCAAGGCGTCATCCGCTGCAACGGCGATGGTCCAGCCGACCGCTCCGGCGGACACCGTGCTGCCGCTCGTCAGCGGCTCGGCTGTGGAAGGCCAGACGCTCTCGGCGAGCGCGGGCTCCTGGGAAGGGACGCCGCCGTTGAGCTACAGCTACCAGTGGGACGATTGCAATACCTCGGGCAATGCCTGTTCGAATATCAGCGGAGCCACGCACGACACTCACAAGCTGACCTCGAGCGACGTCGGCCACACGCTCCGGGTGGTCGTGACCGCGAGCAACTCCTCCGGGTCGACCAACGCGTTCTCCGCTGCAACGGCGACCGTGCTGGCAGCACAGGCCCCGTCCAACACCAAAGCACCGGAAATCGCGGGTGCGCCCGACGAGGGCCAGACGCTCTCCTCGAGCACGGGCTCCTGGGACGGGACGGCGCCGCTGAGCTACAGCTACCAGTGGCAGGATTGCAACGCCTCGGGCGAAGCGTGTTCGAACATCAGCGGGGCGACGTCCGCGACCTACAAGCTGACCTCGAGCGACGTCGGGCACAGGATCCGCGTGGTCGTCACCGCGAGCAACTCCGCTGGCTCGACCAAGGCGTCGTCGGCGGCAACCTCGACGGTTCTGGTGCAGGAACCTCCCTCGGATACGAAGGCACCGGAAATCTCGGGCGCGGATGAAGAAGGCCAGACGTTGAGCGCCACCCAGGGGACGTGGACGAACAACCCGACGTCGTATGCCTATCAGTGGGAGGACTGCAACACGGCGGGCGAAAGCTGCTCGAACATCAGCGGGGCGACGTCCACGAGCTACAAGCTGACCTCGAGCGACGTCGGGCACACGGTCCGGGTGGTCGTGACCGCGACCAATGCGGGTGGCTCGGCCAAGGCGTCCTCGGCTGCAACCGCGAAGGTCTCAGCGGAGCAGCCTCCCTCGAACACGAAGGCACCGGAAATCTCGGGCGCGGATGAAGAAGGCCAGACGTTGAGCGCCACCCAGGGGACGTGGACGAACAACCCGACGTCGTATGCCTATCAGTGGGAGGACTGCAACACGGCGGGCGAAAGCTGCTCGAACATCAGCGGGGCGACGTCCTCGAGCTACAAGCTGGTGTCGGGTGATGTGGGCCACCGGGTGCGGGTGGCTGTGACGGCGAGCAACGCGGGTGGCTCGACGAAGGCGTCTTCGGCGGCGAGCGCGACGGTGGTGGTGGCGTCGGTTGGCAGCGGTTCGCAGATCTATGTGGCGCAGAACGGTGCGGGGAGTCAGAGCGGGGAAGGGAGCTGTTCGAACGCGCATCCGCTTTCGTGGCTGAACAGGGAAAGCGATTGGGGTTCTGGTGCGGGTAAAGTCGCGCCTGGGACGACGGTCGATCTGTGTGGCACGTTCACTGAACCGGTGGAAACGAAGGGCAGCGGGTCGAGCGGGAAGCCCGTGACGATCTTGTTCACGGCGGGCGCGAAGATCGCCAAAGGCGGCGCCGGCTGCCCTGGCTCTGGTTGCTTGAATATCGCTAACGAAAGCGCATACATCACGATCGATGGCGGTAGCGATGGTGTGATCGAAAACACCGATAGCGGCACGGGCAAAGAATCACCATCGACGACGACGGGGATCCTGGCCAACGGGTGTAAGCATTGTGCTATCGAAAACCTCGAAATCGCGAATCTGTATGTGGCGAAGAAAGGCGACGAAAAGGACAACACCGAAATCAGGGGGATCTTCATCCGGGAAGGCAGCCCCGAATACGTCACGGTGTCGCACGATGTCTTTCACGACATGGGCTGGGCGGTCAACATCGAAGCGTCGGAATCGACGTCTCATATCTATGTCGAACACGACACCTTCTACCATCTCACGCACGGGTTCACGCCGACCGCCGCGTTCAACGGCGGCAATATCGGCCCGGTGGTGTTCGCGCACAACCATTGGTATGGCAACCTGAACTGGGAAGACGGCAATCCGTCGAATGGCACGGGTCCTGACACGAATCACTCGGATGGCGTGCACTGCTATTCAGCGGACGGCAGGGGCTATACGCCGCACTACAACGGCCTTTACATCTACGACAACTACGTCGAGATGGAAGGCGAAGACAACACGGCCCCGATCTTCCTCGAGGGCGGCTCGGGTGACGGCTCCACGCCGTGCGCGGACAAGACCTCGAACATCTGGGTCTACGACAACGTCTTCTCCAGCACCGACACCGAACTCGGCGACGGCCTGCTCGGCGCCTACTCCGGCGAACCACACATCTACAACAACACCCTGATCGGCTCAGGGCGAGGGCAGTGCGAGGTCATCAACGACCACGTCGCAGCGGAAATGCGATTCAAGGACAACGTCGTGACGTCATGCCCCATGCTGATCGAAGCCGAAAAGGAACGTCTGGCCGCCAATGGGATGGAATACAACCTTTGGGCAAACGCCGGGAGCTCAAATGAAGCGTTCATTTGCCTCAATCCCGATGAACACCACTACGACCTCGTCGAACTCCTGGGCTGGGAGAGCTGCGTGGGCGATGCCCACTCGATCACGACCAGCAACGCCAAGCTCGACCTGCAGGAAACGGTGGGGGCCCAGGGCAAGCCAGAAGCCGGCTCGCCGGCGCTCGACGCCGGCGCCAACCTGACGAGCCTGTGTCCCTCAACACCTGAAGAAGCTCTCTGCAAGAACATCAACGGCGAAGCCCGGCCAAGCACAGGCGCCTGGGACATCGGCGCCTACTGACTAGATGAGTAGTGCCACGGCCGTGGGGTGGCTGTGGGTGTGGGAGGGGTTGTAGGCAGGCAGATCGAAGTCGGCGGTGCTTAGTACCGATCGTCGACTCTTGGGAGGGCCACGATGGACGCCGACC
>Ga0302325_10023751_pt1 | contig 12768 bp, 9 predicted proteins | sample Palsa_T0_2_FD_201948 | JGI IMG/M metagenome (GOLD analysis project Ga0302325, IMG submission 201948) | Peat permafrost microbial communities from Stordalen Mire near Abisko, Sweden - Palsa_T0_2 | ecosystem: Environmental > Terrestrial > Soil > Palsa > Peat permafrost | place: Sweden: Abisko... | reverse complement strand
CGAGAATTGCCAGCAGCGCAAACGTCCAGAAGAACCCGAGACGAGCCGAGTGAACGTCTGGCACCGCGAGCACCACCGCGGTTCCAGCCAGCCCAATCGCAATCAAACCCAGCGCGGCCCACCCCCGCGGGCCCTTGCGCCAAAGCTCGGCGAAAAACGCATAGGCCAGGAGGGCCAGACACGCCCCCCCGCAAACCCAGACCCACAGGTCCCAGTCGGACTGGCGGAGGATGTCGAAAGACCACTGCTTCAATGCGGGAAGGGGATTGTAAGCGGGGGGAGGTTGCTGAAGAAGCTATCAACGAAAATCAGAATGACGAAACCCGAATCCCCGAACCAAACCCGAATGACGAATGACCGAATGACGAAACGGGAAAGAGTGGTGGAGCAGGAATCGCCTGTCAGATCGGAAGACCCAGGGTGCGAGCACCCAGGGCGTTCAGCCCGGTACGGCGCACGTTGTAACTTCCCCGAACGCCCAGGGTGCTTGCACCCTGGGTTCCCGCGTTTCTTCATCCAGTCAGTCGACATTCGGATTTATCCCGCGTCCCCTCCACGTCCGATAACCTGTTCATGCGAGCGCTGGCGGTCTGCACAGTTCTGGTGATCCTTTTTCCGCTGTCCGCGCGGGCGCAGCCGGCTCAGGTGACCCGGGTGTTGCGCACGTTCGACTTCGAGGAACGCCGCCTGGGAAACGAAGAAGACCTCCCGATGCACTGGCTCAAGGTCGAAGGACCGGGCCTGCCGCATTACGTCAATGCGCAGCTCAGCAAGGATCGCAAGCACAGCGGGGACTACAGCTTTCGGTTCGATCTCAACGGCGGGAGCCTGATCTATCGCTATTCGGCGGGCCAGATTCCGGTGCAGCAGGGGGCACACTATCGCGTGGCGGCCTGCTGCCAGACGACGGTGCTCCCCAACGCCCGGGCGCGGGTCACCGCGTATCTGACCGATCTCGACGGCCATCCGCTGCCGGCGACGGTGCGACATTCTGAGTTGTATGCGGCAGCGCGGGAAAACGAGCCGTGGCATTCGCTCGAGGTCGAGCTGTCTGCGACGGATTCCCGAGTGGGGTATCTGGTGATCGAACTCGAGCTGCTTCAGCCGGAGTTGTATCTGCAGACCACGCTGGGGAAGCGGGCACTGTTCGTTCAGGACATCCGCGGCAGCGCATGGTTCGACGACGTGACCGTGTCGCAGGTTCCCATGGTCACGCTGTCGACCGACCGCCCCGGCAACATCTTTCGCGCCGGCGATCCCGTTCGTTTGCACGTGTCGGTGAGCGACCGCTTCACCGACGATCTGCAGGGCCAGCTCATCGTCACCGACGCGGCGGGGAAGACGGTCTATCAACATAGCGGCGCGCTCGATGTGCAGGGAGCTGACCTGGTATCCCCGGGCAACGAGCGCGTCTCACTCAATCTCCCGGATCTTCCCGCGGGTTGGTACCGGGCTACGCTGCAGATCAGCAGCCAGGGCCAGCCGTTGGGAGAGCATGCGTTAAATGTCGTCCTGCTCGCAGACGGCGGACAGTTCATCGCTCCCGATCCGCGGTTTGGAGTGGTCGCGACGAAACTCCCCGTCGAGGCGTGGCCCGATCTCCCGCAGATTCTTCCCTATTTGGCCGCGGGGCGCGTGAAGTTGGCGCTGTGGAGCGAAGACCGAGACGCACAACAGACGGACGCGGCGACGCTGGACACGCTGATCGAGGATCTCCAGTTGCTGGGAATTACGCCGACGGCGTGCTTGCTCGGCCTTCCTCCCTCGGTTGCCCAGCAGGTCGGTGGCAAGGATTGGCAACGACTCCTGCGGGTGGACAGCGGCAAATGGCAGCCGGAACTTTCGCAACTGATCGCCCGCCACGCAATCCATCTGGACCGCTGGCAGCTCGGCGAAGACGGCACCGACGTCTTCGTAACCGATCCGCAGATGCGCAAGGTGTACGATGCGGTCTACGGACAGTTCGCCCAGCTCATGAGCAATCCGGATCTGGCGATGCCGTGGCCGGCGTGGTACGAGCTGCAGGGCAGAATGCCGGCGACGGTGGCGCTTTCCGTTCCCAGCTCGGTGCTCCCCTCGCAGCTTCCGCTCTATATTCAAGACCTGCACAACGCGGAGGGACATAACTTATCTCTCAGCCTTGAGCTGCTCGACGCGAGCCGGTATGGACGCGAGCTGCAGATTCGCGATCTGGCACAGCGGGTGATTTACGCCCTGGGCGCCGGCGCGAGCCGGATCGACCTGCCGATTCCATTCACTACGGAGCAAAATGGGGACGGGCTGGCGCAGCAGCCGCAGGAGCTGCTCATGATCGAGCGAACGCTGACGATGATCCTCAGCGGGGCAACGTTCGAGGGGCGCGTGCCGATGGCCGAGGGCGTCGAGGCATTTCTGTTCGACCGCAACGGCGAGGGAATCCTGGCCCTGTGGGATCGCGGCAAGGAAACGGGCATCAAATCCTTGGCGCTGAATCTGGGAGACCGGGCGCTGCGGGTCGATTTGTGGGGCAACGCCTCGCCGTTATTTCAGGTGGCCGGCGTTTCCAGCGACACGTCGGTGCCATTGAGCGTGGGCCCTGATCCGATCTTTCTCGTTGGAATCGACGGACCGCAGGCACAGTTGCGCTCCACGGTTGCCATCGATCTGCCGCTGCTCGAGTCGAGCCTCGAGCCGCATACGCGCCATCTCCGCTTCACGAACACCTACCGCCAGACAATCTCCGGCTCGTTGAAGCTGGCGGGCCCCAAAGGCTGGACGCTGAATCCTCCCACGTTCCAGTTCACGCTCAATCCGGGCGACAAATTCGACCAGGACTTCACGATCCAGTTCCCCTACAACAGTTTCGCGGGCGACAAAACGCTGCATTGCCGATTCGCCCTGGCCGCCGACCGCAACTCAAGCTTCGACGTCCCCATTGCGATGCAACTGGGCCTCTCCGATGTCGGCATGCAATGCCTGGCGTTTCGCGACGGCAAAGACATCTTCATCCAGCAGATGATCACCAACTACGGCGATCAGCCGATCAACTACACCGCCTTTTCCATCTGCCCCGGCCAACTCCGCCAGGAGCGCCTCGTCTCCGATCTGGGCCCGGGGCGGACGATTCTGAAGCGGTATCGGTTTGTCGATGTTCCGTACGAGCCGGACCTGCGTGTGCGGGCGGGGCTGAAGGAGATGGAGGGAATGCGTATTTTGAACGAGGAGTTGGAGGTTCGGTGAGAATTGGGAATTCAAGACGGGGGGAGTTGGGGATGGGAAGAGGGGGGAGTTGGGGATTGCAAATTGCAAATTGCAAAATGCAAAATGGGGATGGGGTGAAAGGAAACGGTCAATCGGCGGGAGCTTGCTTTGATCGACGCTTGGCGGTGACCACGGACTTTGCGAGAAGTCGGATCAGTTGGTCGCACTCCTCAATTAGGTTCTTCAGCTTTGCGTCGGGCAACAGCTTCGATCGAATGACGAGGCGGAGCCACATTCCAGATTCGCGCAGCTCCTTGAGAGCGACTTGCAGCTTATGGACAAAGTCGGCGCGGCTCTCGGCCGCGCGCGCCTCCTCGTAATTCGGCGCCGGCGACGTCGCGCATCGCACAAGTTGCCCTGCGACGTGCCTACCCAATCGCGTATCCGGCAGCGCGTCCACCACCTTGCCGCACCGCACCGCAAAATCCAGTAGCCGCTCTGAAAGTTCGTTGGCCGTCATTCAACCTCGGATTCCGGTAGCGGTTTCACTCCCCCTCCCCATTTTGCAATTTGCAATTTGCAATTTGCAATCCCCAACTCCCCCAGTTTCAATTCTGAGCGAACCGCCCAATTTGCAATCCTCAATTCCACCGCCTCCGCTCCCTTCAACTTCTCCGATCAAAGTATTTCAGTCGCCCGCGGATAGCTCCCCAACACCGTCAACTGCAAGCAATGTTTCCTCGCCTCGGCAATCGCCGATTGCATTGCCGGGTCGTCGGCGTGGCCCTGGGCGTCGATGAAGAAGTAGTATTCCCAGTTCACCTTCTTGCTCGGGCGTTTCTCGATGTCGGTCAGGTTGATCCCGGTCTCCTTGAAGACATCCAAAACTTCGGCGAGCGCGCCGGGCTTGTGGGCGGTGGTGAACATGATCGCGGTTTTGTCGTCGCCGGTCCGGCGGGCGCCTTCGCGGCCGATGACGAAGAAACGGGTCTCGTTGTCGGGATCGTCTTCGATGTTTTCGAACAACACCCGCAGGCCGTGCAACTGGCCGGCCAGCCGTGAGCCGATGGCGGCGACTCCGGGGGTCGCGGCGGCCATTTCCGCGGCGGCGCTGCTGCTGGCGGCTGGCTGCACGTCCCGGTCTTTGCCCATCGCGGCGAGCCATTTTCTGCACTGGCTGAAGATCTCCGGTTTGGAGTGAATGCTCCGGACTTGCTCCCACGGGACGCGCGACAGCAGAAAATGATGAATCGTGATCTTCACCTCCGCGCAGATCTTCGCGGAGCTGATCAGAAACGCGTCGAGCGTGTCGACCACTCCGCCGTGCAGGCTGTTTTCCACGGGGACCAGGCCATAGTCGGTGTGGCCGCGAACGACTTCGTCGAAGACCGATGGAATATCCGCCAGAGGAACGTGGGTGACGCTCGACCCGAATTTCTGGACGGATGCCGCATGCGAGAACGTACCGCTGGGTCCCAGGAATCCGATCCGCAGCGGCTTCTCCAGCGCAAAGGACCCGCTCATCAATTCGCGATAGACCGCTTCCAGGCACCGGTCCGGCAGCGGGCCGTCGTTCAGCCGGCGAACTTTTTCGAGAACCATTTTTTCGCGATCGGGCGAATAGATCGGCTCGTTGTGCTGCTGCTTGAGCTTCCCGATGTCCACCACCACGCGGGCTCGTGCGTTGAGCAGATCCACTATTTTGCGGTCAAACTCATCAATCTGCTGGCGGAGCGCGTCCAGCGACTGCTGCGCATCATCGGGTGCAGGCATGGCGAAGTTGTATTCAATTATGGTGCGGGCTTCCAGCCTGCCTGGTTCACGCGCGCCCGTAGATGTGGAACAGACGGGGGGAGCCGGGGATTTCAAATTGAAAATTGCAAAAGGCAAATTGGGGGATGGGCCCCGGTCACTTGCTCCTTGCTTCAATTTTGCAATTTCCCATTTTTCAATTTGCAATCCCCAGCTCCCCCGTCCCGAGCGCGGGAAATCCGAGCCTTCGGAGTACCTCAGACTCGGCTTGGCTGCGAATTGCCCCCTTATCGCGCATTTATCTGACCCTGAACCCTCTCAAGCGACGTACGTCTTCTTCTTTCGGCCGCTCAGGTAGCTTTCCATGATGCACGACGCAAGCTCGCCGCTGCTGGTGTAGAACGCGACACCCTTGGTGAGCTTGGCCAGTTGATCGACGAACCCCACCCAGTCCATTCCCCAATAATCTTCAATCAGCGCGAACGTGCTGATCCGGCAGCCTTCGCGCACCGCAACCACCGCTTCCTTCAGCGTGGCGATGGTGCTGCGCTGATCAGGAGGATACAGCAGGTAGCAGAAATCTCCTTCGACGTGAGCCGTCGGCTGCCCATCGGTGATGATAAAAATTTGCTTATTCTCACTGGTCCGCTTCCGCAGAATCCGTCTGGCGAGCTGCAAGCCCATGTGCAGGTTTGTGAAATGTTGCGGGGCCTTGGACAATTGATCGAGCGGCACCTTCAACCGCACCTGATAGTCAAAAACCGTTACCGGTTTTGGCATAGAGAGCGGCAGCGCCGCCTCGGCGATTTTCGCCGCCCCCGAATAGAAGCCGACAAAGTCGATCGTATCCTGCGGAAATCGGGACCGGACCAGCGCCTGCATCGCCATCGCCACCTTCTTGGCCGACAGATACCTCCCGTAGCGCATCATCGAGCCGCTCATATCCAGCAGCACCACGGTCGAGCAACTCGTGACACCCTCATGCAAATGCAATTCGAAGTCGTTCTCATTGAAGCGAATCAGCGGCTCGCTGCCGCGAGCGGGCAGAACAGTAGAAGAGTTGAGAGTAGAGGGAGAATGCGCGCCACCTTCCTTCCCTTCGTGCCTCCGTGCCTCTGTGCCTGCGTGTCTTTCCTTCACCCCATTCCTCGCAATCGCATTCCGAATCGTTTGATGCAGGTCGAGCTCGCTGACCGGATCCCCGTACTGGTATGGCTTGGTCCCCTCAATGCGGTCGCCGCCGGGGCCGGGCGTGACTTTTTCGTGCCCATCGCGCTGCCCGGAGCGAAGGTTGGCGAAGACTTCCATCAGCGCCTTGCGCTGCATTTTCGACACGGCCCGCGGCGTGAGCTGCAGTTTTCCCTTGCCATCCTTGTCGAGCATGCCATCCTTGAGCAGTTGCTCGAGCATTTCCGACTGTGCCTGGTCCTTGGGATCCTTGAGCATCTGCTCGATCGCTTTGAGCGCCTGGTCGCCGTATTGGAGGATAAACTGCATCAACTGATCGAAGCCGAAGAGGTTGTCCTGGGTGGGAAACTCTTCGCCGTCGAATTCGCCGTAAAAGTACTTCATTGTGGGCGATTGTAGGGGCCAAGGGACGGAGGGACAAAGGGCTGGCAGGCACGGAAGGGCGGGCGCCCGCGTGATCAGCGGTGAATGCGGCTATACCGTGACGGAGGACTTAACCTGCAGCTTTCTGGTTGCGTTTCAGCGTCCGCCCGGTTGTGTTACCGGAGCGGGAATTCCCGGGGAGTCGATCGCCGTCAGGACCCTCGGGTCCTGCGGAGCGATTTCCAGCAGCGCCCGCGCGGCAGCTTCGCGGATCGTCCCCGAGGCGTTCAGAAGCCTGATCAGCGCCGGCACCGCGGGTGCGGCATCCGGACCGATCCGGCCGAGTGCCTCGATTGCCTGCGTGCGTGCGTTGTCCTGCGGTCGCTCCGCGACGTCTGTGAGCGCGCCGACCGCGTCCCGCGCGCCGGCTCCGGGTTCGCCGAGCAAATCGGCCGCCGTCTTGCGAATCTCCACGTCGGGAAATTTCAGGGCGGCGATGAGCTCGGTTATCGATGAGTCGCGTGTCAGCTTTGGCCGTCGGGACGACAAATAACTTGGATCGATCGCGTCGAGCACCGAGTTAATGAAACTTTCCTTCAGCGCAAATCCCCCCGCAAATGTTCGGTGATGGAGGTCCCAGACGATTGGCGCCGCCGATCGTGCCGGCGGCCCGATCTCTTGCAGCCATTGGCACCATCGCTCGGCCGTCCCCGCGGCGTTGGTGGTCGCGATCTCATGAACCGCGCATTGCACGACAATCGCCCGGCGAACCGCGGGATTGGCGAGAATTCCCAGCACCACCAGCAAGCTGCCGAGCGTGATCAGCAGCCGGTGCGGGCGCGTTCGTCGAACCGGCGGCGCCAGCAGCACTGCCCCCTCCCGATCGTCGACCACCAGGAGGTTCACCGCTCCGCGAGCTTCCCAGGGCGCGAGGTTTGGATCAGCCGGGATGACATTGACAAATCCACAGGCTCGCTGCGAGCAACGAACGCGCAGCATCTCCCCGGCCTGAACGGGCGGCAGGGGGGTCCCGCACCTGCGACAACCATATCGCATGCATGCCAGTGTAACGGTCCCCGCTCAACGCGGAAGGGAGGGATTGGGAAGCGACAATCTCTGCCGCACCGCCGCCACCGCCGCCGCGGCTCTTTGCGGTGTATCAGCCAGCGCCGTGAGATGCCCCATCTTTCTCCCCGCGCGCGGTTCGAGTTTGCCGTAGAGATGCAGCTTTAGCTCTGGCTGTGCGCAGGCGGCCGCCCAGTTGGGCTCGCCCGGCTCCCACAGATCCCCGAGCAGATTTGCCATCGCCGCCGCCCGCAGTTGTTCGGTGCTTCCCAGCGGCAATCCGCAGACCGCGCGAAGCTGCTGCTCGAACTGGCTCGTAATATGGGCGTCGATGGTCAGATGTCCTGAATTGTGCGGCCGAGGCGCCAGCTCATTGACCAACAGCTTGCCGGACTTGGTCAGGAAAAACTCGACACACAGCACGCCGACGACGTCGAGTTGTTCCAGAATCCCTCTGGCAATCTTGACGGCCTCGTCCACTATGGCAGGCCGAACGTCTGCGGGGCACACTGAGATATCCAGGATGTGATTCCGATGCGTGTTGTCGATCACGCCCCAGTGTGCGAACGTCCCGTCCTGTCCGCGTGCTGCGACGACTGACACTTCCCGCTCGAAATCGACAAATTCCTCGTAGACTCGCTCGACCTGCGGATCCTGGCGCATGGCTGCGTTGATTTCCGCCGGCGAGGCAACGGTGGCCTGCCCCTTCCCGTCGTAGCCGAAGGCGGCGGTCTTGAGCACTCCCGGCAGTCCTAAAGCCTCGGCCGCGGCAAGCGCCTCTGCGATCGATTGCACCGATCGAAACCGAGTCACAGGAAATCCGTGATCGGCCAGAAATGTCTTCTCGCGCAGCCGATGCTGCGTCACGTGCAGGACCGATCCCGCCGGCCGAACAGCCACATGGTGCGACACAACATTCGCCGTCGCGGCGGGCACATTTTCAAACTCAAACGTGACGACATCCACTCCGCGCGCGAAGTGTGCCACGGAGTCCAGATCATCATATGTACAGACGAATTCCTTATCGGCGATTTGCCCGGTCGGGGTGTCGCTGTCGGGTGAAAGCGTGTGAACCCGGTACCCCATTTGCCGGGCGGCGATGGCGAACATCCGGCCCAGTTGTCCGCTGCCGAGCACTCCGACAGTACCGCCGGGAAGAATGATGGAGCGTTGATCAGCCAAGAGATGCACCGCGCGGGTTCAGAATTTGATCACAGGGGGAACGCTCTGATCCAGAACGCCCTGCGTCTGGGTTGCCCGAAATGCCTTGAGCTTCTCGCGCAGCTCGCGCCGGGAGTTGGCGAGAATTGCGATTGCCAGCAGCGCCGCGTTTGTCGCGCCGGCCTTGCCGATGGCGAGCGTTCCCACCGGCACGCCGGCCGGCATCTGCACAATCGACAGCAGCGAGTCCATTCCGCTCAGCGCGTGACTCTGCACCGGAACTCCCAGCACCGGCACCGTCGTATACGCAGCCGCCATCCCCGGCAGATGTGCCGCGCCGCCGGCGCCGGCGATAATCACTTCAATTCCCCGCTCCTCGGCGCCGGTTGCAAACTCACAGAGCCATTGCGGCGTGCGATGCGCAGAGACCACCTGACAGACCCGCGGAATCGCGAATCGCTCCAGCATCGCGTCGGCATGAGACATCGTCTCCCAGTCCGATGTGCTCCCCATGATGATGGCCACCAGCGGCTTTGGTTCGTCGGTCATAATCGTAGTCGGTGGCTTTGCCACCGGAGCCGCGATCCTACCATATGTCCCAACTATCGCGACAGATCGCTTACTGCTTTACCACCTTCCAAACTTTCACGAACGGCACGCCAGCCGAATCGGGAAAATCTTTTTCGACAAAAACGGCCGAAGTATTCGTTCTTCTCAGACGGTTCACGGCCGACTCCAAACCGCCATTTGCATAGCCAGCCACGTAGCCGTCTTTCCTCACTAGAACATCCTCCAGATCTCCAGCCTTGTCGGGATCGATCAATTCCACCCTGCGATGCGGATGATCCAGCAAACAGTCAACAACTACCCACTGCAGCGCCCAATCCTCGGCCACAACCGACACCGAGGGTGAAAGGCCGGCATCGCCGCTCATCCATTTTGCGGCTTCGAATTTTGGATCGTGTTTCCCCGCGTGGTATGGGTTTATCGATGAGCCGCCATATTCAGCCATGGGAACAAAATAAAGAACTGCGAATGAAGCAAGCATTCCCATCGAAAGGGCATAAGCGACGACTCGAGCCTTAAAGCCCGGGGGCCAAAGGAGGGCGAACACCACGATCGAAGGCAGCGCGAGCCAGAGACTGTAACGTTCGTACCCAGCGGAAACGGGAACAGCGCGGCCCATGACAAAGAGGAGCAAGCAGGCCGCCGCCACCCCCGCGATGAACGCCAGGTTGCGGCCTTTGACTCTTCGGATTCCGGTCACAATGAGCAGCAAAATGCCAACGGTCGTAGCTGTATCAAAAAGCCCGGAAACGATTGGATTTTGCGTGGCCGAAAAATCCGAAAAAACTAAGACACCGGAAAAGAGCCGGGTAAAGCCAATCAAAAATCTATAGCCGTCGATTGCCGTGTGCGTTGGAATCGCGAAACGCGAAAAAGCCCTGTTCAAGAACACGAGCGCACCGAACCAAAAACAGATTCCCCAGAGAATAAGCCGGCTTGTGCGCGGCGGTTTTTTTTTCTGACAGCGGTCATAAAGGTCATAGAGAATCGGCGCGAACGCGATCGGAAAGAGAAAGACGTTGATTGTGTGAATGATCGTCGCCACGATGAGGGCCAACGCCGTCTTCCAAATGCTGCCGCGGAGCGCAAAATATGCAACGAGCAAAGTAGCCGGTAGCGTTTGCGACATCTCCCAGCCGATTCGAGAGTAGGCGATATGGAGAGCAAGACAGGCGGTCCAGGCTGCGGCGATTCGCGCCTTGGGCTGATCGAGAACTCGTTTTAGAAGTGGATAGGAAAAAATGGCGGTGAGCGCTCCGGCAAGAAAGGCCGGGAGTCGCAGCAGCCAGGCGTTCGGCGGGAAAAACGCCTGGAGCAGCAGCGTCGGAAGTGCGTAGGTCGGAGTCACGATCCGCCGGGTGGGAGTGATCCAGGTGTAGGGCTCGCCGCGTAAAAAGAGTCTTCCTTGCGCGGCCGACCACGCTTCATCCCCGCTGATGCCGGGCCAATGATCCAGCCCAATCCATCTCATTAGAATTGAGACCGCTACGAGAAAAACCAGAACGTAGAATTCCACGTCAGGTTTCACCGGCGTCGTCAGGGTGGGGGAGGTATGCGTGCTGGGTTCGTCTGCGATGTGCATGAAATCAGCAGCTTTTCCTACGGGAGTGGCGATCCTACCATAACTGCGACATGCCGGAAATCGCGACGCTCCTCGACCAACACGCCCACTTTGATCCCAACGCGGATTTCGAAGCTTTTCTCGCATCGGTGCCGCGCAAATGGGTTGTGTATCTCTTAGCCGACGAAAGCGGCCAACCGGTGCAGCTTCTGTGCGTGAAGAATTTGCGATACAGCCTGAAGCGCCGGCTCGGCGGCAACGAGATGATCGGCCTGAGCAAACGCGTCAACTACCGCGAGTTGGTTCGAAATATCCGCTGGCGGCGCGTCGACAGTACGTTCGAAGCCGATTGGCTCTACTACGAAGCCGCCCGCATTGTCTTTCCGCACACGTACCGCGGCATGATCGGCTTCCGCCCGGCGTGGTTTATTCACGTGAATCCGGAGACGAATTTCCCCCGCTACATCAAGACGACCGACCTCTCGCGCGGCGGCGTGATCGCCGGCCCGGTTGCCGACAAGCATGCCGCCGCTCGATTGATCGCGCTGCTTGAGGATGCCTTTGATCTCTGCCGCTATTACCAGATTCTCGTGGAGGCGCCCAACGCCAGGGCGTGCGCCTACAAAGGAATGGGCAAATGCCCCGCTCCCTGTGATGGCTCTATCTCGATGGAGCAGTACCATCGCATGATCCAGTGGAGCGTCGATACGCTGGTCGATCCCGCGCCCGCCGTGCGCGAGCAGGAAGCCCGCATGCGAGCGGCAGCAGCCGAGCAGCAGTACGAGCGGGCGGCGAAGATCAAGGCGTTTGCCGACCAGCTTTCGCAATTGGGTAAGGGCGCATATCGTCACGTGAGACCGCTGCGGGATTTTGAGCTTCTATCGGTTCAGCCGGGACCGCGTGCCAAAACCGCAAAGATATTTCTGATTTCGCCGGGACGGATCGAAGAGATTCTTGGTTTGACCGGCGCGGAAGCCGTTCGTCCAGCTCAGGTGCTCGCCTGTGCCCTGGAGAGACTCGTTCACGCCGAGGCCGTCGATGCCGTGGGGGCAGAGCGTGTCGGTATCGTGGCCCAGCATCTATTTTCCACGAAGAAGAGCTCCGGCTTGCTGCTGGCGGTGGCGTCGATCGACGAAAAGGCGATCGCGCGGGCGTGCCGCGACGTGCAGCAGCAGGAGCAGGCGGCAGATGTCGAGGAAGAGGGCGTTGTTCGAGAACTGCAATCGATGGTGGAAGAGCCCTGACGGTTCTTGGGGAAAGTACGAAGGATCAAAAAAATCCGAATGACGAAACCCGAAATCAGAATCAAACCCGAAGCCCGAATGACGACTGTCGAAACGGGAAAAACATCAGTGCCCCCGCATTTATTTCGGGCTTGGGGCTTCCGAATTCGAGCTGCCTTGCCTTCCCCACGCCTCTCTCCCGTCACGTTCCAATCACCAATCACCAATCACCAGACCCACATTCCAATCACACATCGGCTGAACCCTGAACCCTGAACCCCTGACCCCTCACCCGGATACTTCACGTCGCCGGCTCCGTTCAGCCGATAGAGAGACCGGTGGGGCAGTGAAGGGCAGTTGGTTATGTCTGCGCCGGGACCGCATTGTCCATTTCTGAATCGCTCCGATGACCGATGCTCGGACCATTTCAGCATTAACCGTCTCGGACAAGCATTCAGTCATTGCTTTGGCTCCTACCACGACTGTCCTGTCTATCTGGAGCTGCTGGTGGAGAGGCGGCTGCGCCGCTTGTCTGGCTCGATCCACCGGGCCAACGTAAACGACACTGCGATGAGTTCGCCGGATGCGCCAAGCCTCGTCCAACTCACGATCTCCCATCGACACCCGCAGCCCGCTGCCGGAGTTGAAGCGGTTCCTGCTGCACCTCGCATCCGAGCGCGGGCTGGCTGAGAATTCCCTCCACGCCTA
>Ga0302325_10023750_pt1 | contig 12768 bp, 17 predicted proteins | sample Palsa_T0_2_FD_201948 | JGI IMG/M metagenome (GOLD analysis project Ga0302325, IMG submission 201948) | Peat permafrost microbial communities from Stordalen Mire near Abisko, Sweden - Palsa_T0_2 | ecosystem: Environmental > Terrestrial > Soil > Palsa > Peat permafrost | place: Sweden: Abisko... | reverse complement strand
CCCCAATGACTTATACTGATTCTCAGGATGGGGAGGCATATCCTTGCTCCAAATGTTAGTCTTGAGGAAATCTTCGAGACAGGTCAAAAATGCTTTCCGCCCGGTGTATCTCACTGTCACGGTGCTCGCTAAATATGAAGGACCAAGAAGTCGTAACCTATTTCAGAAAGCACAATTCTTTCAAACACCGTCCAAAATCGCATAACCCCACGGTTTTTGAATACTTAGAGCAATTAGAGCACATTGATGCTAAAAAGGTAATCTCTGAAATTAGAAGCTAATATAACAGTCTAACTGGGCCGATCCGAAACCAGCTGGGTGGCTCATTAAAAATCGATTTGTCTGCCTGACATTTATTATGGGTCTTTTTAGTGTTTTGACCCGTCATCTCATCGGAGAGTCTTGTGTCCCAATCAAAACGCCAGCGGATCTATTCCATCTTTTGCAGCCACAAAGCAATTCAAGAACCGGTTTTTGGAAGTCGGTTGTGTCGACTGCCACAGAATTCTTCCTCGCTCAAAAGAATGAGGAAAAGGTGTTCAATCTCATCAAAGATTCAGAGTGTGAGGAGGCCCACTTTCGGTCATCACAATCATCGCAAAACTACCGAGGTGAGCGGTCTCCCACAAACTCTAAAGTCAAAGAAGAGTTTGCTGGAATAGCCACCGAAGTTGTGTTGGAATTCTTTGAGAAACTAAAAAGCGCACGAGGCCTTGACCGAGGCGAAGTACTTCATCAAATACCCATTTTCTAACTATGCTAGGCCTCTGACATTACAAAGAAATCACAAGGAGGTATTCGAGACCTCACTCGCATTAAGTGTGGCCGAATACTTATGGTCCTGTTTGTCGATGAAGCGAAAACTCTGGTGGACCATGGTTACTACAATGCCTTGCGATGGGTGTTGGATGAAGCCATACCCATGGCTTTAACTCTTGGGAAACTCTCGCGCGGAGACCCTAAACCGAAGGATGTTCTGCCATTTATAGCAATATTCCTCGGGACCAACTCCAGGGTTGCCGATTTCCTTCCCCCTGGCGAAGACTCTTCACACCGGTACTTCAACTTGCACATGACGGTCCCTCAACCGTTTACCGCTTTGGATTGGGATATCAACCTCTGTGCTAAACATACTCAAGAAGCCTTGACCTATGATTCACTCAGTGAGATGACGTGGCTTTGTAGGTTTGGGCGACCAATGTGGCAATCACAATGGTCTCTAAACTTAGGAAAAACCCCTGAACAGAAAGCATTTGCTGCGGATGCAATAGTACAATTTGCCGCTCTAAAGCTTCATCAGTGTCATGGCAAGGGAGGATTTTCGGCATTATTCAACAACACTCCTGGCCCTGCTCAACGCAACCCTTACTCCGAAACAGAGTTGAATGACCGGACTCTTGCATTCTCCGCTATTTTGGGTGTCCTCGTTATTCTAAATCTCGACTTCGCTTCCCCTAAGATGGCAGCGGAGTTAGTCGCCAGTCGATTGCGTTGGGCAGCCGGTTGCGATTCAAAAAGAACATATTTGTTGACTTGTTACCCTTCTGAACCAATATTAGCGGAAGCAGCATCTCGACTATTGTTTTCGGAACTCAATGGCAACGACAATCAGCAAACCGTCCTTCGCACAGTCTTGGAAGTTATAGCGAATCAAATTGGCAAGGGAGATTACGACTTGGGCGAGGACGGAGAGCTCGCGGCTCGCCTACTGTGTAATCCCATATAGAGGATATTTCTAATTTTTACTAGGTTTAATTGCCCGGAATAATTCCCGTCGTAAAGAGCTTGAAGGTTTCGATCCTTTGTCCGCACGATACTCGCTTACAGGCCAGCCCGTCCTGTACTATCATCGACCCACTCGAGTCACTGGCTTTCTAAGAGGCCTCCTCCAGCCCCAATGGTTCGAGAGGCTCAAAATGGAATCATCTCCCGCTCTATGGGATATCCTCGAGAATAGTTGGATCAATTTCAGTCACTTCTCCGAGGACATTGCTCACAAACAAGCGAAGTCCAGTTTGACGAGGGACGGAATATTCACAGCGTATCTTCGTGGCCGTGCCATTGCTTGTAAAAAAGGCCAAGAGGGCATCGACCTTGTCATTCCAATGGTTGTCTTGCCAATTGGGTCGGCACTCGACACTAGAGTTGACAAATCTCATATTTCTGCCATCATTTTGCAAGTGAAAAACAAAAAGACAGATTCATGCGACTTCACAAAAGAGAAGTTTGATATCACACATATCGAAGAGCTCGAAGTCTCACCAACAAAACCCTATCTCGGAATTTGGATGTCTCTAGGCACCGTCATGGAGGACCTCACAATTGAGAGCGGAAAACCTATCAAGGGTGATCTCCATTTCTTCTGCTTGTTGACCTCATTAGACCCAGCAATACTCTCGCAACCGTCAATTCAAAAGAAACCTCCCCGCAGAGGGCGACCCAGAGTTTCGAAATCGTACAATGACTCTGCAAAGGACGGGAGAAGACCCACGAAGCGAGCGCGTCCTATGGCCAACGGCATTGCAGACGACGATGACGAGCTTGAGAAAACAAAACTTCGCTTTCGGTTACGAGGGTTCAGCTCAATTTATAATTCAATGTTGCCGCTCGATGAACTAGAGCAATTTACAGATCGCCATCAATTCTCAACTTCCGTCTCCGGATTGTATTATGATTCGGAGTTCATTCGTGATGCTTCAATGCGCGCATTTTGGAATTTATCTCGTGATTTATTGGCAAATGTGGGGGAATGCCAAGGTGAATCAGCTGGCTAGTGGCAACCCGATACATGTATCAATAGATCAATAAACTCAGCCTGGAGACTGTCAAATTTCTGTTAATCTATAAAAGTCTTTGATCTGTGAACACTCCAGCGTCCCTTTTCCCATATCGATAAACTCTCGGTAGGTCATCTTCTCTTATGCTGAGTACGGAGTAACTGGGACCCACCCCTGTCGCAAAAGCGCCAAACTCAATTCCAGGAAGCGTCTTGCCCGGCATTGTCAGAGTTCGGGCTACTCCGTTTGCTAGTTGAAAGGCAACAGACATGGATGCTCCCGGAGCTCCCGCCCAGTCATTTACAAGGAAATGTGCAAATGAACCATGTGTTACAACCACAATTTCCTCAGCATCTGCGTCTTTGATCCACTGCTTTATTCTGACCGACCGAGCATAAAGCAACTCTGGCTTATCGTCATATATCGTATCCTCCTTCTTTGGCATCTCATCTGCAGATCTTGGCCAACAGTCGGGGAACAGTTCCTCCGGAAATTCGATCATCGGGAATTCTGTTCTTAGAAGGTCGAGTGGGGTGCCAGTGTCGCAGGGGCGATTGGAAACTTCCTGCAAATCAGGATGAGCGATAATTTGTATTGTCCCCGAGTTCGCCTGCGATCCAAAGGCGTACATAGCAGTTTGCAAACATCGCCTTAGTGGGGAGGTTACCACCAGATTTGGCGCTCGGAGGTGCCTGTATAGATCCGCAAACCGCTTGGCATCCATAATACCCCCAGGAGAGAGCCCAGGGTCATGTATAAAGTCGAGATTTTCGTTGCCTCTGGGCTGAATACTAATAAGTCAGCAAATAGAGATAGGATACTAACTTGTGCCAGGAGGTACAATGCCGCATGAGATGAACCAATTTGTGACCTTCGGGGAGGACTTCAGGGACAAAGCCAGGAAGATTCCGCTGCTCCCTCTCCGTAAATCTCCGTGTCGGGGGGACGTGGGCTGTGACCTCAATAGCTTGAGCAGCTTTTATAAGAGTAGGAACTGCAGGCGGCGTTGATATCCGCTCAAAACTGCCTTCCTGCGATATGCTCTTCCCTGACGAGCTTGGACTAACTGAAGGCTCCATGTCTTTCGGTACTGGCCCATCGATTGTCTCCGATTCATTGGGGTCGCTTGGTCGAGTTGTGGGGTTTGGAGTACGAGGACGTTTGCTTGCTTTTGATTGCTGCTCTGCATTCGGTCTTCCAGCTTTGGCTCCTTGCTGTTTGGCCCGAATATTTGAAGGTTTCCGCCCCTTCGCGCCGCTCGATATCTTGGCCTGTTCCTTCAACTTGGACTCGGTCGCGGTTTCCGACATTTCTTGTGATTTTCTTTTGGGAGTTCCCTTCTGCGGCAGTTGCTTCTCCTGGTCCAAAACCGGCGGCGCTCGCCTGCCGACGTGTGTTTCGGTGCTCCTCTTAGGGAGCGCCGCGGCCTCCGTAGCGCGCGGTTGTTTGTTGTCGGTTTCGTTCGCTCGTTTGGGACGCGTTGGGCGCTTGGGTTTGTTATCCGGTACTGGCACTTCCGGTAAGCGTTTGCATTTACGAGGCGGCTGTACTCGTCGAGAGACGGCTGGAGCTGCTGGTTTGGTCATATTGTGAGTGTCCGATTAGTCTCAGCAAAGGTTGAATGAATATAAATTTATTTATGTAGATATATATGATCAATCGGCTCCCCTTTCACAAAGGCACCGATTTCTGATTGATCAACACAAACAAGGCACAATGTGTAATTTCACCAGTGCCTTTGTCAGCACGGAAAATTTCCGATAGCATCCCCAGACTAAAAGCAACAATGTAAGACTCGTCGCCCTGAAGCCACAAGCGCGTATACTGTTCCTTTCCCGTAATGAACGAATTTGAGGAGCTCCAACTCGCAGAGTATTCCGATGAAGACTTGCTTCGCTATATCAACTCCGCCGAGTCGTTGATTGATTCTAGCTTACCCGGGGCCGACCGCGTCAAGGCCCTGTCGCCAAATCTCGTTGTCAAAGTCTCACCAACATTACGGGTATAGATGAACTCGCCGGGATGGCTCTGGCGGAATCCTTGGGTATTCGTGTACCAGCAATCAGACGCGTGGTTCAACACGATCGAAAGCATTACGTGGTCATGGACTGGATCCACGGGGTGACTCTAGACGAGGCTTGGACGAAAATCGGGTGGCTTTCCACGGTCTCGCTAGCATTCCAGCTGCGAACATTTGTCAAAGCGATGAGGAGCCGCACGAGCCCAACAGCAGGAGCTCTTGCGACAGGACGATGCCATTCCATATGGATGGACGATCTTTTTGGTGTGCCTCCGCATTCGACTCCAGAAATAGTCAACTCTTACTTCACTTTCTGGCTTCAGTATTCAAGATCGCACTGGCGGACGTATCCGAACCCTGACCCCCCTCATCTGCATCTTCTTCCGGCCCTAGTCCGCAACTTCGTCTTTATCCATCAAGATCTAGCACCGCGCAATATTATTCTGGACAACAACGGCAAACTTTGGCTCATCGACTGGCAATTCTCGGGGTGGTACCCCGCTTACTTCGAATACGTTGGCATGATGACTTTCCGGAGCTTCAGAACAGTGTGGGGATTAATGGGGCGGATTAGATGGCATCTGTTTTGTTGGATTGGCGTTGGAATCTATAGGAAGGAGCGCCGTGCAATGGAATTGGTGCAGATGAAAGCCAATAGCGACTCCGTTGGTCGCATTGTGATCCCTGGATTGTGGAATAATTGTGTTGGCACAGTATTCAACGCAGTTATGATACATCATAGCGAGTCTGCAAGTTTTGTAAAGGAAGGAGTACAGTCATAAGTGAGTGGGAAATGCAAAGCCCATTTTAGGACCTCGACTTCATGGTTTTTGGCAACGATCCTCGATCCATACTATTTACCATCCAAGTACTGAAAAAGAATGCGAACTTGGGAATTGTGCCTGCTCCTGTCGATCTGTATGTCACTGGGTCATAACATCAAGCGCCCCAGCTGCAGAAGTATCAGATCTCTCTGACCGCGCCGGTCAACAGTGCAGACGTGAGTGACTAAAATATTTCTGGCTGAGATTTATACATAAATATATCTTTTAGCATTATTGAAGTGGTGGTATTACTGTCAGGTTCGAAACTTTAGACCACGTACTTTAGTAAAATTGGTTTTTTAGGCCTTGATTTTTTTGAGCTCGCGCGCGACGTGACTCCTTTCTCACGATTCTAGCACCACATATGACGGCAAGCACTCGCAAAAGTAGCAAAATGCCTCGGCCCCGTAAGCCAAGTGCCAAGGCACGCGCGAATTCCTCCAAAATATCGAAAGTTGAGTCTAAACAACGCGTTGTCAAAAAATTCATCAATCCTGACTCAACACCAAACCTCGGCGTGGCAGCACCATCAACACCTACACTAGCGGCAATGTCTTATCCAATGCTACAGATGATGCCACAAGCTTTTCAATATCCTTACGGCCTTCTAGTACCTTACGCACAGCTCAGACTCGAGGCCCCTCCTTATCGTCACGAAGAACGAAGTTCATCAGTTTGCTCAGGCACCGATGGAGTCGAAAAACTCGCGAGATACATCGTCTGGCTAGCTAAGAAGTACCCCACTCTCGCCACGTCATTGTTTGAGGCTAAGAAGGCCTTGATTGGGCACGAATTCACCTTTGAAACGGTGGAACACATCACAGACGATGAATTCCTTCAAATGGGTGTTTCTGGAGGGATAACGGCGCTGTTGAGGACACAAACCAAGCGATTTAAGAAGGCAGAGGCTAGATAAGCACATTAGACCTTAAAAATGAAACTGTTGATCGCGAGGCATTGTCTCGGCATGAAATCTTTCTCTTCGTCGCCTTCAATATCCTCCAATGAAGGCAAATTTGCCTCGGAAGCCGTCTGGTCACCACACAGCGGATCCTCCCATACTGTAACGTAGCGGAGCGACGGAACGGCCGAGAGAACGGAAGAACCACGGGCTGTCAGAGGACCATGCCGATGGCCTGGACTTCTGTCACGAACACGGTTTTCTAGGTAACTGTGAAGTTTGCGGGCTACGTAGACTCAAATATCTCTGGCGGAGAGTTGTATATCTGATTATATGTAATTGCAGCGGCGGTATCATTATCTAAAAGGCGGAATCATGATCAGATCAGATCTGATCAACGATCGACCATCCTAGGCCGCTGGGTTTCTCCCCAAATCGATTTTGCTTAATACCCGCCAAGGTCATTCGGTGGAAGGTGGAAGGATCTTCGGTTTTCCTTCATTTGTGGGACAGGGAAGCTTGGTTCCTGCGCGAGCTATCATCATGTCAATCGGCAGAAAGCTATTTCATTTCCCCTCAGATGATCACTGCACAAAATGCGGCCCACATCCGGATCATGGTGTTTTTGCTTGGTCTGGCTAGCTACTAGTATTGCCTGCAGCGGACACTGAGCTATTCTGATGAAAGGTGGGATACGTGATCACAACCTGTCAGATATTCTTCATCTCTCCCCTTGAATTCCTTGGATTGAGTCTTGTAAGCTTGATCAGATCAGATCAGATCAATCAATTTTCCTACCTTGATATCGTTTCCGATGACCGTCTTTGTCCCATACACCCCTCCCTATCCAATATCTTCTCATAAATATGCACCAAATGCCCTCTCCTTTTCCTCACAAACAAAGCATACACAACAAGCGCCCCTCCCACCGAAACACAACTCATCAACACAGGCCACTTGAACATCTCCGGTCTCGCAAACACAATCGTCCCCATAAACTGTAACAAATCAAACATATTCTGTAACGCTGCTTCGGTCGTGGAAAACTCGCCTCGCATGTTCACGGCCACTTCTTGTTGCACGAGGTACTGTTCCGAGAGATCGAAGCCCCATAGGCCGAGACGGGAGAGGGACACGAAGCCGACTAGCAGGCCGCCTTGGAGGGCCTGGGATAGGGGCAGGAAGGAGGTGATCACCACGGGGATGAGGAGGATTGTTTGCCACGAGAGGAACCAGATTCCGGAGCGGATGGGGCCGATGTGGCGGATCAGGGGTGGGGAGAGGAAGGTTGCGGCGATGCCGATAATGACTGCGATTGCCCTGAGGCCCGCGATGAGAGGGGTCGAGAATCCGGAATATTGGGACAGGAAGGCGATCATGGAGCCTACTATTAGAAGCCCCTGACAAGAGAATACCCCCGAAACTCAGCACAGTGAAGTACAATATACAAAGAGCGAGAGAGGCCAGAAATACAGGGGAGTGGTAATAAGTTTTCCAAGACGAGATGGTTCGTTGCGGCCATTGAACCAGTCGTTCAATAAAAGACGCGTTCTCCGGTTGAGGGGGTTTATTCGCAAGGTCAGGGAATCGTTTATATACGACGAGGATGAAGAAGTATTCGAAAGGGAAGGAAATGAAGTTCGAGCCCGCAAGAAACCAAGCGGCAAATGAGGGGGACGGAATAGTTAGAACGGAAACGAATAATGGTCCAGCCAATTTACAAAATAAATCGATTCTTCGCATCGTGGCATTCATATCTACTCATCAGCCCATTCTTCCAAAGACCCCACTGTTCAAATCTACATTCCGAGACTGACTTATCACAATAACCTGCCGTCAGCCATTTCTTCTTCACAGGGACATGTAGTAGTACCCAATCCCTCTCGATGCCCACCGTTTTGCCCACGAACGCCAATTTCGCAACACACCCAAATACTATCACCGCCGCAAACAAGCCATCCTTCGCCCCCGTGTCTAAACCCCGAGCCACCATCGCCCACAAACAAATACATCCCGCGCCCACGGCAATCCTCTGCGCACACACCGCAGTGCGCACACTCCGCAGCCGCGCCGTGGCATCGAACCAGCGTCCCACAGCGGGACTAAAGACGATTGCGGCAGCAGTACAAGTCAATCCGAAGACGGAGGAGGGGAGCAGAGTCTGTGGGTAGGCGGCGATGAGGAGGATCACGGAGGCGAATTCCCAGACTCGGTCGTTCCAGGTGAAGAGGAAGTGGCTTGTATAGAAGAGGGCTAGCGACCAGCGGGGTGGGGGGACGGATGGGTCTGCTTCGGCGGGAGGGTTATCGATGGTTTCGAGGGACATTGTGCTCAGAAAGGGCGGGTGGCATCGATGGCCTGATGTTTAAGGTTTGTCGATTTCGGACGTGAGGGATTTGTCGTCGATCGCGAAAAAGATACCCCACGACGAACCCGCGGTCGAGGTGAAAAACCCCTGATTGATCACCGAACGTACGAGTCAACAATGAGAAACCAAGATGCCAAGACCCGGAGATACTGGAGATGAGGTAGTACGGTCATCAACACCTGCCCACACAATCTTGCATTCTGAACTCCCAAATTACTCATCGATGATATTCAGGGGTTGAATGTTTGATACCTATAATAGGATATTACGAAAGGCTTGTACCATTGAATTAATTGAAAGAACCATCGCTTTCGGAACGATGAATTATCTCCTCAATAAATCCAGACCGCCTTCAAGGTTTCGTCTGTAGCATTGCATCCGAGCTGAGGCAAGTGACCCTCCCATCCTCAGACATTCATTCCCGCAGGAGACACAGACTTTTCCGGGTCCCCACCCCTAACCCCCGTTACCTCAGCCATCACCACACAAAACCAAAACCACCAAGACACGCACAAGCAATTTTTCCAAATCGAAGTCGGCGGCCATCAATCAACCCATCAAAACACGCCTCCTGCAACAATCCCAGTCCGTCCGTCCCACACAAACCCACGACTCCAATCTACCTCCCCAATCAAGTCGACAGGATGGCGCCGTCGACAACGCACGCACGTCAAAGTTCGCCTCTGTCGGAGACGGTTCAGTCGCCGCTGAAACGCAGTTTACGCAGTCGGGGGTCGAATGCTGGGATGTCGTCCTCGAGTGTGGATGGGAAAGACGATGTTGGCGAAGGGAGTAGTAGGGATGGGGTGAGAGGGTCGTTGGTTGGCGCCGGTGGTGGTGGAGGTGGTGGTGGTGATGTGACTGACGCGCGTGGAGGTAAATTCCCCTGCTGTCCCAAACCTTGTTTTCTTGGGGCGTGTTGTCTTTGAGATTGTCCGACAGCAAGATGCGCCGAGTCAGGGTGGTATTCCAATGTATCACTGGGTTCGGCAAACGAACATTCCTTGCAAAGAGGAAATACCGGGGACTTGAATTTGTGTTCAATGGGATGGGAGGCTGATAAGTAGTCAACGGAGAGCATAAAAAACGGAAACGAAGTCCTAGTGCCGGCGAAGCCCATCCAAAGGACAAAAGACCCAGTTTCTCTCGCACAACAAAAGAAACCCCCGAACAAGCCCGGTTCAGAGACTTTCTAGCCCAAGTCTACACCGTCCTAGACAGGTAACTCCCCTTTTCTTTAGAGACATATCTAAGAGCAAGTCATGATTCCAATCCGAGTGTGTTGCATTTCGTGTTACCGCTTGTACAGAATGAGACAGAGACGTTCCATCATGGAAGGAGAAGTAAGACTGATCCATTATATGAGGAACGGACGCTTGCTTCAAGGTTACTGAACGTGGAGTATACCACTGTTTCTCAAATCGAGGTATTTTGCACACACACACCCGAGACAGGGGATAGTACTAAATGGTAGGACGACCTATTGGTTGCTACACAGGGCGTACTGGCGACTTTACCAATTAACACGCAACCATACACGGCAGTAACAAACTTCTACTCTTTCGCCCAAAATATCCTGCTATCCCATCCCTCGCCCTCCCCAACAGACAACACAAAACACCAACAACCCCCCACCCAGCACACTCTGCGCTCCGCCTCCACAAGCACAACAACCACCCAGGGGACCACAAACGGCACGGCCACAAAAGACACTTCCCCCACCGTTCCAAGTGTCCGTCCACCCCTAAAGGAAGCACTCTACACAATGGGTCCCAATGGCCCACTATTCACATCCCTTGCCTCCCGCGACATCACGCCGCGTATAGCCCCGAAACTCCCCGCGGCAATAACCCTCCCCACCAGCACGGGCGGCACCTTCACCGCCTCCGCAACAAGTATCGTCCCCACCAACACACACGCCTCCCATATATCTGCCTCCGGCGCAGGCAGACGGACATTGGCGGACGTGAGCAGGGAGCGACGCCGGTTCGATCGCAAGAGGAGCGATTTTTCAGATGATAGGCTCGGCAAGTTGTGTTCTACGCGGTGGCTTGATTGGGGCTGTTATGCTGCCTTTGCGCCTGAATGGGACGATGGCGGCGTGGGCGGGGGATACGGTGCTGAAGTCGTGTTGTTGGATTGGGCGTATAAGAAATCACGGCGGGAGAAACAGATGCGAAAACTCGGGCAGCAGCAGACGGGAATGGATGTCGAGAAGACGGATGGGATGCAGCGGATGGAAGGGGTTGATGAGACGATTGATGAGAGGTTGGTGTTGCAGTGGGAACCGCCCAGGATTCCGGAGGATTTGACGGCTACTACTACTACTGCGGAAGGGGTTGAGAGTCAAGAGGAGGACGACGGGAAGGAGATGAGTGTTGATGAGACTTTGGAGGGGTTGAGGACGATGATTGGGTTGCTTGCACAGATGCAGACATTGAGAATGGCGCAAGCAAAGTCCGAAATCCCCGAGGATGAACTCGCTTTAGGTATCCCCCAATTCCCCTCCCTCCTTTCCCAGCCTATCTCTACAACCCGTTCCACCATTTCTCTTTTCATACATTCCCCCCTTTTATGCATCCTTTTAACGTGTCCAGCAACCACCATAATCACAACCCTCCAATCCCTCATCCTAACCCACTCCATCACCCCCTCAGCCCTCCAATCCTCCCTCCCCAAAGACTCCTACTCAATCCTCTCCCTAACCCATCCCGCCTACACGGGCTCCCTCCCCGCCAAACCCCTCCCGCAATGGCAACCCCCGAACCCCCTCCCCGCAGGGCCCCCACCACACCTCAACCGCGGAATAAACACCCACCACCATCATCACCACCAACAACAACAATACCAACTACAGCAACAGCAACAGCAACAGAGACAGATCCATGCTGTGCCGCCGCAGCAGCAGCAGAGGTTGCTCCCCGGGACGCCGGCGGGGTATCCGAATAGGGGGACTCCAGTGCAGCAGGGCGGGATGATAGGACGGTATCCGGGGACGCCGGGGACACCGCTTACGCCTGTTGGGGGGTACCCTAGTCCTGCGGCGGGGGTGTATAATTTGCCGAGTTCTACGAGAGGGGTTGGCAGGCCCAGGAAGTATGCTTATTAAATGATGAGATGCAGGGTGTATATTGAAGGGTGAGTGTGAGAGACTGGTGTTGCAGTGGGTTTGGAGATGGTGATGGGATCGCAGAGTTATGCTATTTGCAGTGCTTGCATGTCGATGATACGGGGCCTTGCTATCGTGACTTTTGCGCATGACTTCCTGCCCTCTTCTCGCAAGAAGTCGGTCTTGTTATGTATGTAGATATGTAATCTCGCTGGGCGTCACTCTTAGACCAAACAAAGGACTTTTTAAAATATATGTATACATTAACGTATCACTTATCCGCGTGTTCTGGTCCCTTATGTTTATGCGCGCAATAGGAGTTCGTGACCGTCGCAACCGTCGCTCAAAATTGCCAAGATGTAACCGCCTCGCTAACGTAATACCGCGCTCCCAACCACCGGCACCAACGCCTCCTCCATCACGCTTTCCTTAATATTCCATTCCACCTCCCCACGCAGGCCCAACGCAAATCAACAGCGAGACCAACGCCCAGGGAAGATCAAAACAACACTGCACATCGACTTGATTGACGAGATTGCCGAGGGATTCTTCAGGGATGTCTGCTTCGAAGGAGGAGATTAATCAGACTCTTCGACGTCTGCATTCTGATTTCGATTTCTTGTTGGATAATAATGTGATTTCTTCGGAGCTTTATGATCAGCTTGTGGAGAAGATTCCAAGACGTATGTCTCCCTATCCCTCGCAATATCCGTCTGTTCCTTCTTCTATACCCCCTTGTGTTGTGTCCTTCCACGGGGCATCTCCCATC
>Ga0302325_10023749_pt1 | contig 12768 bp, 7 predicted proteins | sample Palsa_T0_2_FD_201948 | JGI IMG/M metagenome (GOLD analysis project Ga0302325, IMG submission 201948) | Peat permafrost microbial communities from Stordalen Mire near Abisko, Sweden - Palsa_T0_2 | ecosystem: Environmental > Terrestrial > Soil > Palsa > Peat permafrost | place: Sweden: Abisko... | reverse complement strand
TGAGGAAAGCTCACGGTTTGGTAATATGATTGATTCCTCACAGGAGAAAATACAAGAGGGCATGGCTTTTCATATATAAATCGCTCTTTGATCAACCTCGAATTATAGCTATTTCCTCCCGCAACTGTCTATTTCTTCTAATCATCTAAGTGTGTGCTCCCTTCAGACTCTAATCAAAAAATATCCTTCCACGCTATTTCTCCCTGAGGCAGGAAGATTTACTTTCACGTCCCTTGGTAACTAGGCAAACTTTGCCATCATCCTTTCTAGTAATATCGTCCTAGCGCTTGTATCAAATCGACTGTCGTGCGTACTATCAGAGGAATCCCTCTCTGCTAAAACTAAGAACACAAATTTCATTCAAATCCTGCTCAACCCAAAGACATGGTACAATGTGATTGTTCTCCATTCTGCTCTATCATACAATTTGTTTTTCCGCTACCTTGCTAGCTCAACAACGCTGTTACTCCCTCCACCTTGCTTCACGCACAATTTCAATTTGACGACGACCATGCGTCTCTCCGTTCGCACGAGACCAACCGCACTATAAATGCTGTCGTCGAGGTGGCGATCTCACTTGCTCCTTCCACTCGGTACATGTCTCGCATTTCGAATGTCCACACGTCGAGCACTTAACCTCCTTCAAGCCATTAATCCCACCGCACTAAACTCGTCAGCCAACCCAGACTTTAAGCCGTATCCAAGAAATGATCTTACCGAAGGCACGTTCTCCTTCGGTGGCCTGCAACAACAAATCCAGAATTCGCTTGGATAAGGGAGAGACATGTTTTGGCTTTTGGGAGCCGGGCCAGCCGGGAGCCTTATTGTTGTATGGCTTGAATACACGTTTATTTCGTTGCAGGACGCCTGTATATATGTTAAAGAAGTCGGATTCAGTGAAAACAGGCACGAACTATGAGTGAGGAAGAAGGAAGAATCGGAGCGTGGGGAGAAATGCGGGGGTGATTTATATCAAGAATGGCAACTGCCCACGTGCCTTTCTTGCACCTACGTGGAGTGCAGTGATTAGGCGAGCTGTAAGACAGATTGAATAATTCCCCGAGAGGATGATACCCAAAGCCCCGGCTTTTAATAGGAGGAGGCTCTTCCTGGCGGCTCATCAAGTGCAAAAATTGACTCTTGAAATCGGTTTCGGTCTACGCTGCGTAATCGTGATCTTCATATAACATTGTAGAACTTGCTTGCTTCAGGAGCGTGCTTCTCGTCGATCCAGTTCTCCCAGAACTTGACGCCTTCAATGCCTTCTTCCCTGCAAAGTGCTCCCCTCTCCTCGGCAATGTCGAGCTCCTCTTCCGCGACGCCAATGCTCCAGCCAAATCGCTCGGCTGCATCTTGTGCAGTCACGCCTCTGCCGAACACTTGCCAGTCCCATGCGAGATCTCTGTCTGGAGGAAAGACGTGCAGATCACCTAACCATGCAAGAAGAGCTTTGATGGTCTTCTCGTCGGTTCGATCACTGGCTTGAACTACCAGGACACCGCTCTTGAATTGCCTTAGCCTCACTGGAAGCCTTAGTTTCTCCCAGAGTCTTGCTGCTTTCTCAAAATCAAGAGGACTGACAAGCTCAACGCCTCCACGAGCACGGTTGAACATTGCCCAGAGATCAACTAGACTAATAATCCCTCCAGCTTTCCGTAGGACGCCACGGGCATCATCAGTCAGGAACTCGGCCAAATTGCGAGATAATTCGGAGATATAAAGAGACTCCGAGTTGCTTCCTCCACCGAGCATATCTTTCGTAGTGACCAGACCAAGAGCATTTGCAACTGCGCTAGATTCAGAAGTGCCGTTTGCACCTCCGCTGGCGGCAAATGATTCTGCAAGAGCAACGATCTCCTTGGCCGATGCCATTAGGGTCTCAAGATCCTCAAAAGCATTCCCTATAGCAAGCTCGTTGTTCTTCCGTACTTCTAAACGTCTCTGCTCGAGGCCTGCAATACCTGCTGTCTTTGCACGTTCGGTCGGGGTAGACGATCCTGAGCCAGGTGATCCAGGTTCTGGAGCACGAGAAGGCTTAGGTACTGGTGGTGCACCTTGGAGAAGCCACTTCCGCTGCACCATTGATCCCTTTAAACGCTCATAGAATATCTTTTCTCCGCCGGCACGGAAAGATAATTTGATACTCTCGTTATTCTCCATCCCCGGAGCTGGCAACTGATTTAGTACAGGTCCAGGAGATTCTGTGCGAAGATTAGGGTTGGCTAGCCCGGCAGGAAGGTCTTGCGAAATCAATTGCGCCCCACACATCTCGCATGAGAGCAATGAAGGATGGTTTCCAAAGGTACATCTTGGACATTGAAATGATGCCTCTTCGCTTAATTTAGAGCTCTCGCCTTGGCTAGAACTCTCTGCTGGATTTGGCCATGTATCTGACTGTGGCCTGCTAGCATCTGAGCGCGCTCGAATAGGTATTGGAGATTTCACTGGTGCTTCAGGTACTTGTGCCGGTCGATTGATGGTGTTTGCTATTGCTGCCTTCATCACAAGTGACCAGGCTGGCTTGATGCCACAAGCCAGACATGGGGGAAGTGGTATTGCTTCGTTGGCTGTGTAAGGATCGAAGTTCGAAGGTACGGGATTCGAGAAGGTGCAGATAGGACATATCCAAGTCCCGGTGCTCTTTGGTGCAGGTTCTGAAGTAGGCAGATTGAATGGGCTATCTGAGCGGGTTGGAGACGCTGTAGCACTTCTTGAAGATCCATTGAGACTTGATACTCCTCGATGATGTATTGAGGATCTCTTGGTGGGCTTTGGGACGAGGGTGATCTTGGCGGATGATTTCAGGAATCCAGCCTACAGAATGATTAAATCATATGCACCATCTAAGAACAGTTGGTAGACTTACATAGAACTCATATCTATCGACGTCCTTAAGATCAATGGCTATAGAGTTCTTTCTTGGGTCTTCATTATCGACATAACAGATCCGGTGGGATGTCAAGTAGACATGACCATTTTGATAGTCCGGAATTTTGAACTTCCTGCAAGTATCCTTGTAAACGTTTGTTCTCCTTGAGCAGCTTGCTGTCTTGTAGCTAGGACTGGTAGCAAACTCACCCCTCATAGAGGCCCACATTATCTTGGACAAACAGCAGGACCTCATCTGGCAAATACGACGGCCTCAGCGCTGTAGTGAGGTCGATATGTTTTAGAAACATTCGGTCGAGCCATGTAAAGAGGTAGGTTATGTTGTCTGAGAAGGTTGACACACTTGGCCGCCGACTTCGAGAACACAAGACCAATTTCCAGATATTGGTGTCGGTCTTGTTATCGCCTTGCAGCTTATCGGAGTCGATTTAAGACTCATAGTAACGCAAGACTACGGCAGTAGCCAGCACGCTACTACGCGACTCTAGGTAGCGAAGGAATTTCATTGTCGGTGTGCCCAACCTCGACCTTCTTCCATAATCGAACCACTCTCCCAATACAAACATCGTGTCACTAACACTCCTGAATCCCCAAGCAAGTTATCCTGGATGTATTCTACGATGAATGCACCATGGGCGACCGTTCCGCCCCCTCCCGGAACGAACGGCCAGTATGGGTACCAGCAAAGTGAGTGCGACCGTCCGAGTCGGCTGTCCTGCCATTACGAAGCGCTAAGGACTAATACTCGTTCAGATCTGAATCCCCCAGCATATCATCCTGTACAAGTACGACAAGGCTTTAACCCTTCTCCCCTTCATTATAATCCGATGGTCCAGCAACAGCACCTCCAACCACTTCCGCCTCCACCGCCTGCGGAAGCACCTGCTCCGAGAAAGAAGATCGACTGGCCACAACCTGTTAGGAATTATGTTCAGCGCTCATTCGAGCCACAAAATCTACTTGATGATGTCCCCAGAGCCGAAATGGAAGTCAAATTGAAGGCAACCATCACCAGTGCTACTGACAATAATACTCTCGAGACCATCGATTGGGACAACCTTCCTCTTCCCCAGCAAATGATTCGACTTGAGCGTGCCCAAGCCGCTATCTCCTGGCAGCAGGAGTCCGTGAATCTTCATATGGGTGGAAATGGCCATGTCAACACCAGAGAAGTGAATCTGAAGAAAAGAAAATCCCAAGAGATTGCCGGTGACGATGAATCAAAGTCCACCCCACCGTGGCGTGCCACTAACAAGAGCAATGCCTTGGAAGACCGTATCACATTCGATAAGCGCCAGCAACCCTTTCATGAGGACGCTCACAAAGGTACAAGTAAGTCCCAGAAAAACCTGGAGAAACGACAAAAGCGTTTTGATGGCGGGTACAAATCTACATACAAGCCATCTCCATCTCCGGAGCCAACGTCAGGTCCGGTAGTCGGAACGTGCCAAGTCCTCGAGAAGCAGTACTTCCGGCTCACTTCAGCACCCAATCCTTCCCAAGTCCGACCCGAATCTATTTTGAGACAAACCCTAGACCTGCTGAAGAAAAAGTGGAAGAAGGAGGGTAACTACGGTTACATATGCGATCAGTTCAAGTCCATGCGGCAGGATCTGACTGTTCAACGGATCAAAAACGAGTTCACCGTCACTGTCTACGAAATCCATGCCCGGATCGCCCTTGAGAAAGGGGATCTCGGTGAGTATAATCAATGCCAAACTCAGCTTCGTGCGCTTTATGCACAGAAGCTGGGCGGAAACCCAGTGGAGTTCAAGGCGTATCGTATCTTGTATTTCATTCACACATCTAATCGCACCGCCTTGAACGACGTGTTGGCGGATCTAACCACAGCAGAGAAAGAAGAGAAGGCCATTAAGCATGCCTTGGATGTTCGTTCCGCACTGGCCTTGGGCAACTACCATAGATTTTTCAGACTTTACCTCGACACTCCCAATATGGGCGCCTACCTGATGGACATGTTCGTCGTCCGCGAACGTCTGGCAGCTCTATCAAATATTTGCAAAGCGTAAGTTTTCCTTCGTCCAACGCATAAGAACCTTACTGACAAATTTATAGGTACAAGCCAGATGTCAAGTTAAGATTCATCACCGAAGAACTCGGATTCGAATCCGATGGCGACGCCGCCCAGTTTATCTACGACCACAACGGGCAGCACCTTCTCGAAGAGAAGGAAGACCAGCTTCGTTTCATTAGTGGGAAAGCTGGCCAGATCTTCGAAGCTGCGAAGACTCAAGCCTTCCGAAAAGTCGATATCAAAGGCCAAATCTAACATTTTCGTTCCGTCGATTCTTTCTAGCCTGCCATCTACCTTTGAAGCTCCGTTTCTCGGATCTCTTTATTTTCTCACACCACCCAGTGGGTTGCTTACCGCTTACATGGTTGTTATGGCATCTGCGATACCTTCGAGTCACTGGTTGTTCCATTGGTCGTTGGTGGCGAAGTTACGACTAGCAATCGGTGATGGATTGGGTTATGGATCATCACGTATTCATCTACGAAGTACTCTGGTTCTTCCCCTTAACGGGCACCGAGACGAATTGGATGGACGAATCTTGTGGCTTGCGCTTTTCTCTTTCCCCTTCGATATCGAAGACCCTCTACCGATACCCTTTTCTGCTTGTTCGACGGTTTTGTGCTTCGGGCGTTGGCGGTGGAATGATTACCTAGAAAAGGAGTTTTGGGCGTCTTAACTCTATGCATTGGCGAGCAGCATGGATGGTTCTCCTTGTATTGGAGGCTGGTGTTATTCGTGTATATACTGGGTTCTACAGTTATTTACAAAAGCACTGACCTGCCGTTCGACGCCATAAATATGGAAGGTGTCATATTTCACTACTGCCCTTACTGCTTCAAGACGTGACTTGTTCTCAACTAAGAACAAAACTTGAAAGGAATACATCATCAGGTGACCTCTGTTCCCGGGCCTACACCACCCGCTCGCACTCGCTCCAATCCTCGCCTATTCATTGAATTCAATGCCCTGAACCATACATATTTCATGGCCTCTTCTCACTTACTTTCGAGGGCGACATCGTCCTCGGCTCTCAAGCGGAATAGCAGAAGAGCGTCTTGGAGAACAAATAGCTCAATTTGAAATCTCCTGTTGTGTTCTATCCGGTGTCGTGACGGCCGACGCTGAGTTCAACCCAGCAATTGATGAAAGGCGTGTTCTTAAATGCAAATGATGTGGATGGAAATTGGAAGGGTCTAAGAAGGAGTATTGACGATCATTGTGGTATGCTTCTCTGTTGCATCTCTTCGACACCGTATACTCTTTCTTCCCAAGGTCCAGTTTGATACAATTGACTCAATTTTTACCACTCGCGCGGTCTTTCCTCTCGATGGCACTGAGAGTTTCCATTTTTGGCAGTATGGTCTATGGAGCATCGATCCTCGCCCGTCTGTATGTGAATCTCGAGGTAACTGGGCAAAGTATTCATATGTAGTGTTCTTGGTCCACCCGAAATCTGGGATCCAAGCTTCTGCAGGTGGATGGATGCAGAGGGGTTAATGAAAACCATGGTGATAGAAACATTGAGGTTATTGGAAGTTGTGGAATTGAACGGTGTTGTTAACATTTCTGGGATTGAAGCAAGTGCTGGCACGAATCAATCGAGTCCCAGACTCGGTTTTGATGAATTTGATAGAACTTTATGAACGAGTGTACGATTCGTTTACTTGAGGCTCCTATGCTACCTGTCTCTAAGTATCCTTGATTGTCCAACCCAATATCAACATCTCTGCGGAAGTGACATCGCTGGTCATGCACAGCCTGTCCGTGTCATCAAAGAGGAGACCTGCAGTCCGAAGCAACACGAATTGAGAGTGGACCCATCGCCAGTGCTGCAAGAATATATCAAGTTTGCAAGTGGCACTAGCATCCAAAGTGGCATATCCCAAATCTAATACTAAGTTGCTATAATGGCCAGAGTTGAAATGTGAGATGGATTGCGACAGGTTTTTCGGTGACGGAAAGAAGGAAGAAAAGTATAAACTAGATTTAGGAACTAGGAGACTGGTCCACTTGAATCTCAATAGTTTGCAACCCCGCCTTCAACCATGCCTAGAACACCATAGAATTTTCACAGACGAATGATTATCACTTTTTCTATGGTACAATGTCTACTTAATAATCTACTTAACTAGGTAATTGGAATGAGAGAGCAATAGTGCTGAAGATCATCGCATAAATGTCCGCTAAACGCTGTGTAAGAAAATGCAGATGCTTTTGCTACAATCACTCTTCATCGGATTCCTCTTCGGCAACCTTCAGTTCGTTAGTATTGAGACAGAGAATCAAGGAAGGGTTGCTCACATCATCATGGAAGGTCTTCCCCTCAGTTGTCTCCTTGATCATGCCGATGCGGATGACGAAATCACCAAAGTGCTCGCCCTTCTTTCGTTCTTGCGAGTAGCGCTTCAAGAGAGGTCTCATGATCTCTAAGATCTCGTCTTCCTTGATGCTGCTTCGGTACAACTTGTTCAGACGCTGGCCATGATAGCCTCCGCCCAGATACATGTTGTAGGCACCGTACGCCTTTCCAACGAAAGCAACTTCGGCTAACCAAGGTCGAGCACATCCGTTAGGGCATCCAGTCATTCGCATGACAATCGAGTCTTGTCTCATTCCGTTCTCCTCGATGACACCCTCAAGCTTAGTGATCAACTCGGGTAGATATCGTTCACTCTCTGCCATAGCAAGACCACAAGTCGGGAATGCAACACAAGCGGAAGACGAGAGACGAAGACCAGAGAACTGAACATTGTCGAGCTTGTACTTGGCCATCATTTCCTTCATTTTGGGCAAATCCTCATCGGTGACGTTGCTGAGGATTAAATGCTGGTTACCAGTCAAGCGGAATTCGCCCTTGTGGACTTTTGCAATCTCCCGAAGGCCAGTCTTCATGGGGAAGTCGGCTGTATCCTCGATGCGTCCATTCTCGATGAAGAAGGTGAAGTGATTGAGTCCAGTCTCATCCTTCTGCCATCCAAAAGTGTCAATGTTACTTTGGAACTTGAATGGCTTGGCTTTCTCGAACTTCTTACCCCAAAGCTCCTCAACCTTGCCCTTGAAGACATCGACACCCATATCATCTATGGTGTACTTTAGACGAGCGTGCTTGCGGTTTTTACGATCGCCATGGTCACGCTGAACCAGCATAACCTTTTCACAGGCTATATGGACCTCTTCTTTCGAGACATAACCAAGAGAACTACCAGTTCGTGGGTATGTCTTTTTGTTATTGTGAGTTACACCCATACCGCCACCAGCAAGAAGATTGAAACCAGATAGTCGTCCGTCTTTGCCTTTGATAGCAATAAGGCCGATATCATGTGCATATACATCGGTATCGTTGTGGGGAGGGACGGCAATCGTAATCTTGAATTTTCGAGGCAGATACGTCGGGCCATAGAGAGGCTCGAAATCCTGCACAGCATCACCAGCAATCTGGGTCTTCTTGTCGTTCTCATCTTTGAGCCAGATCTCGTGGTATGCGGTGGTAGCTGGAAGGAGATGATCGGAGATTTTCTTCGAACATGCATGAACATCCCGATGAAACTTTGATGCTGTTGGCAAACTACTGCACATGACATTGCGGTTGACATCACCACACGCGGCAATTGTAGTCATTAATGCCTTGTTAATACCCCGCATAGCAGACTTGAGCTTTCCTTTGACAACTCCGTGGAACTGGAAAGTCTGACGTGTTGTCAACTTCATCGTCTCATTTCCGAAGTCGTTGCTGACATCGTCCATTTGGATCCATTGCTTGGGAGTGGCCACACCACCAGGCAACCTGCATCGAATCATGAACGAGTATGCTGGCTCAAGACCCTGTGCCTTACGCTCATCCCGAAGATCGCGGTCGTCTTGCATATAGGTTCCGTGGAACTTTGTGAGTTGCGAATCAGAGGCTGAGATGGCACCAGTGGTGGGATCAGCAAGACCTTGCTCGATCGTTCCGCGCAGATAGTTGGATGCAAGCTTGATATCCTCATTCGTAATTGGCGGTGCTTCTTCTGGAATACCCTCAACCTTATCAACGCCTAGAGCTTGCCAGATTAAAGGCTCCCAGTTTTGGTATCCAGTTTGGTAACCATCGGGATCTTGATCGTCACCCAATCCGATTTCCGCAAGACGTTTCCCACCAAGGTTTGTTAGTACGCGGTCCAGATCCTTACCAGGCTTGTTATAATAGTGCTTGTCTTCTTTCCTAGGCCAGTAGTGGCTGTCGCCGAGTGCGAATACAGAGAAATTGACCGATGCGAGGTCCAGTTCCGTGTTGTCCTTGATAGCATCCCAGAAGGCACGACCGTTTTGTGGAAACTCTCCCTGGCCAGCCGTGCTGCTGAGGAAAACGATGTTCTCTTCACTTGGTAGGTCCTCTAGCGGGTAATCTTCCATTGCCATAACAATTGTCTTCAGACCACGAGCCTTGCCTCTGTTGCCAAGACGCTTTGCCAGCGACTCTGCATTGCCATTATCTGAAGCGAACAAGATTGTGAGAGGCGCGCCGAACATGCCATCGAGAAGCTGTGCATATGCATCCTTCGCCTTTCGCTTTTGAAGAGCTCTGACTTCGGAGCCGTAGTCCTCGGAAAGATTTGAAGCAAATTCGGGATGTCTCTTCATCAGTTGTGTGAGGTGATTGTCACGTGCCAAGAATTCCTTCAATTCGTTCTTGATTCGTTCGGAATCCAGTGAGAAATTTGGTGCTCCTCGCTCCTCGTTCCGAGGGTTCCATCTGTACAATGGCCAGTAACCAAGATCTACTGCCTTTTTGGTCTCTTGAAGAACCGTCAAGGGAGACTCGGTCTCTTTGAAGTAAGGCAAGTAAGCCAAGACAACTGACGGGCCATCAAATTGGTCTGCCTCGATCATAGCTTGCAAAACTTGGGTGTACGAGCTGTAAACAGCAACTGATGCAACATACGCATTGCCATAGTTCATCGCGTATAGTCCAATGTCCTTCTTTCTTCGTGCGGCATCTGCAGCAGCTCGTTCCGAGTAAGGAGTCGAGTCGATAATAAGCATATTTACGTTTTCACCGGATGCAATAACATGATGAACACCGGAATTCCCAAGGTCATAAGCCCAAGCATCAGAGCCTATTAACCACTGCGACTCCTTCCGGAAGAGACCTTTTTTTGAGAGCAGGTTTTGAGATAGTGGCGAACCATCCGTCTGAAGTCGTTCAATAATGTCATCGGCCAACTGACTCGACGTCTTTTCATCATTGACATTTGCGGCCCATTTCGATAAAAATGATTTTGGGGCTTCTGTGATGAACGCGTTCGAGGTTGATGCTTGTTGAACCTCCGTTACAAACCGTTGGCGATGTTCCTTCCTCGCCAAGAGAGACCCGAAGCCGAATTCAGGACTAGATGCGATTGTGGTTGAAACACCGGTATTTTGGGATCCAATGGCATTTGCAAGATACAATCTTTGTCCGAAAATCTGGTCCAAAATTTTCATATATGCGGATTCAACTTTGGGCTGTGAGAGATCATAGCCGCCTAAAGACTCCGTGGGACCATTAGGATTGCCAACTTCGAGATTCTGAATTGGCTTGTCGGATTTCAGATTTTGGAAGATACCACGTAGAGCTTGTCGAACAGTTTCAGGTGCGATATATCCAAGCTGATGTCCCACGATTGTCTCGAAACCTCCACCAGGTCCAGACTTGAGAGTGGTAAGCAGATCCAGAAGGAGAGGTCCCCATTTTGTGGTCTTTCTTCTAGTCTGTTCAAGGACAGCTATCCTTTTGATCGACTTGGGAAGAGTCTCGATAAGCTTGGTACCAAGCCACGGTCGATACAAACGGGCAGTGATAACTCCGGATTTTGCGTAACTATCGGTGGCACTGGCAGCATCGATGGCCTGTGCAAAACTACCAACATCGGAACCGAAAATAAAAATGGCATCTTCAGCATTGGCTGGGCCGGAATACTGGAATGGCGTGTACTCTCGCCCTAGGCCTTCCTTGAACTGATGCCATATGGCAGTGACAAAATTGTAAATATCGTCTGATGTGACCGGTCTAACCGTCGAGGGTTCAACCGTAGTTGCGGAAGATATGCTGGCCTTGCTGTCCACACTGCTTTCCCGACCGGACTTAGAGGATCCTACAGAGGAAGCTTTCGATGGTGCAAGTGATTCACCTGGCAGTACCGATGTAGCTTCAACACCTTCCATCGTGCCAGCACTGGCCTGAGCAGGAGCACTTGTCTCTGAAATCGTGGCGATTCTTCCATCATCGGCATAAATGCTTGTTCCGCCAAGCTTCTGGCTCTGAAATGCCTTTACAGCGTCCAAGTTCAGAATAGCTTTAACGACCTCCAAATTCTCGAATGGGATATGGTCGTCCTGTGCTGAGGATCCTGCATCGAAGAAATGTATAACACCCTTCCCAGACTTGATTGCTAGTGCATGTGCAGTTAATGCAATATCTTGAGCCTCTTGCAGAGTCTCCGACTGGAGGAACGTGAAACCCGAATTCCGGATCGAGGTGATGGAAGAATAATCAGGATAGTGTGCCGGTTGTAACGAAACGTGAATCACAACAGGGAGGTTTGCTAATCGGTAAAGCTGGGGTACAGAGGAGATGAGGATGGAAGAGCTTGTGGTGACGGAAACAAGCCTGCCATTGCGAATTGGTGTGAAAACTGATAGGAGAGGCTCATCATTGTGTCTGATGACCTGAATCTACACAAGATGTTAATAACCCGCACACCAGGAAAGGTACGATTACGAACCTCGGGAACTCCATCTTCTGTGGCAGCAACGAGACCTCGGTCCTTGCGTCCAGCGTAGCGATGCAAATGCGAAGAGAATTCGGAGTCAATTGCTTGCGCCGGTTGGACCGAGACAATGACATCGCTGGCCAAGTATGCAATTCTTGCCACTATTCAGAAGCAATTGCCGTTAGCACTTTGGCATAGCAGATACTCAGTGGGCGGCAGGGTGCGGACAAAACAAAAGCCTCGGGATCAAAGGGGAAAAAAGACTTACCGGCCTCTTCAGGCGTTCGAATCTTTGTTGAAGCCATCGCCATGTTGTCAATGTGGTGATGGGCCCTCCGCTGCGAGTTGGAGGGAAAAGATGGGAAGAGGTAAGTGACAAAAAGTTGTCTTGTCTAGACGGCGAACGTGACTAGATAGGTATGGTGGTTGCCATTTTTCTTCAGATCATCTCATCCTTAGTGCAGTGCGGTAGTGAGTAAAGACTGCGGGGCGAACTCGGAGGGTAAAAGGGAAGCTGAGCAGTTTCGACTGGGGTTGCTGCTGGCTGTACTCTTTTGCCAGGCGGATTGAGCCAACAACAGCAATTGAATTAGTACAGTAGTGACTCGTGAGCAGGAGCAGGGCCCAGGCACCGCAGAGCCCAAGTGGGCAAAACTCTGCGACGCCATTCCGGTAGTAAGTTCCAAGGGTTCAGTCAGTGCCCCAGGCGGCGGATTCTGCTGCTCTCTCTTCTGAGTCCTGAGTCCTGACTCCAGACCCCGACGCAAGACCGAGAGCAATTCCTGGTCCTGGCTGCAAACGCCCCCCGCCCCGCCCAGCCTCGAGCCCCACCTGCGTCGAGCACGCAATCCTGCTAGCACCAGGCTGACTTTGATACATCAACACCCGCTGCTCCGATGGAGTACCGATCTGGTCGATCATGTGAAGAGTATGTATAAGGTAGAACGGCAATGTGAAGAGCGGTTGGGACTAATAGCCTACTTTAAACCCAGTCCTGTAGCAGAAAACACCTCCACAACTATTCACGCACCGAAACGTCCACCGTCAGAACTGCACCTTCAATTACCATCTAGATCATTACGTATATCTTCCCACGCAATCTACACTATTCAT
>Ga0302325_10023747_pt1 | contig 12768 bp, 11 predicted proteins | sample Palsa_T0_2_FD_201948 | JGI IMG/M metagenome (GOLD analysis project Ga0302325, IMG submission 201948) | Peat permafrost microbial communities from Stordalen Mire near Abisko, Sweden - Palsa_T0_2 | ecosystem: Environmental > Terrestrial > Soil > Palsa > Peat permafrost | place: Sweden: Abisko... | reverse complement strand
TCAGGGGACAGCGAGTGAGCTGGTTCAACGCCAGGCGCAGGCGCCCGGTCGCCGGCTACGCGGCCCTGCTGCTCGGGCTCGTCGTCGTGGGGCTGGTCTATGGCGCCTTCACCCGCACGGGCAGCACCGCGCAGGCGTCCTCGCCTGCCCCGTCGCAGTCGGACATCAATACGGGCAAGGACCTGTTCGACGCGACCTGCTCGAGCTGCCATGGCCTCGACGCGCAGGGCACCACGCAGGCCCCGAGCCTCATCGGCTCGGGCGCGGCGGCCGTCTACTTCCAGATGTCGACCGGCCGGATGCCGGCCAAGGAGGTCGGCGCGGAGAACGAACGCAAGCCGGATACGTTCAGCGAGCAGGAGATTTATCAGATCGGGGACTATGTCGCCTCCCTCGGCGGCGGCCCGGCCATCCCGACCGCCGAGCAGGTATCCACCGAGGGAGCGAACACCGCGCTGGGAGAACAGCTGTTCAGCGCCAACTGCGCGCAGTGCCACGGCTTCGCCGGGGCGGGCGGCGCGCTCACCTACGGCAAGGACGCGCCGCCGCTCACCGAGTCCACCCCGACGCAGATCTACACCGCGATGCTGACCGGGCCCGAGGCGATGCCGGTGTTCGCCGACACCGTGATCCCCCCGGAGGCCAAGCGCGACATCATCGCCTACATCACGGACACGCGGGTGGAGCCCAATCCCGGCGGCTTCTCACTCGGCCGGACCGGGCCCATCACCGAAGGCCTCGTCATCTTCCTGGGCGGGATGGGCTTCCTGGTGATCATCGCGCTGTGGATCACCGCCAAGCGGCGTGATACGGGACCGACGGGGATGGAGCAGCAGGAGCCATGAGCGACATGGAAGAGACTGAGGGCCCTGAGGGCCCGGTGGCGCCGCGCCGGGTCATCGGCACTCCCCCGCCGACCCCGCGACTGCTCGGCTCGACCGCCGTGGCCGAGGGCGACCGCGGCGGCGAGGTCAGCGACGAGACCGGCCGCGGAGAGCACAGCGACGAGGTGTTGGTCGCCACGGTGCCCGACCAGCGCGCCAAGCGGGTCGAGAAAATCATCGCCGGATGCTTCACCTTCGCGTTCATCGCCGGCTGCGGGTTCATCGCCGCCTACGTCGGCATCGAGGTCGGATCGGACCGCCTGGGGTCCGGCGACAGCGTGGTCGACGCCGCCCTCCGGTCCAACCTGGCGCTTGGCACCTCGCTGGCAGTCACGCTCATCGCGCTCGGGCTCGGCGCGCTGCTCTGGGTGCGGTACCTGATGCCGGACGTCGAGGTGACCGAAGAGCGGCACGACCTGCGCTCGGATCCCAAGGACCGGCAGGCGTTCGAGCAATACTTCAAAGAAGGCGCGTCGAACAGCCAGTTCGTCAAGCGGCCGCTGGTGCGGCGCACCCTGATGCTCGGCACGCTGCCGCTGCTGGCCGCCCCGATCGTGCTGCTCCGCGACATGGGCCCGCTGCCGGGCACCAGCCTGCGGTACACGGTGTGGAGCCCGGGCCGGCGGCTGCTTGTCTTCGGCACCAACATGCCGCTCACGCCGGCCGACTTCAGCGCGCCCGGCAGCGCGATCACGATCGTGCCCGAGGGCTTTGAGGACGACGCGGACGCGCTGACCAAGGCGACCGTCACCCTGATCAAGTTCCGGCCGGGTGAGCTGGACATTCCCACCACGACGGCCGGAGGTACGCTGATAGGCACGATGAACTGGACGGTGGACAACATCGTGGCCTACTCCAGGATCTGCACCCACGTGGGCTGCCCGGTGGGGCTGTACGAGCAGACCACGCACCACCTGCTGTGCCCGTGCCACCAGTCGACCTTCAATGCGGCGAAGGGCGCCGAAGTGATCTTCGGACCGGCGCCGCGCCCGCTGCCGCAGCTGCCGCTGACCGTCGACGCGCAGGGCTACCTGGTGTCCAAGAGCGACTTCACCCAGCCCGTCGGGCCGAGCTTCTGGGAGCGCGGATGAGCGACAACTTTGACGTTCCTGCCCCGCTGGAGGGCGTCGGCGGGTGGCTCGACGACAGGTTCCACGGCGCGCGCGGCTTCCGGGTCCTGATGCGGAAGGTGTTCCCCGACCACTGGTCGTTCCTGCTCGGCGAGATCGCGTTGTGGTCGTTCGTGATCCTGCTGCTGAGCGGGACCTTCCTGGCGCTGTTCTTCGTCCCGTCCACGAACGACGTCGTCTACCACGGTTCGTACGTCAAGCTGGACGGGATCCGGATGAGCGAGGCCTACCAGTCGACGCTGAACATCAGCTTCGACGTGCGCGGCGGGCTGCTGATGCGGCAGATCCACCACTGGGCCGCCGACCTGTTCATGGCCTCGCTGATCATCCACATGCTGCGGGTGTTCTTCACCGGCGCCTACCGCAAGCCCCGCGAGGTCAACTGGCTGATCGGGGTCGGGCTTTTCACGCTGGGGCTGCTCGAGGGGCTTTTCGGCTACTCGCTGCCCGACGACCAGCTCTCGGGCGCCGGCCTGCGGATCTTCGAGGGCGTGCTGCAGGGCATCCCGATCGTCGGTACCTACCTGGCGTTCTTCCTGTTCGGCGGCCCGTTCCCCGGTAACGACATCGTGCCGAGGATGTACGTCCTGCATGTGCTGCTGATTCCCGGCCTGCTGCTGGGGCTGATCACCGCCCACCTGTTCATCATGTTCCACCAGAAGCACACCCAGATGCCGGGGTTGGGGAACACCGAGAAGAACGTTCGCGGCCAGCCCTTCTTCCCGTACTTCCTGGCCAAGGGCGGGGCCTGGTTCTTCTTCATCTTCGCGGCGCTCGTGCTGCTCGCCACGTTCGCCGAGATCAACCCGATCTGGCTGTACGGTCCGTATACGCCGGTAGCGATTTCGTCCGCGTCGCAGCCCGACTTCTACATGGGCATCCTGGAGGGCTCGCTGCGGATGATGCCTGCCTGGGAGATCAACGGCTTCGGGCACACGCTCTCGCTGAGCGTGCTCGTCCCGGCTCTAGGGCCGCTGGGTATCATCTTCGGCGGCGCGGCGATTTGGCCGTTCTTCGAGCAGTGGGCGACCGGAGACCGGTCGTGGCACAACATCAATGACCGGCCGCGGAACGCTCCCATGCGGACCGGCATCGGCGCGGCCGCCATAGTCTTCTACGGCGTCTGCTGGGCGGAGGGCGCCAACGACGTCATCGCCGACAAGCTGCAGGTCCCGCTGTACACGATCACCTGGATCGCGCGGGTACTGGTCTTCGTCGGACCGGTGGTGGCCTTCTTCGTCACTAAACGTATCTGCCTAGCTCTGCAGCGTCAGGATAAGGAGACGCTGCTGCACGGCTACGAATCTGGCATCATCAGGCAGATGCCTAACGGCGAGTTCATCGAGGTCCACCGGCCGGTGAACGAGGAGGGCCGGGCGGTGCTTGAGGCGAAAAAGCCGCTCGCGCTCATGCCCGCCGCTGGGTCCGAAGACGAGAACGGCCTGCCCCCACCCTCGTCCCGCGGTGCGCTCGGCAAGGTCAGGGCGCGGGCCAACCGCGCCTTCGCCGAGACCATCGTGGTCGAGACCAACGGGCATCACGGGAACGGGCACGAAGAGGGTAACGGGCACGCGGTCGAAGCCGGCCACCTCGGGGAGCAAGCCTCGGTCGGGTCGGCCGCAGCCGGTGAGCTTCCCGCCGGAGAGAACCCGGAGGACTCCTCCGACTCGTAAGGTTCAAGCTGACTGTGGCTCGTCACCCCCGCCCGGGCGGGGGTGACGAGCCACAATAATGTCACCGCGGCTAGGCGGGTTCGCCCTTGAGGGTGAAGGACGACAGCAGGTTCACGGCGAGGGCCAGCGCGGCCACGGTGACAACGGCGCCCATGATCACGGAGGTCAGCACGCCCAGGCCTGCGGCGAGGCTCGGGTCGTGCGCGAACCCGTTGGCGATGCCGAGCCCGTAGTGGCTGACGGACAGCAACCGCGCGCCGCTGACGAAGTTGGACAAGAGCGCTTCCCAGATCAGCACGTACAGCAGGCCGACCGCGATGGCCCGGGTCGTCGCCACCGAGACCATGACGAAGACCGCGTTGTAGATCACCGAGCAGGCCAGCGCGCCGACGAACAGGCCAAGGGCGAGCTTGCTGCCGCTGATGACGACGAAACTTCCCGGGCCGCCGCTGGCCGCGGCCGGGGGGCTGCTGCCGCCGCCCGCGATCAGGGCGGCGACGAGTTCGGGGATCGCGGCGAAGACCATGGTCAGCAGGGTCGCGACGATGAACTTCGTCATGACGACCGATGACCGGCGCACCGGCGTGGCCAGCAGGTGAATGATGCTGCCGTCGTCGATTTCGGCGCCGAGCACGCTGGTCCCGATGATCAGCGCGGTCAGCGGAAGCAGCACCGAGAACCCGAACGTGCCGAGCACGTGCGAGGGCCAGGGCCGCGACGGCGGACGGGAGACCTTGAGCGCGACCGTGAACAAGATCAGGATCAGCGCGGGGATCGCGAACAGGAACGCTCGCTTGCGGCCCAGGGTCGAGCGCATGGTGATCCAGGCGATCGTCGGGTTGAAGAAGCCAGACATGCGATTCGCTGCTCCCCGTTCGTTGGCTTGTTCCTAGGCTCTTAGTTGGCCACCAGGTAGGCGAAGACGCTCTCCAGGGACTCGTCCGTGGGCAGCACCTCGCGCAGCCGGACGCCCTGGTCTCGCGCCAGTACCGCGATGTCGCGGCAGAAGGCGCCGTAGTCTGAGGTCCGCACCTGCAAGCCGGTTCCGGTCAGCTCGACCGCGGTCACGGCGGGCCGGCCGATCAAGGTGCTGCCCAGCAGCCGGTCGTCGGAGGAACGCACGGTGAACACGTGCGGCCGGCTCGTCATCAGCCGCCGGATAGCGCGGAAATCGCCGGAGGCGGCCAGACGGCCGGCCACCACCACCTGAATGGTGCCGGACAGCCGCTCGACCTCCTCCAGGATGTGCGAGCTGAACACGATCGTGCGGCCCTCGCTGCCGAGCTTGTCGAGCAGGTCCATCATGTGCAGGCGCTGGCGCGGGTCCATCCCGTTGAACGGCTCGTCGAGCAGCAGGATCTCCGGGTCGTGCACGAGCGCCGCGGCGACCTTGATCCGCTGGCGCATGCCCTTGGAGTACGTGGCGATCTTGCGGTCCGCCGCGTCGGCCATGTCGAGCATGGCGATGGCCCGGGCCGCCGCCGCACCCGGCTCCGGGAGCTGGTGCAGCTTCGCGGTCGACGTGACGAACTGATCCCCAGTCAGGAACGCGTAGACCGAGTCCCGTTCCGGGACCAGGCCGATCTGGCGGTACAGAGCCGGGTTGCGCCAGGTAGAGCTGCTCCTTGTCGGCCCGGTGCTTGCTGGCCCGGTGCTTGCTGGCCCGGTGCTTGCTGGCCCGGTGCCGATGGTGAGCTCGCCGCGGGACGGCGGCAGGAAACCGGCGATCATGTGCATGATGGTCGACTTTCCCGCGCCGTTGGGCCCGAGCAGGCCGGTGACCCCGGACCCGATGGACATGGTGACGTCGTTGACCGCCACCACGTTGCCGTACCAGCGCGATACGTTACGCAGCTCGATGGTCACGACTGGCTCACCTTCCGGTACCTCACGGCCAGGCCCCCGAGGCAGGCCGCGAGCAGGACGACCGCCAGGAGCCCGTAGAACGGCCCGTAGCGGCCGGGATTGGCGACGAGCCCCACCTGGGGATCGCCACCCAGCCAGACCCGCACCCCGTCCATGATGGTGAACGGGCTGAAGAGCCCGGCGATCCGCGCACCCGTCGACGTCGCTGTCGTCCCTCCCTCGGACTGGATCAGCAGCAGGGCCAGGATGAAGGTCAGGACGCAGGAGATCGCGACGATCCCGGTCGAGTACGCACGCCGCCCGGTCAGGGAGGCGAGGACCAAGCCGATCGCCGCCATCAGCACGGCCCACATCAGGCCGACGCCGAGTCCGGGGATCAGCGCCTTGGTCTGGTCCCAGACGGCGCTGCCGCTCTTGACCGACGCGATCGTGCCTACGTACAAGATGAGCAGCGGTATCTCGATCAGGAGCAGGAGCGCCGCGGTGAGCGCCAGGTACTTGGCCAGCGGGTAATCGCCGTGCCGCAGCGGCCGGCAGAAATACAGCGGCAGGACGTGGTTACGCAGGTCCCTGGAGACAAGTTCGGGCGCCTGCGCAGCCAGGAAGATCGTGACGACGGCGACCCGCAGGCTCGGCACGTAGACGTCGTAGCCGAACAGCCGCGGGTTGCCGCGGGCCACCGCGAACGCGTTCACGAACGCGGGCAGGCACATGGCGACAAACGCCAGGACCGGGATGATCTTGCCCTTCACGCCCCGGCCGATACCGAACGAAGAGCGGAAACTGTGCCAGGTCAGGGCCCTGACGATCTGCACCCGCCCCAGCCTGGGGCCGTCATAGCCGCGGTAGCCGAGGTCGTGGATGACCCCGGCGGCGGGCGGTGACAAGGCAGGGTCAGGCATGGGCGACTCCCTCCTGCTCGTCGCGGAACAGCTCTTCGACCTGATGCCGCCGTTGCTCGAGCCGGCACAGCGGCAGGCTCAGCGCCGCGACGCAGTCGCGAACCACGTCGTAGGTGTCATCGCCGCCGAGCGGCACCAGCAGGGTCCTGGCCTGGGTGGTGGCGGCGAGTCCGCGGGCGGCCAGCTCCGCCTGCAGCCGGTCCAGGCCTTCCTCGACCTCGACCGCGAGGACCTGACTGGCCTGGGTGAAGCTGGTGATCGTATCGGCGCGCAGCAGCCGTCCGCCGTCGATCGCGACCAGATGATCGCAGATCCGCTCGATCTCGCCGAGCAGGTGCGAGGCGACGACGATGGAGATGCCGAACTCGGCCCCGATCCGGGCGATCAGCTCCAGCATGGCGGTGCGCCCGGCCGGGTCAAGCCCGTTGGTCGGCTCGTCGAGCAGCAGCAGCCGGGGGGCGCCGACCAGCGCCTGGGCCAGCTTCACCCGCTGCTTCATGCCGGTGGAGTAGGTCCCGATGAGCCGGTAGCGTTCCTCGTGCAGCCCGACGTGGCGCAGCGACTCCGCCGCCCGTTCCTTGGCCACCGTAGGCGGCAAGCCAGAGATCCGACCCAGGTGGGTCACGAACTCGGTCGCGGTCACGTCGCCGGGAAGGCAGTCGTGTTCCGGCATGTAGCCGAGCAGGCTCCTGACCTTCTCGCCGGTCTGCAGGCCCAGCACCTTGGCCTGTCCCTGGGTCGGACGGATGAGGCCGAGCAGGATTTTAATCAATGTCGACTTGCCGGCGCCGTTGGCGCCGACCAGGCCGGTGACGCCGGGCTTGAAATCGACGGTGAGGCCGTCAAGCGCCGTCACCCCGCCCGGGTACACCTTGGTCAGCACCCGGGTCTCGATGACCGCGGGAGGGTCGGTGGGTGGCATGGTCTCACCGTGCCAGCGCGACGGCGGCTGCGCATCACCCGCCAGAGTGAAGTACGGGCCACCGCGGCGTACGCCTCCAGGATGACGCCACCGGCGGTCAAGGCGGTTACGGTAGGTTCGTGGGAACCACCTCTGACGTTCCGGCCGCAGGTCAGCGGCCGCCGCTGACGAAACGGCTCACTGCTCGCCACTGGGCCGCGCTGGACTACGTGGTCGGCGCACTGGTCGGAGTGATCCTCTTCGCGTCCATCAGGCGCAGCGTCTTCGTCCAGCCTCTCAATGGCCCCTACGGCGAACTGCCGTACCGCCCGCTGTCGCTGGCGTGGCCGCTGGCCGTGTTCCTGGTGTTCACGACGGCCATCGCGGTGGCCCTGCGTCGCCGCAGGCCCTCCCTCATGCTGGGTGTGCTGCTGGCCGGCTCACTGGTCGTCACCATGCTGACGGGTCCGCAGGACGGCGGCGCCCTCGCCTACTTCCTGCCCGTCGCCTACGTGCTCTACCTGGTGGCGGCGACCTACGAACGCAGGCGGACCGCGGTGCGCGTGCTCTCCGCCGTTTGCGCCACCCTGGTGGCCGACGCCGTGCTCATGTACCTGACCGGGGGCGGAGTTTTCCTGCGCGGCGGGCTGGTATCCGTCGCGCTGTGCGTGATCATCGCGTGGTTCACCGGCTACATCGTGCGGCAACGGCGCCGGTACGCGGTCCGGTTGCAGGACGAGGCGGCGAGCAAGGCGGTCACGGAGGAACGCCTGCGCATCGCCCGCGAACTGCACGACGTGGTGGCGCACAGCATGAGTGTCATCGCGGTCCAGGCAGGCTACGGCCAGTACGTCATCGACACCCAGCCGGCCGACGCGCGCGACGCCCTCGGGGCCATCCAGGCGACCAGCCGGGAGGCCCTGGACGAGATGCGCCGGATGCTGGGCGCCCTGCGCCAGGCGGACCAGCAGGACGCGGCCGCGCAGACCGGCGCCCAGGCCGGGACACCTGGCCGACGGGCCGGGGACGGCGAAGCTGACGGGAGCACGCCGCTGTTCCCCGCGCCCGGGCTGGCCGACCTGGACCGGCTGCTTTCGCGCACCGCAAGCGCGGGCGTCCGGGTCGACGTGACCCGCGGCGGGCAGCCAAGAGACCTGCCCGCGAGCATCGACCTTTCCGCCTACCGGATCGTGCAGGAGGCCTTGACCAACGTGGTCAAGCACGCGCGCACGAGCTCGTGCCAGGTGCTGATCGGCTACGGCCGCGATGAGCTGATCCTTGAGGTGACAGACAACGGTGCGGGGCTGGCTGAGCTGGGCGGCACCGGGATATCGCATCATCGGATCGGCGTGACCGGTGCCGGCCCGGCCAGCGGAGGGGGCACAGCGCTTGACGTAAGGCCCGTGCTTGGCTGGAGCGCGGCCGAGGGCATCCAAGGCGTGATCGACGGCGGGAGCGCCCTCGGCGGGAGCGCCCTCGGCGGGAGCACCCTCGGCGGGAGCGCCCTCGGCGGGAGCGGGCACGGCATCATCGGAATGCGGGAGCGGGTCACGCTGCTCGGCGGCGACTTCAGCGCGGGTCCGCGGTCCGGGTACGGATTCCAGGTAATCGCCCGCATCCCACTGCCCGGGGGCAGCCCGTGATGACCCAGCCGGTGTCCGCCCCGGCCGAGACGGGCCCGCTCCGGGTGGTGGTCGCCGACGATCAGGCCCTGGTCCGGGTGGGGTTCTGCGGGATCATCGCGGCCACGCCCGGCTTCGCTGTGGTCGGCGAGGCAGGCAACGGCGCTGAGGCGGTAGAGGCCGCCCAGCGAACCGCACCCGACGTCATCTTGATGGACGTGCGGATGCCGGTGATGGACGGCATCGAGGCCACCCGGCGGATCACTGCGAGCACCGACGTGCGCGTGCTCATCCTGACCACCTTCGACCTGGACGAGTACGTCTTCGCCGCGCTGCGGGCCGGGGCCAGCGGCTTTCTGCTTAAGGACACCCTGCCTGCTGACCTGCTCAACGCCGTCCGGGTGGTGGCGGCCGGAGACGCGCTACTCGCGCCGAGCGTCACCCGGCGCCTGATCGGCGAGTTCGCCCGTACCGCGCGCACCGCGGGAACGCCGCAAGCGGCAAGCCAAAACACGGACCGGGTCGGCCGCAGCGGCTGCGGCGAGCCCGGAGCGGCCGGAGCGGCCGGAGGCAAGCTGCTGAGAGGACTCACCGAGCGCGAGCTTGAGGTGCTCAAGATGGTTGCCCGCGGCCGGTCCAACGCCGAGGTCGCTGAACAGCTGATGATCAGCCCGGCCACGGCCAAGACCCACGTGGCACACCTGCTGACTAAGCTCGATGCCCGTGACCGGATCCAGCTGGTCATCATCGCCTACCAGTCCGGGCTGGTCACGGCCTAGCCGCTAGCCGTCCCGGCGGCTCAGTGGGAGAAGTTGCCTCGGTAGTACTCGAAGACGAAGCCGATCGAGGCGAACACGGTGAATAGCAATCCGATCAGGAACAGCCACCAGCCGATCGCCAGTCCCGCGGCCGTTACGGCCGCGGCGAACGCGAGGAACAGCGGCCACCAGCTGTGCGGGCTGAAGAAGCCGACCTCGCCGGTCGACTGCTCGATCTCGCCTTGCGGGTCGTCCTCCGGGCGCAGTGGCAGCCGACGGCCGGTGAACAGCACGTAGAAGCCGACGAGCACCGCGAACGCGACGGCGATCGCGAGCGCGGTGGTCCCCGTGGGCTCCTTCGAGAGGTACCAGTACACGACGTCCGTACAGCCGAAAAAGATCCCGCAGCCCAGGAAGAGCCAGCCTTCAACCTTCATGCAGAAAACCTACTTCCGCGCATCTGAGATAGCCGGGATTTCTTGCTCGAGCCCGTATGATTCGCGACCCCACTTGATGTTGGGGTAGTGCGCTTCAAACGCGGGCCGTTCGGACCTGATCCGGGGAATCCGGTAGAAATTGTGTCGCGGTGGCGGGCAGGATGTGGCCCACTCAAGCGAGCTGGCGAAACCCCACGGGTCTTCCTCGGTCACCTTTTCCCCGTAGCGCCAGGTGACATACACGTTCCAGAAGAACATGAGCACGGAAAGGGCGAGCAGCCAGGACCCGACGGTCGAGATGACGTTGAGCGTGGTCACGTTCCCGGGCAGGTCAGGGTAGTTGGCGGTACGCCGCACCTGACCCTCGACGCCCGCCCAGTGCTGGACCAGGAACGTCATGTTGAAGCCGATGAACATAACCCAGAACTGGAGTTTGCCGATCCGGCTGTTGAGCATCTTGCCGGTCATCTTCGGCCACCAGAAGTAGAAGCCGGCGAACATCTCGAACAGCACAGTGCCGGCCAGCACGTAGTGGAAGTGCGCGACCACGAAGTACGAGTCGGACACGGCGAAGTCGAGCGGCGGCGAGGCCAGGATAATGCCGGTAATGCCACCGAACAAGAACGTGATCAGGAAGCCAACGGTATACAGCATCGGCGGTTCGAAGGTGAGCTGGCCTTTCCACATGGTGCCCACCCAGTTGAAGAACTTCACCCCGGTGGGCACCGCGATCAGGAACGTCATGAACGAGAAGAACGGCAGCAGCACGGCGCCGGTGGTGAACATGTGGTGCGCCCACACGGTCATCGACAGGCCGGCGATGGAAATCGTCGCGGCGATCAGCGTCTTGTAGCCGAACAGCGGCTTGCGGCTGAAGACCGGGATGATCTCGGTGGCGATGCCGAAGAAGGGCAACGCGAGGATGTACACCTCGGGATGACCGAAGAACCAGAACAGGTTCTGCCACAAGATCGCGCCGCCGCTGGCGGCGTCGAAGACATGCGCGCCGAGCCGCCGGTCGATCTCGAGCACCAGCAGCGCGGCGGCCAGCACCGGGAACGCCATCAGGACCAGCATCGAGGTCAGCAGCGCGTTCCAGGTGAAGATGGGCATCCGGAACATCGTCATGCCGGGCGCCCGCATGCAGAAAATCGTGGTGACGAAGTTGACCCCGCCCAGGATGGTGCCGAAACCGGACAGCACCAGACCCATGATCCACATGTCGGCGCCGATCCCCGGCGAGTAGATCGCGCTGGTCAGCGGCGAGTAGGCGTACCAGCCGAACGAGGCCGAGCCGCCCGGGGTGAGGAAGCTGGCCAGCAGGATCAGGCCGCCGAAGGTGAACAGGTAGTAGCTCAGCAGGTTCAGCCGCGGGAACGCCACGTCGGGCGCGCCGATCTGCAGCGGTATCAGCTCGTTCGCGAACCCGATGAACAGCGGGGTGGCGAAGAGCAGCAGCATCAGCGTGCCGTGCATGGTGAAGAGCTCGTTGTACTGCTGGTCGGACACGATGTGGTTGTCCGGGCCGAGCAGCTGGATCCGCATGATCAGCGCCATGACCCCGGCGCAGAGGAAGAAGAAGAACGAGGTGATCAGGTACATGTGCCCGATGATCTTGTGATCAGTCGAGGACAGCCATCCCGCGAGGAGGTATCCCTTGCGCTCGGTCTTCGGTGTCTCGTAGCCGATGGCCCGCTGCTCGATCGTGCTCACTGCGTGCTCCCGGATGAACTCTGTGCTGCCTGTTGAGCAGCCATGTACGTCTGGAATTGCTGCGGTGTCACGACCTTCAGCGTAAACAGCATCCGGCTGTGGTAAAGGCCGCACAGCTCACTGCAGTGCCCGATGAAGGTCCCCGTCTGTGTCGCGGTGATCGCGAAGTGGTTCGGGTGGCCGGGAATGACGTCGCGCTTGAACAAGAACTCGGGCACCCAGAACGCGTGGATGACGTCATCTGAGGTGAGGTTGAACTGGACCGTTTCCCCGGTCGGGATCTCCAGTACCGGCAGCGGGCCCTCGTCCCACATGTTGCCGGTATTGGTCACGCCGTACTGCGGGTAGTTGAACTGCCAGCTCCACTGGAACCCGAGCACGTTGACGGTCACGGCGGGCTTGGCCGGCAGCGCGTCGATGTAGTTCTCGTCCTTCGCCGTGAAGTAGAACAGCACCGCGATCAGCACGAACGGCACCGTGGTGAACATGATCTCGATCGGCGTGTTGTAGCGCGCCTGGTCCGGCAGCCGGTTACCGCGTTTGCGGTGGAAGATCACCGCCCACAGGATCATCCCCCAGATCAACGCGCCCACGAGCAGGCCCGCGATCCAGGAACCCTGCCAGAGCGATACGACGGTTTTGCCCTGCTCCGTAATCGGATTGGGAAAACCGAGCCGGGTGAAGGTGTCGTTCGTGCAGCCGGTAAGGCCAAGGACCACGACGGCAAGCGCAACCGTCATGCCCGCCGCGCGCGAGAGACGCGCCCGGCGGGGTCGAAGGGTCCGGCGGGTCCGTCCCGAGCCCTGTTCGGCGTTGTCGGTAGTCAAGGCGAGGGCCTTCCTCGGTTCTGCTACAACGTGTCGTGCAAACAGTATCGCGCAC
>Ga0302325_10023746_pt1 | contig 12769 bp, 12 predicted proteins | sample Palsa_T0_2_FD_201948 | JGI IMG/M metagenome (GOLD analysis project Ga0302325, IMG submission 201948) | Peat permafrost microbial communities from Stordalen Mire near Abisko, Sweden - Palsa_T0_2 | ecosystem: Environmental > Terrestrial > Soil > Palsa > Peat permafrost | place: Sweden: Abisko... | reverse complement strand
ACCACTAGCACTCGTCCGTCTCGTATATCGAGATACTGATGCTGTGTGTGTTCGGTAGGCATTACTCGAAAAAGACTGCAAAGTCTGGATCGCCGGCCGCTCCGCGTCAAAAGGTCAGAAAGCAATTGACGAATTGAAACGCGATACAGGGAAACAGGGGGTCTTCTTTTTGAGGGTTGATTTGGCGGATATTGGGTCTTGTGTGCTGGCGGCGAGGGAGTTTATGGCTAAGGAAGGGAGGTTGGATTTGTTGTTTAATAATGCGTATTCCCCCCTAACCCGCTTCCCCGCTTGCCTTTTGGTAAGGGGAAGCTGGCGTTTGTGTCGTGGGGTACAGGGTGTGATGGTAGGGGTGTGAATGATATGAAAGGAGGTCAAAAGACTGCTCAAGGCTATGAAATTCACTGGGTACCCTCCCCCTCCCCCCCTCCCCTTCTCACCTACCAGCGCGTGACGTTTACCGCGCGTGTTCTGTGTTCTGTGTCCTGTGTGCTTGTATTGTGCGCTGACGACGCATAACCAGGGCGTCCATGTAATCGGCCACTTCGTATTCACAAAAGAACTCCTCCCCCTCCTCCTAAAAACCGCCAAACTCTCCCCCGCAAAGTTGTCAACACGGGTAATCTGGACGTCCAGTATAGAGCATTATATGGCGCCTAAGGGGGTCATTAGGTTTGATGAGCCGAATCTTTGGGATAAGGGGTTTCATGTTAGATATGGGCAGTCTAAAGCTGTATCCCTCCCTTTCCCGCTTCCCGGTCGCCCGGTCGCCCGTTGCCCCGTTGTCCCGCCCCGCTTTCACTCGTTGCCCCCAATCCGCAATGCAGGGAATAGTGCGTTGCGTTTGCTGGGTTTGTGGGTTCGCTGGCTGATGTGTGGTAGGGGGATATTCTACTTGCTACGGCGATGGCGAAGAAATTTGGTGAGGAGGGGTTACTTTCATTTTCCTTGCATCCCGGATCGATACGCACTGTTCTCCCCCTTCTCCCTCCCCTACCCCTACATACCTTTACCTTGTTTGCGTGTTCTTCCACGCGAGTTGTTCGGCAACGGAATTAATTGGTAGAACGTTCTCCGCGACATGGGTTCGAGAATGCGCGCCTCAATCGTATCCCCCCTTGCCCCCCTTCCACCTCCCCCCACCGCGCCCCCAAATCCCCCCATTTTCGCATTACAGGGGATGTTGATTTAGGATACCTTGTTCCTATATCCAACGTGGATGGGCGCGCTTACCCAACTCTACGCAGGGACTTATGAAGGATTCACTAAGGCCGATAACGGGAGTTACTTTATTCCTTGGGCGAGGAGGGGATGGGCTAGCAAGGCGTGTCGGGATGAGGGTTTGGCGTTACGGTTGTGGGAGTATTTGGAGGGGGAGGTTTATGGGAGTGGGAAGTATCAAGCGCTGGTGTCCTCTGAGTGAGTGCTAGGAAGGGGGATTGTATGGATATCAAGTTTTCGGGGGGGAGGGGGGGGAAAGTTGGTACGTGTACCGAGGAGAGCGTCTTGCAATGAAGGAATGTGTACATTTTGGTTGTCACGTACCCATTTGAATGAACGAGTTACAACTACTACTCTTATTCGCATTCGGCCAAACGACGGATCGGCAAAAGTGTATTGGCAGTGCATTATTGGTAAACTTTAAACAACCCCACGACTCCTCGGCACCTTGACTAATACGACCTATACTCTAATGCGCTCAGCCTCCCGTCTCAATTGGCACACAAAACCGATAATCAATTCGCAAGCTCTTGCCTCAGTCTCATCGACACCGTGACGCATCCCCTCTGTTGACAATGAGAGTACCTCCGCCGGAAGCTCCTCGAATTCAGACCTATCCCAGGTTGCTCGCTCAACCGTGACGGCACTTCCTTCGCTCACCGGAGCAACGCACACGAGCACAACTACGGCAGTCACCATTCAACCCTCGTCGTCAAATGGCAACTCTTCCGCGGAGGCCAAGCACCTAGGCGCAATCATCGGCGGAGTTCTCGGCGGGTTTGTCGTAATCTTGTTGGTCGTGGGTGTGTATTTTTGGACAAAGAGAAGACGGACGTCGCGGGAACGGCCGTTAGCTGATTCCCACGTTCCAAACCACGGGCTCGGGTATTATATCGGGGTAACAAAAGACCGGAATGATCGGTGAGTCATCTTGGGGAGGTTCCCTATTCTCGGCTGAAGAAACACATTATTGGAAGTATTAGTATGACTGAGGCTCGAGTTAGTTTGAATGCAGAAATATGTCTAGCCGTGGGTTTTCGAAGCTCGTTTTGCACCAGTGATACCCACATAACAAGTCTCTCAGAAAGATGCGATATCAGAACAAAAGTAAGAGCGAGCAAAAAGCTGGAATTCAAGTCGGATCGCCAATCGCAATGGCCGAAATAGCAAACAAACGAACCCGGGCCCAAAAGACTTGAGTTCGAATTTTGCGAGATCAAGTGGTTCTTTAAGCATTTCGAAATTGCAATGGCCGGACACGAGCTTACAATTGTTATCAGTGCAAGTGGGAAGGCAGTAGTAGTACAGAAGTTCTACAACTTACAGGGGCTGGCTTTATGAAAATCCCCCCCCGCGAGCTCAAACAGGAGACAAATGAGAACACTCCGTCGACACCACCAAGGACTTGGGATTGAGGGTCGAAACCTGTGTATCAAGGTACAGCACCGGGGTTACCTTCCCGTCCGCCGTTATTATCACTTATCTGGTGCAGACCGGCAATACGAGCCCGGGATGAATTCATTGAGTCGATCGCTGGGCCGACCGCGGTCCGTAACGGCTATGCATCTGATTGCTCGCCCGGGAAGCGTTATATGTAAGGAACGCGTGTGAAATGTTTGTGTCCAACCAAATGCGCTCCCCGGGCTGCCCCTGTGGAAGGCGACGTTACCCCGCAATCCAGTGCCGTGGGGCGGCTGATCAATCAATCGGCTTGCAGCGATCTCCGTCCGATTTGCCTCGGCCCGAGTCCAGCGTTCCCCGGCCGCATATCTTCCCCAGACACTTCCCGCTCACAGACAAGCCAAACCAACCCCCGTGCAATCACTCCTTCCCTCTCAGCGAATCCCTCCCGACACAGCATCCATCACTCAATCGCGCTCTCTCCGACGTCTTATGATGAAGCTCAACCTCGATGAAGCGAGACAACTGGGCGAGTCGGCCCTGCAAGCCCTCGGGTACGGTCAGAAAGACGCGGAGACGATTGCCGACCATATCATTGATAGCGAGGAGCGCGGCTATCACTACGCTGGTCTGGCCCGTATTCTCAGCCTCGCAGACCGCTTCGCCGGCGAAAAGGCCGCCTCGCCAGGCTCAGCAAGCGAGAAACCAGCGTGCACCACCACGATCACACGAGAAACACCCTCGTCGGCACAAATCGACGGGAACGATACACTGGGGTACTTGGTTGCGCTCGAGGCAGTGGAATTGGCATGCAAAAAGGCCAAGGAAACGGGCATCGCGGTGGTCGGCGCAAACAACACTTGGTACACAGGCATGTTATCCTACTACGCCGAAATCTGTGCCCGCAACGATCTAGTCTGTCTGATTGCCTCGAACGCGAGTCCCTGGGTCGCCCCCCACGGCGGCTACGAGCCCCGATTCGGGACCAATCCCATCTGTATTGGATTCCCTACGAAGAGCGTCCCCGTGATATGGGATATCGGCACCTCGCCCATGATCCACGCGCAGGCCGTCATGGCACAACGTCTAGGCCAACAAATCCCCCCCAACATGGCATACAACGCCTCGGGGGAGCTGACGCTCGATCCAGCGGAAGCTCTGGACGGCGCATTCACTGTCTGGGGCGGGCACAAGGGCAGTGGCCTGGCTATTTGTGTGCAGTTACTGGGTGTGTTGGCGGGGAGTCCTGCGATGCCGCCGAATTTGAAGGATTTCGGATTCCTTATTGTGGCGATTAAGCCGGATTTGTTTAGGCCCCTGGAGGAGTTTAAGAGTGAGATCGAGGGCTATGGCGAGATCATGAGGAACAGTGCGCCGTTGCCAGGACAGGGACCTTTGAGGATGCCGTTTGAGAGGAGCAATGCACAGAGAGCAAAGGTTATTGAAAGGGGATATATTGAGATTGACGAGCATCTCGTCGCTGCGCTCAGACAGTTGAAGTAGCGCGCGCGGGAGGAAGGATGCATGGTAATACGGCCAACTACCGAGATTTGTGGAGAAATGGAATCTATTGCACGTGGCGAGTGTCAGCATGTCCCTGTGCTGCAGGCCTGCCTGTCCCATTGCACTGCATCTCCGGCAGTCCATCCGAAAGTCGGATTCATCCCGTGCCCTTTCCCCAGACTACCCCGCGCAGATACAATGTGGGGACGCCGATGTCCACATCTGCCGATGGCTCGACGCAGTGCAAACAGACAAAGCATTCCCGCGCTGATGTGGAGACATCCGACCGCCTCCGTAAATGAACAAATGACCCCCTCTCCCCAACACGCGTTGTTTCCCCGATCGATCGATCCTGGGCGCTGTAATGTCAGCTGCAAGCCAGCAAGCCAGGTGCGCCCGTTTCTCCAACCCGACACCCGCCCGTGTCTCCGTGCTGCCATCGGAGTGGAACCCCTCAACAGATTACAAATCAAATGAACTGTGCCACTGCCCGGAGAAAGCCACCCGGCCCAAAAGGAGAGGCTGTTCCTCCACCAATGGATCTGTTCGGTTATTTTCGCCTCAAGGCCCGAGAGAGCCGAGTGCCGAGCGGGTGCCCTGAATCGACGAATCAAGCCACGATGACACACGACGCTTTGATCATTGTTTGTGTCACGTTTTGCGTTTGTTCGGGCTCGAGTGGGGATGATCGGTGAGTGGTTTGGCAGGCAGGCATGTCACTAGTATGTTGTTGTGCTGAAATGCGGGACACGCGGAGTGTGCTTGTGGAGACAGCCAGGTTCGCAGGCACCGTAATGGGTCGTTATCTCCGGGGTGAGTGCGGGGAGACACTTAAAGACCCCTGCACCCCGGATTTGTGGAGAACTTGTCAACACAACAAACACAACACCGCACACACATCCCTCGGACTTCGACTTCCAAGATGGTCAGGGAAATCCATTCGCACGCCCACGAGGAGGGCATTCCCGGCACAGTCAACTTGAAGGCCGTCGAGGGCGACGATACTTACTTGGGCCAGGCACTCTTCCCTGTCCCCTCCACAGATCCCAACGATCCACTCAACTGGCCGCAATACAAGTATTATCCCTCCCCGTCGACGCGGAGTTAACTTCAGGAAACTTGCTATTCTGTTCATCTGTGCTTTCTATTCCTTCTTGGGGAATGCCTCGCTCTTGGGTCCGTCCGTCTACATCGCCGTCTGGGCCGAACAATTTGGGATCGATTTCGGCACTTCCTCCGGCTTGATTAGTTACTCCAATCTCGCCTATGGCTTCGGATCTCTCGTCTTGGTATTATCGTCGTCAGATGAGAGGGTTGACGATATATAGGTGCCCATGTATTTGAAGTTCGGACGTCGACCCGTGATGATTGGGACGCTGTGTATTTTCGTGGCTGCCTTGGCGGGGTGTTCCGCCGCTCAGACGTACCCCCAACTCATGGCCCTGCGAGTCCTTCAATCCTTCGGATCTGGCGTCTGTGAAGCCCTCCCCGTCCAACTCGTCAACGAAATCGTACTAACCCATCTCACGACTTGAACCCCCGCCTCTAATGAATAGTTTTTCCTTCACGAACGAGCGAACCGTCTTGGATTTTACACCGTCGCCCTCTGTCTCGGTTCCACGGGTCCCTTGTACGCAGGCTACATGCTCAACGCAGGCTACTCCTGGCGCCTGTACTTCTACGTGTGCCTCGCCTTCGCCGGCGCGCTGCTCATCGCCGCGTTCATCTTCGTCGAAGAGTCGACATATGTCCGCACAGTGGTCATTGAAACACCCGAGGGAGAGTTCGTCAAGAGTCAGATCAATCAGGAGGAGATCGATGTGGCTATCCCTGGAAGACGAAAGTCCTGGAGACAACAGTTGAGCTTGTACAATGGCATCGATCATAATGTGTCGTATTGGATGACTACGTTCAGGCCGTTTACGTATTTGTTTGTCCCAGCTGTCTTCTGGGTCATCGCTACCTATGGAATTGTACCCCCCCTCCTTCCATGCCATGTTTCCCACGGCTCGATGTGGGATCTGCGTCAGATTTGTTAACATCCAGTTCATCGGCCTCGGAGCATTGTCATTCAACTACACCTTCCCCCTAATAATCACTGCCCCACCCTACAACTGGCCCCAAATCTCCTCCGGGCTCATCGCCTGTGCCGGCGCAGCAGGCTTCTTCCTTGCCTTCCCCTTCACTTTTGTCTCCGATCGCGTGGCGGCGTATCTCACGCGTCGCAACAACGGTATCCGAGAGGCCGAAATGAGACTTGTCATCTTGTTGCCTGCGATGGTGATTGCGCCGGCGGGGTTGATTTGTTATGGTATGACGGCGCAGAATAAGGGGCATTGGTTTGGGTATATGGCTGGGGTGGCTATGACTAATTGGGGCGCTTATTGGTATTTCACAAATACATTGGTATGCTCCCGTTCCCCCTCTGTCCTGCGTGCACTGCACACACCCACTTGTGCCGCAGTGAAGCCTCCTTCATCCTCTTATCTGACGTATGTGAACTAACGATACAGGCCTACGCAATGGACTCCTACAACTCCAACGTAGCAGAAATGCTCGTAATAATGAACCTCGGCAAACAAGCCATCTCCTTCGGCATGGGCTTTGGTCTCCTGGACTGGGTCACCGAGCACGGCTACGCAAACATCGTCGCGGGAGCATTCACCGCGGTGCTCTGCGTGGATACTTTTGCAGTACTGCCGTTCTGGTTCTTCGGAAAGAAGATTAGGAAGGCTACGAGTGTGGGACGCTTGGCTAGGATGCACCAGAGGAGTATTATTGATCCGAATATGACGCATTAGGGTCGTAGACAAAGGTGTACGACCGCGCGTTGAGTAGTAGTTTGTTTTTAGTGTGGTTAGGTTTATGTAATTCTAGGATATGATGAGGATGAGATGCGAATCGTTCCGTGACGTTATGTTCCTGAGATGCCCCCCAGAGGTCTGTACTGCGTAATCGCCCACCATTCCCGACATAATCGACGGGGAGAGTACATAGCGAGTATTTGTATTAGCGTCGTGTGGTTCGCATCGGCTGTGACTGCAATCAGCCCAACCAATCAGATAGCAATCGCATCGCCGGCGCCGAGCCTCATCGGTATTGGTTCGGGCGGGGACATCAGTGAGATGATCGTAGTACTCCACGGAAGAATACCCAAGTTCGTTCGGTGACCAGGACTATGTAACTGTTGTCTTACAGTCGGTATCACGAAGGTCCGGGACCACTCTCCTTCGTCACGGTTCCGAGGAGTGTTTAAAGATACTTTCCTTGAGTTCATGAACTACTTACAATACCGCTCGTGTTATTCGATGACTATTGAGAGGTATGACGCTGGTTCGGCTGAGCCTCTGCACTAGTCATGTATCTCACTCCAGTGCATGGGGCACAAACAATGGAAGCGGTCGTCAGATCCGTCCAAGTCGACAGATATAATTTGGAGTTGCGCGGCAGTTTTTTTGTCTCGTGGTTATTGAAAGAACACATATCGACTCCAGTCCATACGTCTAGATATGTGTACACGAGCCCCTAGGAGTCCGATATTGTTGTCCGGCCATATTCTCGGTCAGCGTCTTCTCCATTTGAGGTTGCCGACGTCGAGTTTCGGTAGTAAATATTTAAGTATTATGACATAAGCTCTGCAAATTCTTTGAGACTTGAATAATTTAAATAAATGATGCCTTGACAAACTCTGATTTCCACGTTGCACTACCGGCAAACTCTTCGACATCGCGCAGGGTTTAGAGTCGTCTCCAGAGCCGACAATCAGTTTTCAATTAACTCTTTAACCACGATCGGTGGGTATTTGCGCTTCAAAGCATGGGTCGGGAGACATCATCAGGTCGAGTGACGCGTCTGGGGCAGAAAAGGGAGGCGTCTCGACAATCGCTCATCGACGCGTTGACGTTGACGTACTCTGATTTTGTTTCGCTTGCTGACATAGGACTCATGTGTCATTGGCCAACCTCCCGTCCCTGGTGATAGGCGAAATTCTACAATACCTACGCGTCCCTGACCTCGCCGCGTTATGTGCGACCAGCAAAGCCCTTCGACACCACGTCCATCCACTATTATACCTTCTAGCCCATGATTATTGCACCTTCAAAGACAATCTTGCCAAAAAGGCTGGCTTATTCCGTCTGTGGCGCGTTACACGAGAACACTTGGCAGTCACTGGCCCGCCGGCGGTAACACGTCAGGACAAACTCCGAACGACCTTTACTTCCAATCCGCATTATGCGCGTCTTACTAAAACGCATTGTGTGCGTTCCCAGGGATTGTTTACCAAGATGTGGTCAAGGGGGGACCTTAGTTCCGTTGAACACTTACATCTTGACCTGTGCCAGGTCAGGGGGCGGACGTTGGAAACGAACTTCGTGCGCTCCCTGCCACTGAATACTTCGATCACACAGTTAACACTCACGGTTCATAAGCCGCGGCGGCACTGGGAGAAAGGGGCTACTAACATTCTCCTTGGTCTATTGCATCAACTATCAGCGCTACGGAAACTTACCTTGGACGTGATACAGTTGCACGAGGAAGCTGAACCTGAAATAGTCGAACTTGAACTCATCAGGTCAATGAAGGCAGTCAACTGCAAACATTTGCGATGGTTAGGTACTGTGGGCACACCGTATCTGATCTACCCACTAGATCTAGACTTTCTACCCAATCTCAAAGTTTACGAAGTTCGTCTCGACTACGAAGGAGACCAAGAAAGGATTCCTAAATATGGACTGACGGCCCATGTAGGGAGCGCTCCTTCCGTGTTACGCCGTCTATGGGAAGCGAAGGTCGTGTTTCTGTGTCAGCATAGGTTTATATGGGATAGAACGATAGGACTCGCTCTGTGTCATAACCAGATACAATATGATCGTATGGTTCAATGGATGTTGGATTGCGATTACAAGTATTTTTTATATTCTTCGAAATCCCTCAAATCCGAGCCCTATCGACTTGATATCTCTCGGGTTTCCGATCGAACTGGAGCACGTTTTCTGACTTTGGCAAGGAGCTCGAGCTGCGTCAGGAATGCAACTGCTCTCGCGGTAAGATTACGGATTTCCGACAATGATTCAAACCATGCTATTAATTACATCCCTGAAAACACCTCTACACTAGATATCCTTCTCGAAAAGCGAGACGACCCCGAGCTCATATCGAATACAGTCAGCCGGCTCGGTAGTCTTCGCCAACTAGTTCTACGCTTCTTTCCCCCCTCGCAAATCATCAATCTCGCCGTCAATCTCGCACACGTCAATCTCGCACACGTCAATCTCGCACACGTCAATCTCGCACACGTCAATCTCGCACACGTCAATCTCGCACACGTCAATCTCGCACACGTCAATCTCGCCGTCAATCTCGCACACGTCAATCTCGGACCCCTCACTGATCTCGGACCCCTCAATCTCGGACCCCTCAATCTCGTCAATCTCGGACCCGTCAATCCTGGACCCCTCAATCCCGAACTCTCCGTCCCCGGATTACTATTCCCACCACCCGAGGGCTTGGTGAGTCCCCTGACTCTCGGCCACCAACGCTCGTTCCTCGGCGCAGAGGGTCGTCTAGAACACGATATCGTTCTCACGGACAACAACCGAAACTCAATGAGCTCGGACGTTAGGGTCGATGTTTATAAATTTGATTCGAGGACCGGGTGGTGGGTTACCGGCCCTGCGTTGGATGATGATTCGCAGATGGGGATATGGCATTCTTACAACCCCCCTCTGGAATCGCGGGTTAAGAGGATCGAGCTGGTGTTCAAGGATTTCTTGGAAAGGAATGCAAAGCTGGAGCAGGTTGTTGGGTATATTTATGGGATTCGAGGGTACCCGCTCGATATAGTTTAGGGACTGTGCCGACTATTGTACGCAGTCAACTTTTATTAATTTCGTCAATTATAAATTTAAGGGAAACTTACAAAAATACACCTCCGACATCTTGAATTTCCAAAATCTACACCTCGTTTCCCGCTCACTCTCAACGTACGCCCGACATCATCAAATATTCCCATTATGCACCCCTTGATTTCAGTTTACAGTGCTCTGTAATTTCCTGTGCTCCATGTCACTCATTTTAGCAGTCACAATACATTACCCGCCTTCAGGCCACAGGCTCTAGGCTCCGACTCCCAAGTCCCGAGTCCTTGACTCCTTGTCATTCCCAGAGTCTCCGACTGTACTCCACAAACCACTGTACTCTACAAACCACCTCTATCAACTCTGACTCGTAGTCCAATGCCCCAGGACCTTACGCTCATTGTTGGCTCCGTTTGGGAGAAATTTGAGTCATTGAAGTGTGCATGTATGAACTACGCAAACAAGGAGGGATTTGAAACACGAACAAAGTTTAAGGATGCACGCCGATACACATTGGTCTGCAAGGGAAAGTCAGGGACAGAGAAAACTGACTGTTTATGGAGGCTCCATGCCTCAGTACCAAAGGGATGTCACAGGTTTACTCTCAAATATACCGAAGTTGATGAAATAGCTTCGTTCTCAAGCAGATTGACGACGCATCGGTTCATACATGTGGTGGAATTGTAGAAGGGGGAAGTCATCCACAAGCTCCTGCTCGTTTTATTGCTCGTCATTTTCTGAATAAACTCCGCGATGATCCTACCTATAAACCTTGTCAGTTACGCAAAGATATCAATCGAGAACTCAACATTACCGTTCCGTACAAACGTGCATGGCAGGCATCAGAAATTGGCCGACAGATTATTCACGGCTCGGATGAGGAATCTTATCAGCTTCTTCCACGTTATTGTCAACAAATTCTCAAATGCAATACCAACAGTACAGCGGTTGTTGAATCGACGGAGGAAAATAAGTTTCGGCGTCTTTTTATATCGTACGGTGCATCGGCCTGTGGATTTAGCTTTTGCCGTTCCATTATCGGTTTAGACGGAACTCATCTCAAAGGCAAATACCTCGGAATCCTTCTTACAGCGACTGCTGTGGATGCCAACAACTCATTGTTTCCATTTGCCTTTGCCGTCGTCGATGCTGAGAATGATGAGAATTGGCTATGGTTTCTTCAAATTCTTCAAGATATTATCTCAAAACACGCTCCAAATCATCTTATCAATCCAAGTCAACTGATCTTGCTTTCAGATCGACAAAAAGGCTTGATCGAAGTGGTAGAAAAGTTGTTTCCCGCTAGTCCTCATGGGTACTGCCTTCGTCATTTGTCTGAAAACATGCATAAATCCTTCAAGCACAAGGACTTGAAGTCGTTGTTATGGAAAGCTGCCAGAGCACCTACCGTTAATGAATTCGAAGGAGCAATGAAGGAAATGAGAGAGCTGGATGTTAAGTGTGTGGAATGGCTGTATCAAACTACCGACAAGGCACATTGGGCTGAGGCGTATTTTCCAGGTCGTCGATATGGACATCTTACTTCCAATATTGCCGAATCACTCAATTCTTGGTTACTTGAAGCTCGAGAACTTCCTATTTTTGGTATGATGGAGAGTATACGAGGCTTATTGATGCGATGGTTTCAGGAGCGGTCGGAAAAAGGAAAACAAGAGAAAGGACTTATTGTCCAAAGTATTGTATCGAGTATTCAGATTTGTCTGAAGAACAGAGCCCGCCGGTATCGACCTCGAATGTCTACATCAACGTTGTGGGAAGTCATCTCCCAATCTACACAACCAACAGAGGAGCTACGGCAAATTTACATCGTCGATATTGAGAAGCATCTCTGCGATTGTCATCGATGGCAAGCATCTGGAATTCCTTGTGCACATGCTCTTGCAGTTTTCCTTCGGCTTCGACAAAATCCTCATCCTTATGTCGAAGAATGCTTTCGCTCAAATATCTATCAACAAACATATGAACTACCAATCTATCCCATTCCGGATCGAGTTGACTGGATGTATTCTGATGACGGATCTTCTGTATCACAAGGCGGAGAGGATGAGCAGGATGAAGCATTATTGCTTCTTCCTCCTAAGACACGTCGGCCTACAGGTAGACCAAAAAAGAAGAGGATTATTGCTTCGCCTGAGAGAGACATGGAAAAACCAAAGAGGTTGTATCACTGTACATGATGTAAGGGCACTGGGCATACTAAACGGACTTGTCGGGAGGCAGTCAATTAAAGGCGGCGACAGTAAAGTTTTGCTTGAAGATTCAGAACTTAGACTATGTACTAGCATTTTAATGAAAGGGTGTATTAATGGAATTCCTTTGAGTGAAGATGTATGAACGAGGACAGGTGTACTTTGGGACTTCGAAAAAAAACGAGGTGTAGATTTTGGAAATTCAAGATATCGGAGGTGTATTTTTGTAAGTTTCCCTAAATTTAATTAGCATAAACTGAATCTCCTTGACCGGATATGAGGTACGTTCATCAGGAACGGATCCAAAGGTTGAAGCAGATCAAGAATGAACCTTCACCACTTTCTCTGAATACTCGACGAAACCGAAAGATACTACCAACCATTTGCAATTGGTGGATATTGTTGGCCGGGAGGTCCTGGAGTTGTATCGAAACCGGCCTCATGGAGCGTCTGTGATACCATATGCCGAAACAATCAAGCAATTCTTCTAAGGAGATAAGAGGAATTACTCCAAAGATAAAGCAGTACGAGAGGTGATCCCGAACGGACGCCTGAAAAAAACAAACCACAAATCTT
>Ga0302325_10023744_pt1 | contig 12769 bp, 11 predicted proteins | sample Palsa_T0_2_FD_201948 | JGI IMG/M metagenome (GOLD analysis project Ga0302325, IMG submission 201948) | Peat permafrost microbial communities from Stordalen Mire near Abisko, Sweden - Palsa_T0_2 | ecosystem: Environmental > Terrestrial > Soil > Palsa > Peat permafrost | place: Sweden: Abisko... | reverse complement strand
ATCGAGTCCCCGCGGGGACGGCTGACGGTTGTCCAGGATGAGGTTCATGGCACAAGCGGAAGGATCAGAGCGGATGGGTGGCCGGCATCATGAAGGACTGTATTCGTGGCCGATACCGAAGTTACCAACCGCCCGGGAGACTCAGCCACATTAAGATTGCGATCGAAGCGAGGAAAATTACCGCTGCTGATCTCCAGGCGCAATTTGTGACCGGCTAAGAAGACATCGCTGGTGGCCCAAAGATCGATCGAGAACTTATAGACGCGGCCTGGAGACAGCAGTTCTGATTGCACCTGCCCATTACGATACCGCGCGCGGACGATCCCTTCGGTAAGATTACGCGCAATTCCCTGCTCATCCACATCCACCAGCTTGGCCGTAAAATCCGTGTCGACTGCGGAAGTCGTTGCGTACAACTCTGCACTCACCGGACCGGTTACCTCTGTGTCGGAGGCAAACGGAGGAGTGGAATAGACCAGGACATCCTGGCGGCTCTCAACCGTCTGCTGATCGCGTGGTCCGGGCGGCTGATGACCGTCACAGCAAAGCGGTCCACCCACCGTAGGAACGGGATTCTGCGGATCATAAACATAGCGATCGGAGGGCTCGGCCGCTGGGCGCTCCCTCGAAAGCGCTCCGTCTCCAGCGCTGGAATTAGCTTTGCCATCCGAGTGGAGATAGTAGGTTGTGGATTTAGCGCGCTGCAGTGGCCACTCTTCTTCTTCGCGCCATTGGTTCTTGCCCATGACAAAAATCTTCACCGGGCGACCCGTGGCGAAGCGATTCATGGTGCCCTTAAAAAGATAGTCGTACCACTCCAGCGTGACGTCGCTCTCATCGAATGCGGCGGCCGCGGGGCCGAAATCGATGGTGCCAATCTTCCGTCCGGAGCCGGCGTGACCGCCAATGGTGATCAGCAGCCTTTGATTTTTCCGCGCAGTTTCAGAACCACCTTCACTCCGCACACCGGCGTAATTGCGCAGAGATCCGCCAAGAAAGATGTCGTACCAGGCGGCAACCGTCAGGCTCGGCACTTGAATATCGGGGTAATGATCTTCAATCGACCAGGGTTGCCAATACGAGTCGTAGCTGGGATGAGCCAGCCAGTCGAGATAGTAGGGAGCAAACTTCGGCGTAAGGTCGCTCGGCTGGAGTGTCTTCTCCAGATTGAACACTCGATAGTTGCTCAAAGGAAGCACCCGCATGTCTTCCGTCGTGCTGGTAATGCTTTTGAAATATCGCTCCGCTGTGTTTTGCGCCAGAATGGAAGTCCAGGTTTGATCAAACCATTGTTGAAAGGCGCCTCCCAGATAGACCCATCCATTGTGATAGTTGCTGGGTGTGAACATGGGACAGATGCCCGCCAGATGCGGCGGGTGCGCAATCGCCGCCAGCATCTGTGTCGCACCCACATAGGACGAACCGAACATACCCACTTTTCCGTTCGCGTACGGCAGGCGCGCAGCCCACTCGACGGTGTCATACCCGTCCTGTGATTCGTAGCGGAAGGGATACCATTCACCACCGGAAGTAAAGCGTCCGCGCACATCCTGCACGATCACCACGTAACCTTGCGCAGCCGCCCGCTCGCCAATATCGATTTCTTTGTCTACCGCTTTGTCATAGGGTGTTCGTTCCAGCAGAACTGGAAATCGTCCAACAGCTGCCGGACGATAGATGTCTGCATAGAGAACGACGCCGTCTCTCATGGAGACGGGCACCGCCCGTTCCACGGTGACTTGCGCGGCACCGGCTGCTCCCCAACAAAACAGCAGCAAGAGTGCGGCAAACGTACCAGGCACGTTCCTCCGGGGCACTAGAAACGAATTTCCCCGCCCAGCTGGATATTTCGATTTCCCGGAGCCGGCACGATGGCACCATTGGCCGCGAAGGTCGCGGTCGAACCGCCACTATAGTAGTGGTTCAGAAAACCGGACTGCGGAGACTTCAACACGTCGTCCAGCAATGCATCCGGGGTGGCGAAATAGGCATGATTCAGAGCATTCCACGCCGTTAGCTGCAGCTGCATGGTGACTCGTTCGTTTACTCGAATATCCTTGTAAACGCTGGCGTCCAGAGAGCTCCAGTTCTGCCCGCGCAGGGTGTTCCGGCCGACGCCCGGATATTGCGCGTTGAGCGCGGCCGCCTCGTATTGGTTGTCATAGATCCAATGCACATCGCTGCGCGCGATGGCTTTTCCCGGGGTCGCATAGTCCATGTACCCGTGGCCGGTGTTGATGCCGACGGAGCCAATGGGCGCCTGGGAATTTGCCAGGACGGGCCGACACACGTCAAAGCCGGAGTTGAAGTAACCATTAAATGCCGAGTCGCAGTTGCTGAGATAAGTTTTCGGATCGTTGGGGTCGATGTTGGGCGATTGCGAAAATGCGCTCTGATAGGGAGTGAAGGGCTGCCCGGTGTTGAATGTATAGAAAGCATTGACGCGGTAACCGCCCAATGCCCTGCCTATGAGTCCCTTCTCGCCTTTAAAGAACGGTGAGGTATAGGTAATTTTCGAGCCAATGACGTTGGTGTAGGACTGACCATTCACCCCACGCTCGCCCAGCGAGAGATCCAGTGGATTCTGCGCGTACGCAATGGTCGTGCCGCCACCGAAGGTACTGTCGATCTCGCTCGCATTATCAATCGCTCGACTATAGGTGTAGGCGAAGGACCCGCTGAAGTTATGAAGCGAACGCGTAGTGAACGAGGTTTGCAGTCCGTTGTATTGCGAGAAGCCTGTATTGGCGACGGTGCTGCGAAGATAGCTGCTGCAGTCAACCCGCTGATAGCCGGGCTGGGTGGGATCGACGCAGGGGGAGCTGCTGCCCAGGAGGGGATTCGAGTTGATGCGTTGGAATTCGTGACTGACATGGTTGCCTACGTAGCGAATTTCGAGAGCGCTCTCCCGGCCAACCTGGTGCTGGATTCCCAGGGTCCACGTCTCAGCAAAGGCAGTGCGAAAGTTGGTCGGGACGTCCTGCTCCGGGCTGAGCCGCGGATCGCCGCCCGACGGGATCAGGGGATTGTTCAACGCATGTACATTGGCGTAAGTGAATCCCCCGCCAGGCAGGCATTGCACCGTGACCCCATCGCAACTGAAGGTTCCGGAATTCACCACCGGGCTGCCCGAAGCAGCGGTAAGGAAGATTTCATTGAACCAGGGGTCGGCGTTGACCGAAAATCCGCCCCGCACCACCAGGCCCTTATCGAAATCCGGATTGTAGGCAAATCCCACGCGAGGCTCGATATTCTTCCAGAAATTATCGACCTTGGGGAAGGTTGTTGCGGAGAGCGGTAGCCCCGTATCCCAGAATGGATTGCTCCCGGTTTGCTGGGCCACGGTTTCGCGATGTAACGCATTGACCGCCTGGCCGAAATACTCGTAGCGCAGGCCCAGGTTCAGAGTGAAATTGGGGGCTAGCTTAACGTCATCCTGAAAATAGAGAAAAACGTTTGGCGCGGTGAAGTGGGTGGTGGGATTTCCCGCGGTCAGCGCCGTCAGGGATACGCCTTCGAGCAAAGCCGTGTAGCCGTTGTAAGTGCTGGCGGTGCTCGATGTGTTGCGCAGTGGAAAGGAAGAACTGCCGGGCGTGAAATTGAAAACCCCCGCTCCGTTGGGAAGATTGATGTTTGGATTGTTCTGATAGTCGAATTCCCCACCAAGACTGATGCTGTTGCGGCCCAGTGCGCCAGTGGCGTTGTTCTGCACCTGCGTGACCTTGGCGATGCGGCCAGTGGGCTGCCCGGCGGGATAGCCTAACTGGAGTAGCGAACTGCCGAAACTCACGTTCGATGGGCAGGTGTTCAGATTGCTGATGGTACAGGTCGGTACTCCACCACCATCGAATGCCAGCCGCGCCTGCTGGAAGGAATAACGTAGTTGATCCACCCATTTCGGCGAGAAGGTATGGGTCCAGTCACCACCTATGGAGTGGGTTGTGCTTTGCACATTAACCGAGTCTCCCGCCACCAGGCTGCCGAAGTAGGCGATGAGCGGCGTGTCCTGATAGATGTAGCGAAGATAGAAATGGTCCTGTGTTGTGGGCTGGTAATCGAGCCGGCCCATCTGTTCCTGATCCAGATCGATGTTGGCAACGCTGCGCGCTACCTGGGCGACTTCAATTGCCTGCGTGGTGTTTCCATCGGTAACGTTGATGGTGGACGTCGGGCCGAAGGAGGTTGGGTTTCCCGACTTGTAAGCGAAGGGACCCTGGTTCACCAGCTCTTCAGTCCCTGGATTTCCCGGAAACGCGCTTTGCAGTTGGGAGAGGCCGGTCGCATCGGGAAAGAGTGTACCGGCACTGGTATAGCGGGTGGCGCCCTGGAAGGTGCGCACCCAATACGTGCTGCCGAAGAAGAAAAGCTTGTTCTTGATGATGGGACCGCCCAGGGTACCGCCATAAGCGTTCTCAGTGAAGGCTGGGACGGAGGGCCGGGTGCAGCCGGTGGAGGGATCCTGTCCAGCAATACAGTAGCCAAACTGAGGTCCCTTTTGCCCTTGGGTAAGCGAAGACAGCCAGGTCCCGCTGTAGAACTCAAAGCCCGATCCATGGAACTCATTCGTTCCACTTTTGGTGATGTAGTTGACGATGCTTCCTGCGTTGCGTCCGTATTGCGCGCTGAAGTTGTTGGAGATCACCTGGATCTCCTGCAACGCATCCTGGTTGGAGAAATAGATCTGCGGCCCGGTGATCAGAAGATCGTCGTTTGCCTGCCCATCCAACTCTGAGTTGTTGGAACGTGAACGCAGGCCGTTGGAGGAATAGTCTGTCCCGTTGGACTGCGCGTAGCCATTGCCGTGGGTGGAAACAATGCCCGGAACCAGGAGAGCAGTGGTATCGAAGCCGCCATACACAGGCAGCTCCTGCAGCTCTTTGGATTCAATCGTGGCCGAGCCTTCCGCCGTGGTGGTGTCCAGCAGGGCGGCCGAATTCGCCGCTACTTCGACTGTCTCTACCGAAGAAGCCGGGGTCAACGTTCGATTGCCAATCGAAGTCGCGGTGCCTGCATTGACCTGGGCATTCTGAACGGTGACCTTACCAAAGCCCTGTTCGGTAATCGTTACAGTGTAAGTGCCTATCGGAAGGTCGCGGATGACAAACGTTCCATCGGCGCTCGAAACACCCTTGAAGTACCCGCCCGTACTGTTGTTCACCGCGCTGATGGATACGTTCGGCACAGCCGCACCGGACGAATCAGCGACAAAGCCGGTGAGCGAACCGGTGATGATGCCCTGGGCATGGGAGGTCGTGGGGTGAAAGATAAGCAGAAACAAAGCAAAGCTACAGAGCGACGGCGTAAGGCATCTTCTAACGAATCCAGGCATCGGTGACCTCCAGAGAAAGAGACATAACGGTACGGCCTCGATGAGCGAGGGACGTGCCTGATCGTCGGGTGCACGGCGGCTTGCAGATTTTCGACGTGCGGGAAGTTGATTCAACGCTCGGGTTTTGGGGCCGCAGCCTTGAATCGGAAGAGGAACAATGGAAAAAGAAGAAAGCCGGCTACGCTAATCGTTCAGACATCGGCGCATTTATCATTCGCCATGCCCAGTTGCGGGAGAAACTGACGGGGCCCGAACGCGACTTACTAAGCCTTCTTACAAATGTGAGTTTGATGCAAGACCGGTTAAATGTCAAGAATTTCCCCTTATCTTTCGACACGCCACCGTGACTGTCCGCACTCCGAGTGTCCAGACATCGTGGCGAGAACCACGCGGCCGCACTTGTTACCGGTTACACCAGTTGGGGTTCGCGTGCAGGCCGTTGCAGCTTCATTGCCTCGCCGGTGACGTCTGTGTATTTGAGGCCGGCCCCGGTATTGAAGAGCACCACGCGGTCGGTCGGCTTGAGAAAGCCTGTTCCCAGTAAGCGATCGTACGCTGCGGTGGCCGCTGCTCCTTCAGGAGAAAGAAAAAGCCCTTCGTTGCGCGCCCAATCCAGAATAGAGGCAAGAATCTGATCGTCGGTCTGGGCCAAAGCCACTCCACCCGAATCGCGCAGGATTTTGAGCATGATGGCGTCGCCGTAGGGCTTGGGAACCCGGAGACCGGCAGCAAATGTGGCCGCATTTTGCCACATCTGACTTACCTCGGCACCTTGATCAAAGGCCTGGACGACTGGCGCACATCCAGAGGCTTGCACCGCGATCATGCGCGGACGCTTGCCCGGCTTGACCCAGCCGAGCTGCTCCAGTTCCTCAAACGCCTTCCACATCCCGATCAGGCCGACGCCTCCGCCGGTGGGGTAAAACACAGCGTCGGGGTATTCCCAGCCAAGCTGCTCCACCAACTCGTAGCCCATGGTCTTCTTGCCTTCGATGCGGAAAGGCTCTTTCAAGCTAGAGATGTCAAACCAGCCTTCCTGCTGCTTACGCTCGGCAACCATGCGTGCGCAATCGGAGATAAGGCCATCCACCAACGTAACCTTGGCGCCATAAGCGACCGCTTCTACGTAGTTGGCAAAGGGCACATCGCGGGGCATAAAAATATGCGCTTCGATCTCCGCTGCTGCAGCGTACGCCGCCAGGGCTCCGGCGGCGTTGCCGGCGGAAGGCACCGCCAGCTTGCGAAAACCATAGTGCTTCGCCATGGTGACGGCCAGGCCCAGGCCGCGGGCCTTGAACGTTCCCGTCGGGTTGGCGCCTTCTTCTTTAAGAAAGGCATTTGGATAACGTTTGCTCCGCAGCAAGGGGGTCCAGCCCTCACCCAGGGTGACCGGTTGGACGTCGGGCAGTACGGAGCGATAGCGCCACATGCCGGGCCACGGCGACTGGGTAGCGTCGCGGCCGATCACCTCACCCGGGGATGTACCCTGCAAATGAGTCAGGTCGTAGCGAACGTACAGTGAGCCGGCAGGCGGCTGGGGACACTGCGTGCACACCGTTTGGGGTGAGTCAGCACTCAGGTGCGCATGACATCGAGAGCATTCGAGGAAACCAATCGGCGGCACTAAAACTCCAACAATTGTTGTTGATATCTCGTATACCATACAAGTTTGCCGCGCCTTTATGCAAAAATGGGCTGCATGGGGTCAAGCATCCGAAAGCTGACTACGCCGCAAAACCTGACCGCGCTGGCATACGACAGCATCAAGCGTCACATATTGGAAGGAACGCTGGATGAGGACACTCGGCTCACGGAAGAATTCCTGTCGAACCGGCTGGGCATCAGCAAATCACCCGTTCGGGAGGCCCTGAATAGCCTGCAGACCGAAGGATTGATCCATATCGAGCCTCGGCGAGGGGCACGCCTTCGGCAATTCTCCGTCAGAGAAGTGAAGAACCTTTACGATCTGCGAGAGACGTTGGAGGTATTTGCGGTATCCCGCGCGCAAGTGACCCCGATGCTACTCGCCGACCTGGCTAAAAGTGTCGAACGCACTCGGAGGTTCGTGAAGGCGAACGATAAGACAAAACACATTGAAGAAGACACCAGGTTTCATGCAGCCATCGCGAGCGCGACGGGAAACGATGAACTATGCCGCGTGCTCAAGAATATCCAGGATCAGATCTGGCTGTGCCGATGTAAGACTTACAACCTGTCTTCTTCCAGCGCCTCCGATGCCCACCTGACGATCCTGAAAGCCCTCGAAGCAAACGACCGCAAAGGCGCACAAACGGCGATGCGCAACCATATCGATCACGTGCGCACCCGGTTGGTCGATTTCCTGGAACAAAGTTCTCAGCTCGAGCCGGCCGTCAACCACGGCTAAGGCGTGGTCGAACGAAGGGCACGGCTTCAGCCGTGCCGTAAATGGCCTAACCGCTTGACGGCTTTAGCCGCTGAGGTACGCTTTTCGAAACAGATAGGGCGAAGTCATCCCTTCCGCAGCTGAGTTTGCCCCGGGCGATTGAAAAGACGTACCTCAGGGGCTAAAGCCCATCGTTGAGGGCTGTTTTCGGCACGACTAAAAGTCGTGCCCTGATACAAAGCATGAGAGCAGTGACTATCGGAAACACGCGCATCTCCGAAGATTCGGATCTATCCATACCTTCGCAGAAGGTTCTCACGCAGGCTCTAAAGCCCTCTTTAGTCCGAGTGCCGTGCGGCACGGCTGAAGCCGTGCCCTTCGTCTGGAGAGGTTTTTCCATCAGCTTGCAAGCCACGGGCTGGGCACACTCGCTTCACAATATTTGTTGACTCACCAGCCCTGCCTGGTCTCCGCAGACTTTGCCCCAGCCGCGACCGGATTTGGGCAGCAGACACGCAACCAATTCCGCGGACCAGGCTATTTCAACAGCGACCTGAGCCTTTTGAAGAGCACCAAGGTACGCCTCTTTCAGGAAGGACAATCCTTCGTCTTCGGCGCGAGTTTCTTCAATGTGCTGAATCACCCCAACTTTGATCAGCCGGTCAACAACCTCTCCAATGCTGGTCAGTTCGGAAGGATCATTGCCACGGTCTCGCCACCTACCAGCGTACTGGGCTCGGGGCTTGGAGGCGATTCTTCGCCGCGGCAGATTCAGCTGATCGCCAAGTTTATCTTTTAGCCGGCCCCGCGCCGGGTATACCAAACTGTGCGCTGTTCTTGACCACAATCCGCGGCACGCCGTGATAGTAGTTAATCAGCCCGGTAACGCACACCTTCGACCCGGTGTGAGGAAGCTCTCCGACGTTCGGCCGATCCTCGTCCCACACCAGGATGCTAAAGATCTGATAGGGGAAAGAGGAATCCAGATCAATGAAAGTGGGCTTGCCTCGAGTAGTGGCCGCGGTGTGTTCGTTTTGCGCGACTCCGCAGACAGTAGCCGTTTCACCGTCATGTTCTCTAGCCTGAGCGGCGGTGATCGTTTGGCACTGGCCGATGGAAGCAAAGAGCACCAGTGCGGCTGCGAACGGTCTTGGTCTCACGGCTCCTCCTTCGTCAATTCGCCCGGGACATTTCCTTTGCGGCGGTTAAGTACCATAAAGCTTAGCAAGGTCTGGAGGGTTTGGGTTTGTTCGAGCGACCCGAAATCGTTCCTGAGAATCCAGAGGCAAAGCATAGCGGCGTAAATGACCTTTGCGCATCTGCCTGCGAGCCAATTACAACTTTCGTGCAATCCCCTGATATAAACTGCATCGTGGAGAAAGCATCATGAAGTCACGCATGCAGTGCTTTGCCGTCATTGTGGCATTGCTGGGTTGCCTGGCACTGGTTGCGCTGGCTCAGCCCAAGGGTAAGGTCAGGATTGGCTACTGTGGTCCGTTGAAGGACATCGAAGCCGTGAAGAGTGCGGGGTTCGATTATATGGAGGTGCGCACTTCAGAAGTAGCCGCGCTCTCCGATGCCGATTACGAAAATGCGGCCGCCAAATTCAAGCAGGTGGGACTTCCGGTATTGGCCGCAAATTTGTTTATTCCCGCCAACATCAAAGTCACCGGACCCAACATCGATAAAGATCGCCAGATGGAATACGTCCGCCTGGCGCTCGATCGAGTATCCCGCCTGGGTGTGCGACTGGTTGTTTTTGGCAGCGGTGGGGCGCGCCGGGTTCCCGAGGGATTCTCCAAGCAAGAGGCTTTCCAGCAACTGGTCGATTTTGGAAAACGCATCGCACCGGAAGCGCGGTCCCGAAACATCACCATCGCGATCGAACCGCTGCGCCAGCAGGAGAGCAACATCATCAACAACACCACCGAGGCGCTCGCCTGGGTCAATGCGGTGAACGATCCGAACATCCAATTGATGATTGACTTCTACCACTTCGAGGTGGAAAAAGAAGATCCCTCCGCGATTCTGAAAGTTCAAGATCATCTGCGGCATCTGCATATGGCGAACCCGAATGGCCGCGTCATGCCGCTGAAATGGGAGGAGTACAACTACGGCCCGTTCTTCGCGATTCTGCGGCAGATCCACTACGACAGGCTGATCAGCCTGGAAGTCTCGAACGCCAACCTGCCGGTCGAAGGGCCGCAGGCGATTGCGTTATTGCGGCGTGCGTTTGGAGAGTAAATCCGGCCGAGTGACCGTGCCCCAGGAACTGGCGTGGCGTCTCTTCACCAAAGGTATCAATCGTAGTTCTGCTCGTGCGCAGCTCGAGTTTGATGGAGATCGCGATCTGGGCGAGAAAATTCTCGATTTGACGGCCATTGTTGGCTAAAAAGTTCTTCCATGAGAGCCCTGGGTAGCAATCGGCGCCAACATTGTTACCAAAGGGTCGCATTCTACGTGCAAGGGTAACGTCGACACGCTTCAAGTCGCATTGACTGTGGTGATTTGTGGACAGGATAATCGGCGCAGAACCGCAGAATTCACGTCGGTTCAGGGGGTTCCCTTTGCCGTCAAGCGCCTTCACTTCTGCCCGTAATTTTGTTGTCGCCGACTTGCCCAGAGAAGACAAAGAGATGCTCTTGCGTGAGCTCGCAAGTGAATGTGGGTACCTTCTCGAACCCGCCACAACACACGTCCCCGAAGACTTTCAAAGGAAGTTATTTGTAGACAACAACGAGTAGACGGCCGGATCAGGTCTCTGCACCCTCCAAGGTGCATGCGCGTATCGCTATGCCTTTCTTGGCCCTCCCGTGATCGACTTCCACGAGGTTGTGGATAATTTCCGGGATATAGAGAACAAAAGGCGAATATAATCGGGTCATGCAGGGACAACCAAAGCTGACCCCTATCCAGGTTCTTGAACGGCTGCAGCTCCGTCTGGAGCAGCGCATGGAATCCTTACAGCGCGTCAAGCTGGATGGGTATGGTGTGGTCATCAGCGAATTGGAAACGGAACTCGATCTGCTGAGGCGCGCACAGCGCTACCTGGAGGACTAGAGATTCACGTAGGCAGATCAGGGTGATTGCGAATTTCGACGAGAAGGTTGGAAGCGCGGTCGAGGTATAGCTGCTGCTGGTCTAAAACGTCTTGACTGTGCCTGGCCAGATAGACCAGATTTGCAACCATTTCTATGCTTACGTACAGCGGCCGGCTGTGGGTGGCTCCACTTTCCGGCGCATCAGAAGAAGTCATTTTTTATACGACCCCCAGGGCATAACGCTACTGGCTTTTTATGGATTAAATTGTTCATCATTGAACAATCATTAAGAACTCGGGCTTCATTTTGGCAGGCAACAAAACAGTTGTCGACAACCTCATTTCTCGTGAGACTATCAGCCTTGAGGGGCTCCATGCTCGGAAATCCGGCACGCATGCTGTGCATCGGCAAAGACTCTGGCTTACTGCGAAGCCGGTGCGCCGTCCTGACGCATGCTGGTTACCATGCTCAGGCCGTCATGTTTGCCGAAGCGGAAAGCCTGTTGCGAACTGCAGAGTTCGACCTCATCATCCTCTCCGCCATCCTGAGTGGCGAGGAGAGAGATCACATCTCCGCATTCATCGGCGGCACGGTTCCTATCCTGACATTGAAAAAATTAACCTTCGCATCCGAATTGCTTGCCGAGATAGAACAGCGGCTGCAGCAAACGAAGCAGGACTCCGTAGCATAAGCCCGGATAGGAAAGACTTGTCGCTAGTCCGGCAAAGCATAGGCTAGCAATTCGCCGGGATATCCCTGCCCGCTGATCGCCACTACGATATATTGCTTGCCCTTCAACATGTAGGTCATGGGTGAACCGGTCTGCCCCATCGGCATATACACCGCGCCCGCATCCTTACCAGTAGCCTTGTCGTAAGCGCGCAATAGTGCTCCGTTTTTGCCCTCGGCATTGGTGAACGTTCCTGATTCTCCAGCGATCACCAAGGTCCTGGTGGTAAGAACACCGATGATTCCTGGGCGGCCGGTGCGTGGGATATCAATACCTTTGAGCAACGCGTTGGTGCGTACCTCATCCGGAGTTTCGCCGTGCGCCACCCGCCAAAGAATCTCGCCCTTATCCAGATTGATCGCCGTGATCTGGCCATAGGGTGGCTTTTGCAATGGCAATTCATGCAGAGTCAGCCCCCAATACCGGGTACGATCCAAGCCGTCACCTGTAGGGAAACCGACAACATACCTCATGTCTGACTCGCCCGGTTCTGGAGGTACCAAGCCATCGCTGCCAATGGTGCTCTGAGAAAAAACGTAGAAGATGTGGGTTTCGGGATCATACGATCCACCCGGCCAGTTCGTTCCGCCATTTGGATAACCCAGGATCAGCGTGCCCACAGGGCCTTCGGGCTTACTAACCACAGGCGGCGTGAAGACAGGTCCCCACTTATACTTCGACGCTATCTTGAGCGCTTCTGCTCGCAACTCCGGTGTGAAGTCGATGAGATCGTCCGCGGAGAAACCGTTGCGGCCGAAGAAAGGGGGCTTGGTAGGAATGGGTTGCGTGGCAGAATACCATTCACCTGGCGTGTTCCCCTGAGGCACCGGCCGTTCCACGATTGGCCAGATTGGTTTCCCGGTCTCACGGTTCAGTACATACAAGATCGATTGCTTGGTTGCCTGCGCTAGTGCTTTCACCGGCTTGCCATCGACGGTGATGTCCACCAGCACGGGCGCACACGGAATGTCGAAGTCCCAAATGCCGTGGTGCACCAGCTGGTAATGCCATCTCCGCTGCCCGGTTTTTAGATCGACGGCTACGACGGTCTCGCCAAAGAGTCCGTTGCCGGGGCGATAGCCACCATAGGAATCTCCAGTGGGCAGTTCGACGGGAAGATACGCCAAGCCCAGGCTTTGATCGACGCTGATCTGGGTCCAGACGCCGGTGTTCCCCGTGTACTCGGCAGAGTTCCCTTCCCAGGTGTCAGATCCAAATTCTCCGCGCGTCGGGATGGTGTGGAAGATCCAGAGCCGCTTGCCGGTTTTCACATCGAAACCGCGCACATACCCTTTCACGTTTAT
>Ga0302325_10023740_pt1 | contig 12769 bp, 7 predicted proteins | sample Palsa_T0_2_FD_201948 | JGI IMG/M metagenome (GOLD analysis project Ga0302325, IMG submission 201948) | Peat permafrost microbial communities from Stordalen Mire near Abisko, Sweden - Palsa_T0_2 | ecosystem: Environmental > Terrestrial > Soil > Palsa > Peat permafrost | place: Sweden: Abisko... | reverse complement strand
GGTACACGCGCGTTTCCGCGTCTGACCCGGAATCGCGAAACCCGACGACCTCGCCGCCCAATCCGGCATCGAATCGCTCGAGCGTGAATGCTTCCGACCCGTACAGCGGGACCGCATCGGGAACGCGTCGGGACAGATCCGAGATCGCGCGGCGCACGCCCTCGCGGTCCTGCTCCATCACCGTGCTGATCCACTCCATCCGGCCGCCGACCTCTTCGGTGCGCTCAATCGACGTTTGGAGCCCACTTCTCATTCCGTCGATCTCGCCGCCGACCCTGGTCAACGAGCTTTGAAGACCGCCGAGGTCCGCCCTGAGGGCGGACAGCTCAGCTCTCAGCACCACCACGCGGCGTCGCGACCACAGTCGCGTCACCACCCGGCGCAGCGACGAGGAGGCGCGGCTGGCGTGTGCGGCGATCACCCGCCAGGACTCCAGCTCGCGTTGTTCGGAATCTGACACGCGGTCACCGTAGACGATTCGACGGCGCCCCGGCGAACACGATCGGTGAGCAGTCTCGACCCCCCGGCGAGCAACTACCATCGCCGCATGGGCGAGCCCTTCGATCCCTCCAAGTACCCCGACAAGCTGAATCTGGGCTGCGGCTGGGACATCCGCGAGAGCTATCTGAACGTCGACCTCCACGACTTCCACAAGCCCGATCTCGTCGCCGACGTGACCAAGCTCGACATGCTGCCCAGCGGGGGCTATAGCGAGATCATCGCCCAGGACGTGCTCGAGCACCTGCCGCGACAGAGCACGGTCGAGGTGCTGCGGGAGTGGAGTCGCCTGCTCCGTCTGGGCGGGAAGCTCGAGCTGCGCGTGCCCAGCGTGATCGATCTGGCCGAGCTGATGAAGCTGCCCGAGAACCAGACGATCTCTCAGCAGGAGCTGTTCGTCCAGTGCCTGTTCGGCACCCAGGCGTACACGGAGGACTGCCACTACACGACCTTTACCGAACCGCTCCTACGCCACTACCTCGCCGAGGCGAACATGGAGGCCGAGACCTGGGGGATGCGCGACGGGTGGCTGTTCGAGGTCGGCGCACGCAAGGTCGCCACGAAACCGACTCCCGCGGCGGCCAAGCAGGTCCGGCGGCCTCGGCGGCAGCCGCCGGTCGGCGAGCGCTGGACTCACCGGCTGAGCCAGGCGCGGAGCGCCGCGGCGAGCCTGCGCTCGCAGCTCAAGCGCTGACCGGATCACGGACGGGGCGGATCGGTCCGCGGCCGCGCGTCGCGGGCGCGCAGCGCGGCTAGCCACAGCCGGGCGCGCCAAGGTGCAGGCCCGGTTGGCGCACGCTCCGGCCGCCCTTCCACGTCGGTTTGGCGTTGCCGAGCAAGTACGCAATGAGCCCGTTGTCGGCATGTCCGATCGGGTGACGGGTGAACCGGTCCTCGAGCAGCTCCTGCGTGTAGCTCTGGATCGGGGCCAGCGGTCCGTAGGTGGGGCCGTCAATCGTCACGAGCACGCTGCCCGGACGCAGGCTCCGCACGCCGGCGAGAACGTGCGGGCCGCCATCCCGGGACAGCTCCTCCTGGCACGGATTGCTGGTCCCCACCGCGTTGGCCTCGCCGAGCCGGAACAGGGCTTCGCTCTGGAACACCGGATCAATGAGGATCGTGAGGGGACGGCGGCCGATGTGGAGGCCGTCGACGAAGTCCTCGACGGCTACTGCCGGCACGAAAACCACAGGGTTGTCCTTCAGCGTCCCGAGATCAGCCCGGATCTGTCTAGGATGTTCGAGCAGCGCGCTCAGTGCGGTGTTGGGAAAGCCTGTGTCGATGGCTGGGCGGATCGCGGCGATCACGAGCCCACCCACGAAGGTCACCGAGGCGATCGCGACCGCGGCGGGAACCCGGAGGTCAATGCTCGCGCTGGCGACCCCCAGCCAGACAAAGACGAGCGCGACGAAGGGCGGCGAGACCCAGATCAGGTTGCTCGGGTCAGAACGACCGAGAAAATACGTGAAGACCAAGGGCCCGAGAGCGGTCAGCCCGGCGAGGGCGCGGAACGCGGTGAGCCGCTCCCGGACGAGGCCCGGCGCGACAACCAAGAGGCCGATGATCACCGTCGCCGAGGCTGCGTACACCCCGCCGATGGCGAGGCCGGGTGACCAGTTGGCGATGTCCTCCGCTCCCAGGCCTCCAGTGGTGTAGAGACGGATGAAGTCGATGTAGGGTCCCCAATCGGGCCAGTGCCCTGCGGTCAGCCGGGTGATGACGGTGAAGAGCAGAATCCCCAAGACGTAGGCGCCCAACAGCCGCAGCAGCGACAGCGCGCCCGCGCGGGCGCGCTGCTTGGATGACGACACGGGGAGCGACGCGGCGTTCAAGCAGGTGATCGCGCTCGCCGTTCCCAGGGTGTAAATGCCGGCCTCGCCGCTCCACTGCGCGGCAGCGGCGACGACCAAAAGCACGGCTGCGCCGAAGCGCCGCCGGTAGCGATCCTCGCGGAGCCTGGCCGAGCCGACCGACAACAGGATCACGAGCCACGGGAAGCCGAAGCGCAGGACGCCCGTGCTTGGATAGTCGGCGAATACCCCGGGCGACCCGAAGACGTAGACCAGGACTCCGATCACCACGGCCAGGATCGCCATCAGCTGAGACTTGGTGCTGATCCGGACCACCGCGTAGACGGTCGCCCACAGAAGCGCCGTGAGCGTCGAGACCAGCAAGAGGAGGGTGCCGTAGCCGAGCCTGAACATCGAGAAGAAACCGGCCAGGGCATCGAACATGCCGACTCCGTACTGCGAGAAGGTGTCGATGAGCATCGGATGCCCGTGGAGAATGTCGTTGGCCGGGCCCAGGAAGTAGTTCCCGTTGAGCGCAGTGACGGGGTCAGGCAGCGCCAGCTGGAACACCACCAGCATCGAGATCACCACGGCGAGGGCGTCGATCGCGTAACGCACCCGATGGGCACTGACGCGCGGGCGAAGTGCCACCCAGCCGACCGCGACGACGACGCCGGCCGCAACCCCGGACACCAGGTGGCCGAAGGAAAGCTGGTCCGCGGGCGCGAACGCGAGCGCGACGATCGCCAGGAGCAGCGATACCACCGCGAACGGCTGCGCAGCGAGCCGCGACACTGCTCGGGCGAGCCCCGTCCGCGAGACTGGAGCCGAGAGTGCCCGGGCGACGAGCAGGAGCAACAGCAGCTTCAAGGAGATGTCCCCGGACCCCCAGATCCTGGCTGCGCCGATCGCCGTGATCGTGATCACGAGCAGGATCATCGGCCGGGAGCGACCGCGCTCGTCAGCGCCGGCGGGAGCCGAGAAGCGGCGGCTCAGCACCACGCTGGCGGGCACGACGACCAGCACGGTCAGAAAGTAGCCGAGGCGATCCGTGGGCTCCGTCTGACCAAAGACGACGATCGTCGCAGCGAAGGCGAGCGCCGCTCCGAACATCGCCTCGGCCAGGCAAGTGGCGATGAAGGTTCGTACCTCGCGCTCGGTGCGCGCGCGCTTCCTGGTGTCGATCGCCAGGCCCGCGATGGCAAGCTCGCACCCCGAGATCAGCAGCGCCGAGTGCGCTGTGGTCAGGTTCGCCTGCCGCCAGAGAGCGCATGCGTAGGCGATCACAAGGGCGCCCGCGGCGAGCAGGGCATATGCCAGCCAGGTGCGCTCGGCCTCGCGGTGGCCGCTGAGGGGGGTGCCCATGCGATCGCCGATCGTAGCTGGCAGTCGACGGGCGCGGCCGGTCACGGACCGGGCGGATCGATCCCGGGCCGCGCGTCTCGAGCGCGCAGCGCGGCGAGCAGCTCGGCGGCAATCGCGGTCCATGAGTGCGTCTGCTCCACGTGCCGGCGCGCTGCCCGTACCATCGGCTCGTTCGCCTTGGGATCGAGACCGCGCAGACGGCGAAGCACGGCCGGAAACGCGACCGGCTCGGCCTCGATGAAGTGTTCGCCCGCACACACTCCCAACCCCCGGGCCCCGAACGCGGTTGAGATCACCGGCGTACCGGAGCCGAAGTACTCGAGCATCTTCAGGTTCGTGCCCGAGCCGGTGCGAACCGGGTTGAGCGCGGCGTCGGCGATCCCGAGGACGGCCTGCTTGAACTCTAGATCCACCGTGCCGGTGACCTGGACGTTGTCCGGCAGTGCCCACCCGGTCAGCGCGAGCCCGACGCTTCCGAGGATCATCACGTCGACCTCCGGCATCCGGCGGGCGACGTGGACGAGCTCGCGTGCGCCGACGACGTTGGGCTCGTGCCAGCTCGCGATGAACAGCGCGAGGAAGCGGTCCTCGAGTCGTAACCGGCGCTTGTGCTCGTGCCGCACCGTCGGCGCGACAAAGGGGACCTCGTCGAGCGCCACGCCGTTGGGTACTACGAGGACCCGGTCGGGCTCGATCGCGTAGCGGTCGATCAGCTCGGTGCGATCTTCGGCGCTGCACGTCCAGACCAGCTCGGCCCGCTGGCAGCACTCCCGCTCCACCGTTTCGGCCCGAGCTAGGAGGCGGCGCGCCTCCTGGCTCGATCCGAGCACGTGCTCCTTGAGCGTCGCCTCGACGTCCTGCGCCTCGTACCAGACGGGAAGGTCGGTGACCTCGCGGATCGCCGGAAACGAATAGGGGTGACACGCGACCACCGCCCGGGCTCCCTCGGCCGCCTCGCCCAGCGCCGCCAGGTAGTCCGGCGTGTCGGCGTAGAGCTCGGACATGGCGATGTCGGTCACTACCGTCCCCGCCTCGCGTTCGAGCTCCTGCTCGCGGGCAGCGTGGCGGGCGGATTTGGGGACCTGGCGCTCACTGAGCGTCGGCGTGATCCGGGTCACCCGGCCGCTGGTCTCATGCCCCGTCAGCGTCACCAACTCGACGTCGAAGACCTCCGATAGCCCGCGGTAGAGGTGCGCCGCCCGTACCTGGCCACCGCCCAGCGGCGGATGGATCGGGTACGTGGCCGCCACGACGAGGCGGGGCCGCCGACCAGATATGCCTCTACCGTTCGCGCCCCCGCGTTTGCTCTGCACCGTCATCACTCGGGCTCGATTCTGACATGGGATTCGCTTGGCACAATCGCGCCCATGGATATCGCCCTCGTCGCCCCGAGTCCCGTGCCGCTGGCCATCGGAGGGGCGGAGAACCTCTGGTGGGGACTGCTCGAGTACCTCAATCGCCACACCGAGCACCATGCCGACCTGATCAAGCTGCCCACTCCCGAGCGCAACTTTTGGGAGATAGTCGACTCCTACCGGCGCTGGTCGGAGCTCGACGTGTCGGGCTACGACGTCGTGATCAGCGGTAAGTACCCGAGCTGGATGGTCGAGCACCCGCGTCATGTCGTCTACCTCCTCCACCCGCTACGAGGGCTGTATGACACCTACCCGGCAGGGTGGCCGCTCCGCTGCGAGCTTCCAAACCCGGCGTTGCACGAGCTCGTCGAGTTCCTCGAGCGCGGGGGAAAGGACCGCGCGCTCCTGGCCGAGTGCTTCGAAAGGCTCGATGCATTGCGGGCCCGGGACGACGTCCCTGCCGAGGCGTTCGCGCTCCCGGGGCCGCTGATCCGCCAGGTCGTCCATTTCCTCGACGGGATCGGCCGCGGCGAGGGGGCGATAGCCAGTTCGGTCGCCCTGTCATCCACCGTGGCCGGGCGCGCCGACTACTTCCCGGCCGGGGAGAGCGTGCCCGTGGCCCACGCCCCGAGCTGGCGCCACGGCTTGCACGGCGGCCGCGGCAGCTACCTGTTCACGGTCAGCCGGCTCGATGTCCCGAAACGGATCGACCTGCTCATCCGCGCCATGGAGCACGTACACAGACCCGTCCCGCTCCGCATCGCCGGGACCGGGCCGCAGGAGGGAGCTCTGCGCGAGCTCGCCGGCGCCGACTCGCGGATCACCCTCACCGGCTTTCTCAGCGACGCTGACCTGGCCGACGCCTACGCCGGCTCGCTCGCCGTTCTCTTCGCCCCCTATCAGGAGGACTACGGCTACATCACGCTCGAGGCGATGCTGAGCGGCAAGCCGGTGATCACCACGACCGACGCGGGTGGCCCCGTCGAGCTGATCGAGGACGGGGTCAGTGGCCTGATCGTCGAACCCGACCCGGCCGCCATCGGGGCCGCGATCGAGCGCCTCCTGAGTCACGGGCGTGGCGCTCGGCGCATGGGCAAGGTGGGGCTGGAGCGCGCGCGGCGGGTCAACTGGGACGAGGTGGTGTCGAAGCTCCTCGACGGGATCTCGGTCTAGCCGGTCGCGTCGCGGTCCGCCCGGTCGACGTCCTCCCGCAGCTCACGGACTGCCTCGAGCAGCGCCCGGTCGAGCTCACGCTCGTGGTGGGTGAAGGGCAGGATCAGGCGGAGCACGAGCTTGCGGACAAAGCCGGCAGGGCCGCTCGGGAACGGCGCGGCCCCCGCGCGCAGATCGAACGACATCGCCTGCTCGGCCCGGGCGAGGGCGCCGCCCATCGGGCCGCTTGCGCGCCGCCTCCTCGCCCCGCCGGCGGCCTTAAGGTCCGACAGCCGTTCGAGGCGGGCGCGGGCGATCTCCCCGACCACCTTCGGAGCGTAGTCGCGCTCGATCTCGATCCGTGCCCGCTGCGCCCGGGCCGAGGCCTCGTCGGGGCGCTGCCAGACCCGGCGCATCTGCTCGGCGGCGTGGTCCAGGTCGGGCTCGGCCCAGGTACCGTTCGGCGGGTAGATCTCGGAGCCCGGCCCGACGGTGGTCGGCGTGAAGTCGACCAGGTAGCTGTTGAACGGCGTGGTGAAGTCGGTGTTCCCGGAATATCCCGTGGCGATCACCGTGGTACCGAGTGACATCGCTTCGGCCAGCGGAAGGCCGAAGCCCTCGCTGCGATGCAAGGACACGTAGCAGTCGGCCCGGGCGATCAGGGCCGCCTTCTCCGCCGGCTCGAGATAGCCGTCGACGAACTCGATGTCGGGATGTCCACCGGCGGCGTACCTGAGCTCTTCGGCCGCCTGCTCGCGAAACCTGGCGTTGATCGTCTTGAGGATCAGCCGGGGCCCCTCGCTCGGGGCGAACGCCCGCGTGAACGCCTCGATCAGCCCGAGCGGATTCTTGCGCCGGGAAGTGCTGAACAAGTCGAGCATGAACAGGAAGGTGAAGCGGTCGTCGCGGGCGATGGTCAGGGAGTCGTCGTCCACCTGTGGGGTGACGATCGCCGGGGGGACCACGACCACCGGCATCGGTAGTAGCCGGCCCAGGTTCTTGGCCATGAAGTTCGAGTAGACCCACACCTCGTCAACGTGGTCATAGGCCTCGGTCCAGCTCGGCGGCAGTATGTCGGTCTCCCAACCCCACTGACCGATGGTGGGACGTCCGGCGAGGATCCCATGGCCGCGTTTGCGCAGCAGCGCCGCGAGATGATCGCCGTTGAGGCACGCAAGGTTGAATGCGGGCTCTGAGTCCGAACGCAGGTCGGTATAGCGGCTCGAGCCATACCGCTCGATAGTCGCTGAGCTGTCCACGGGGAGATCGGGGGTGACCGCGGCGGTGCTCACGGGAATGCCGGCCGCTGTCAGTCCCCGGATATACAGCCGCGCGGCTTCGGCGAGTCCCAGGGTCTCGCCCAGATAGCCGATCACATTGACGCCGAGCTCCGGCGAGGCGGCGCTCCTAGCCGGATGCCGGCCCGCGGGCAGCAGCTCGCCGAGCAGCTCGCGCCGCCCGTGCTGCCACGCCCAGGAGACGAGCCGCGGGCCGTCCGGGCCGTCCAAGTCCAGGAACGCCTCCTGGAGGTCGGGACGGGTCCCGTAGGCTGCGTACAGGTACCGGTTGACGCCCGTCTCCCCGCCGCGCTCGGCGGGACCCCTCATCCAGGCGACGAAGGCGTCGGCGGCTGTCCTGTTCCTGGGATCGCCGAACTCCTCGCCGTCGGCGAGAGCGACATCCCACAGGAATCTCACCAGGTGGTCGACGCGCTGGCTGTTACCGAGACGCTCGACGTCGACGAGCCCGCGGCGCGGCGGGGTCCAGCCCATCGCGCGCAGCTCCTCGGCATAGGCGCCACACAACTCCGACAGCACCGCATCGTCCGTCACCATGACCCTGGTCGCCGCTCCGCTCAGCCAGTACGGCTGGTCCGCGCGGAAGCCGTCGAAGTCGAAGAAGCGCAGCGGGGCTCCGTCCGCGAGCACGCCTTCGCCGGCCGAGGTCAGCCCGCGCTCGTGGAGATTCCAGCAGGAGACGTTGCACCCGGCGTCGCCGACCTCGACGAGCGAAGGGAAGCGCTCCGCGGCCAGATCCAGCCACGGATGGTCCGAGTCCTCCTCGGCCAGGCGTTCTGACCACCAGGCCAGGAATTCCTCGGCCAGCGCGCCGGGGGCCACGGCCACGGCTCGCGGACTGATCCGGCCGGCCGCCAGCAGGTCGGCGTCGCCGGGCTTGCGGCCATCGTCGGGCAGTCCGCTCGTGCGCCTGAACAACGCCACCTGGCCCCCGTTCAGAGTGCTCCAGATCGGGTCGAGCGGCGCGTACAGCCGCATCTCGGGGGCGAGGAAGATGGCGGTGTCGCCGGCGCCCAGCGCATGGCGCAAGAGGTCGGGTGCGGTGGCGGGGACGCGGTCGCTCACGACCTCGTCCCAGCCTGAGACATCTGCGCAATCCGGGTCGAGATGGGCGATCAAGCGGGCCTCGGGCAGATGGGTGCGGACGGAGTCCGCCAACACCCGCGCCGCGGCCGTCGTGGAGGTTCCGACGATCGTGCATACGCTCACCATGGGCACGATCCTGTCACGCTTGCGCCCGGTGACGACGCCAGACCCCGACCCCGACGGCGGAGCTCAGCCCAGCGAATGGCTGGCCCCCACGGCCACGCATCGCTACACGCGCTGGGAGCGGATCAAGCTGACCTATCGTTACCACGGCGGCTGGTCGCTGCTCTACCGGGCGCTCACGCTTCCGCTTCGCTTCACGCCCCTCAGATCGCGGCTGACACTGGGGCCCGCCCGGCGCGCGAGCGTGGCGGCGGCCGCGCGGTATTACCGTGCAGAAGGTCGCCCGGTGACGATCGTCATCCCCAGCTACCGTGACTTCCAGGAGTTGGCGGCGCTGATCAAGAGCCTGCGCGCGAGCACCCGGTCAGACCGGGTCAAGATCGTCGTCTGCGACGACGCCAGCGGTCCCGATCACCTCGCGTCCCTGCGCACCATCGAGGGGATCGAGATCGTCGCCGGCGAGATCAACGCCGGCTTTGCCGCCAACGTCAATCGCGGTCTCGCCGCCGCCGATCCGGAGCACGACGTCGTGCTGCTCAACTCCGACATGATCGCTCGGCGCCGCTGGCTGGAACGCCTCCAGTACGCCGCCAGTGGCGACGAGAAGGTGGGCATCGTCGGCGCCAAGCTCCTCTATCCCGACGACCGGATCCAGTTCGCCGGCATGGTCCGGAACCTGGGTGCTCCGGAGTGGTTCGACCACCGGTATCGCTTCAAGCCGTCGGGCTGGGGCCCGGCCAACCTTCCGCAACCGGTGATCGCGGTCACCGGCGCCTGCATGTATCTCAAGCGAGCGCTGCTGGACGAGATCGGCGGCTTCGATCCCGACTACCCGATGGCCTACGAGGACGTCGATCTCTGCCTGCGGGCCTGGCAGGCCGGCTTCACGGTGCTCTACTGGCCGGACGCCGAGCTGACGCATCTCGAGTCGGCCAGCAGAGGCACCGAAGTCGGCGAGCGCGAACGATCCTCCCAGAGGCGGTTCTGGAGCCGCTGGGGGGATTTCCTCGACGCGCGCGAGGTGCGGACCGCGACCGGCGCCCTCCGTGTCGTGTACGTGACCGAGGACACCGGGGTGGGGGGCGGACACCGTGACATCTTCGAGCACCTCAACCGGCTGCTCGATCGCGGGCACGAGGTCGAACTCTGGAGCCTCGGTCCGCCACCGGAGTGGTTTGACCTGCGAGCGCCGGTGCGCACCTTCGACGACTACGGGGCGCTGGCTGAGGCGCTGTCGCCCGTGAAGGCGATCAAGGTGGCGACGTGGTGGACCACGGCCAGGCCGGTCTGGCGGGCAAGCATGCTCGAGGGGATCCCGGCGTTCTTCGTCCAGGACATCGAGACCAGCTACTACCCGGGCAACACCGAGATCCAGAACAACGTCTTGTCGTGGTATCGCCCGGAGTTCCACTACATGACGATCTCCTCGTGGAACCGCGATCGGCTACGGGAGCTGGGCCTCGATGCCGTGCTCATCCCCCCGGGCATCGACCTCGAGAACTTCCGCCCGCTCGCCGATGCACAGAGGAGCGGCGACATGGTGCTCGCGCTGGGCCGCGCGAATCCGCTCAAGAACCTTCCGCTCACCCTCGCCGCCTGGCGCGGGCTGCCGGAGCCGCGACCCGAGCTCTGCCTGTTCGGGATCGAGCCCGAGGTCGCCCCCGCCGAGCCCGGCGTCCGCTACGTCGTCTCGCCCTCCGACGAGGAGGTGAACCGCCTCTTCAACGAGGCGACGGTGTTCGTCCAGACCTCGGTCCACGAGGGATTCTGCCTGCCGCCGCTGGAATCCATGGCGACCGGTGGCGCCGTGGTGTGCACCGACGCGCACGGAAACCGCGACTTCTGCGTGGACGGCGAGAACTGTCTGATGCCCGAGCCTGACCGCGCGGCCGTCACCGCCGCGCTGCGCCGGGTGCTCGAGGACGCCGCGCTTCGCGAGCGACTCGGCACGGCGGGGTTAGAAACCGTCGCCGACTATGCCTGGACGCGACGGATCGATGCGCTCGAGCGCTTCCTGAACGAGATCGCCACGCCACGACGCATCGCCCCGTCCACCGACGTCGTGCCCGACGGCGGGCGATCCCGTCCCCGGGGGCGCTAGAGATTCTCCGCGACGTACGGGGCCGTCCGGTTGAACACGTAGAAGCCGAGCGCAAACACCGCCAGCACGATCGCGATGGGAATGGCGAGCAGCGCCTGGCTGCCGAGCACCTTCGCGGCGCTGGGGGCGGCAGGGTTGATGATCGCGTGGCGGAACTGCTCGAGCACGGCGGCCAGCGGGTTCGACATGTAGATCTTGTCGAGAAACGGGTCGTTGAGGAACCTGGGGCCAAACTCCTTCTCGACCGCCACCGCGGAGATGATCACCGGCGATGAGTAGAAGAGGATCTGGTTGATGACCTCCCAGATCGGCTGGATGTCCCGGAAGTAGATGAAGAGCGAGGACAGGAGCATCGAGAGGCCCGCCACGAGGATCGCCAGTACCAGGACGATCACCGGTAGCTCGAGCCACGAGACCATCGGACGGACGCCCTCGGCGAGCGCGAAGACGAACACGACCACCAAGTTGAGGGAGACGTTGAACAGGCACAGGAGCACCGTCGAGAGGGGTATGACCATGCGTGGGAACTGGATCTTGCGCACCAGCGCCTCGTTGTCGAGCACGCAGCGGACCGACCCCATCGTCGCCTCGGCGAAGAAGGTGAAGAGCACGATCGAGCCGAGCAGCTGTGCGCCGTAGAGCTCGTAGCTCGCGCCGGGCTGCTCGTCGACCTTGGAGACCTTGGTGAAGAACACGTAGAGGACGCCGAAGAGCAGCAGCGGCCGCACGAGCTGCCACACGTAGCCGAGCGCCGAGCCGAAGAAGCGCAGCTTCCAGGCGGTGACGGCGATGTTGAAGGTGAGGTGCCAGAAGCGGGCGGGATCGTCGTTGAGCGCCCGCGGGCCGCGGATCGGGCGCCCGAGCGCCTCGTAGGGGACCGCGTCGACGCTCATACGTGCAGCTCCGAGGCCGCTACCGAGTCGCCGCGCTCGACGACCACCTCGACCGGGACGTCGACGATCCCGCCGAGCGCCTGCTGGGCGGTGACCACGAACGAGAACGAGCCCTCGAAACGATCGATCACGTCGAGCCCCGAGCCCCGGTGGGCCAGGTTGAACACGGGGCTGTAGCGGCCGGGGGCGAGGACGTTGTCGAAGGTGAAGGAGAACACCGCTTCCTCGCCGGCGCGGAAGTGGCCGCTGCTTTCGTGCGTGAGCACCGTGCTCGCGACCAGTACCGCCTTGTGGTCCTCGTTGTGTACGTAGACGCTGGCCTGCGGATCCTCGACGTCGACCATGAACGTGACACGGGCGCGGAGGGTCATTCGCTGGCCTTGGGGAACGGCGGCCTGGCGCTGTCCCTGATCGTCCTCGACCCATGCCTCGAGGACCCTGGCCTCTCCATCCCCGGGTCCCTCCGCCTTTCCAGCGGCGTTGGGATCGCGCCCGAAGTTGAGCTCCAGATAGCGGTCGCCCACCTCTTGCGGTTCGCCCATGTAGACCACGGAGCCCCGCTCGAGCAGCAGCGCCCGGTGGCAGAAGCGGTTCATCGAGTACATGTCGTGGGTGACGAAGATGATCGTCTTCCCGTCGTCGCGCAGGCGGTTGAAGACGTCGAAGCACTTCTGCTGGAAGGCGGCATCGCCCACGGCCAGGATCTCGTCGATGAGCAGGAGATCGGCGTCGACCTGGATCGCGACCGAGAAGGCGAGGCGGACGTACATCCCCGAGGAGTAGTTCTTGAGCTTGAGGTCCTCGAACTCCTTGAGCTCGGCGAATTCGATCACGCTGTCGTAGCGCTTGCGCGCCTCACGCGGGGAGAGTCCCATCATGATCCCGTTCAGGATCACGTTGTCGCGCGCGGCCAGGTCGGGGTTGAAGCCGACACCCAGCTCGATGAAGGTCGACACCCGCCCACGGCGCCAGATATCCCCATCGACTCCATAGATCCCCGCGATGCACTTCAGCAGCGTGCTCTTGCCGCTGCCGTTGCGCCCCGCGATCCCGAAGAACTCACCCTCCTCGACGGCGAAGGTGACGTTCTTCAGGGCGTGGAAGACGT
>Ga0302325_10023739_pt1 | contig 12770 bp, 10 predicted proteins | sample Palsa_T0_2_FD_201948 | JGI IMG/M metagenome (GOLD analysis project Ga0302325, IMG submission 201948) | Peat permafrost microbial communities from Stordalen Mire near Abisko, Sweden - Palsa_T0_2 | ecosystem: Environmental > Terrestrial > Soil > Palsa > Peat permafrost | place: Sweden: Abisko... | reverse complement strand
GAAACGATCGCGCAGCTGCTCATATCGGCCGCGGTCGATCCGTTTCATGAGAAGAAGCTCTCCGCCCGCCCGTCCCAGCAGGAAAAAAACCAGCCCGCCCACCGCCGATCCAAACGCTGCCGCCAGGACATAGAAATAAAAATGCCTCTTATCCGCCCACACATACCCGGCAACGATCAAGTCCATCGGTACCGGGATCGCCGCGGCATCGACCAGACCGATCCCGGCCGCACCCCAAAAGCCAAGCGGCTTCAGGATCCCCAGCAGCCAGATCTTGTACCTAAGAAAGAGATGGAGGATTTTCTTCAAGATCCAACCCGATAGTTAGATGTTCGTCATGTTGGGTGGAAATTCCTTCGAGCAGGGTTAAAGCATGCGGAATGAGAGGCAGAACAGCTTCCAGCGAGCTTTTCGCGCCGCGTGGGCTCCCCGGCAGGTTCACAATCAAAGATCTCCCTAAAATCCCCGAAAGGGCCCGGCTCAGAGGGGCAAACTGCGTCTGCTTTCTGCCTTCGGAGCGCATCAGTTCTGCGAATCCGTCGATCAGCCGGTCGCAGACAGCCCGGGTGGCCTCAGGAGTCACGTCGCGCGGCGCGATGCCCGTCCCCCCGGTCGTAACCACCAGGTTCGCCAGCTCGCTTTGCTGGCGGAGGGCATCTTCAATCTCCCCCTGCTCGTCCGGCACCACCAGGTGGCTGATGACCAGGAAGGCATTTGCCCGCAACAGGTCGGCAACCACCGTGCCGGACACATCCACCCTTTGCCCCCGGAAACAGGAGTCGCTTACGGTGATGACAGCGGCACGCATCAAACGATTGTAAGGGTTCTTTGTGAAACCCCTATCTCAGCGCGATTCGAAACAATGAGAGAATAAGGGTATGTGCGGTGTCCATAACCGGTTGTTCGTCCCGGCGTGGATTGCACCCTTTACTGCCGGCCGATGCCCTCAACCGAAGTTCCAACCAGCCCTCCCGGTCGACCGCCGGAGCCAGTCTCCAAACGGAAGCGCGTGCGCTACGAGGAGCTGGAACCTGATGAACTCCTTCACCTGATTGACAGGCTCGAAGACGAGCGCTCCCGCGCTCTCCGCCGTGAAGGCATATGGATCTCGGTTATCGCTCACCTGCTTCTCTTCTGGTTCCTGTTTTACGGGCCGAAGTTTCGCAGTCACCAACCGCACGTGGTCAACCCGGATGTCAACAAACAGAAGGATCTGACCTTTCTGAACCTTCCCCCCGATTCGCAGCGGGTCAAACCCCCAAAACAAGCACCGCCTTCCGACAAAGATCGCATGGCGCAATCGCGCCACCCCACGCTCGATAAAAAGACCCTGCAACAGCTGGAGGCGATGCGCAAGGCCGGACCTCCCATTCCAACTGCTCCCCAGCAGGCGGCTCCTCCGTCCCCGGCTCCTCAGCCTCAGCAGCAGGCACAGGCTCGTCCGGCAACTCCACCGCCCCCGCCGCCCACCAACCAGTCGCTGCTCAACGAACCCAAGCCCGCCCCCACCCCTACCAAACCCAGCTTTGATACCGGCCCACAGACCGCCGGAGATGCCATTCGACAGGCCGAACGGAACGCCGCACGAGGTCCCGCCGGACCTTCTGGCGATTACGGACAGAATGCGCCATCCCAACATCCAGCTATGGCGGTGGGGCCCGACATCATCAGCGACACCATGGGGGTCGATTTTGGCCCGTATATGAAGCGGGTAATTTCGGCCACTTATCGCAGCTGGATTCCCATCATCCCCGAATCCGCCCGGCCGCCCCTCGACAAACAGGGTCGGGTCGGTGTCCGTTTCAAGATCAATCCCGACGGCAGCGTCAAGGAAATGATCCTCGAGTTTCCCTCCGGCGACGTCTCGCTTGACCGTGCCGCCTGGGGCGGCATAACCGGCGCTTCTCCCTATCCGCCGCTGCCCAAAGAGTTCAAGGGACCCTTCCTGGAGCTGCGCTTCGGCTTCTACTACAATCTCGATCCGGACAAGCTCCGTTGATTGTGTAATAGCTTTGTTGATGGATGGAAAGACCCGCCCTGTGCCGATTGATCCCGAGCTCCGCAAACGCCAGATTTATGGTCTATTGGTCGTAGCGGTCCTTCTTTTGCTCGCCGGCCTGGGCCGCTCCTCGGTGCAGAACCTCTTTCCTCCCGGCTGGTGGAGAGTTTGGTAGACCCTGTGGACCAGCTGCCGCTGCTGGTTGTCATTCTGGGCCCGACCGGTAGTGGCAAAACCTCCCTCTCCGTCGCTCTCGGGCACCAGTTCGACGGAGAAATTGTCAGTTGTGATTCCGTGGCGGTCTATCAGGGCCTGGAGATCGGCTCCGCCAAGCCTTCCCCCGACCAGCGGAAGCAGGTACCGCACCACCTGCTCGACGTCGTCACACCCGATACCTTCTATACCGCCGGGGATTACGGACGCGCCGCGCGCGCCGCGATCGCCGCTGTTGCCGGCCGGGGCAGGCTGCCCATCGTCACCGGGGGCACGGGCCTCTACCTTCGTGCCCTGCTGCAGGGCTTGTTCCCCGGTCCTCAACGGTCCGCCGCCCTCCGCGAACGCCTGCTGCGCAAGGCGGAAACTCGTGGGCCGGACGGCTTGCATCGCATCCTCAAGCGTCTTGATCCAGCTTCGGCCGCGCGCATCCACGCCAACGATGTTGCCAAGGTAATCCGCGCCATCGAGGTTACTCTGGCTGCCTCCCAGCCTATGTCAGAAGCGTGGAAGGAAGGCCGCGAACCCCTGACCGGTTATCGCGTACTACGCCTCGGCCTTGATCCAGAGCGCCCGCAGCTCTATGAACGCATCAATGCCCGGGCTAGCGTCATGTTCGCCGAGGGCCTGGTGGAAGAGACGCGGGAGCTGCTTGCCCGCTACGGCCATTCACCTGCGCTCGCGTCGTTGGGCTACCGTCAAGCGGCCCAGTACCTCGAGGGCAGCCTCACCCTTGAGCAAGCCATCGCCGCCGCCAGCCAGGGTCACCGGAACTACGCCAAACGCCAGCTCACCTGGTTTCGCCGCGAGCCCGAAGTTCGCTGGCTGAAGGGCTTCGGTGACGACCTTTCGGTGTATGCGGAGGCTGAGTGCCTGGTCACCCGGGCAAAATCGTAACGCGATGTGCTATCCCCGGATACAATGAGTCTTAAAGTCAGCGATCTGAAGAACTCTGAAGGATGTGCGGTTGAGCGTGGGCAGGCTGTTAAACGTAGGACTAGGGAAGCGCACCATCGGTTGGTGCATGTTGTTTCTGGGCATGGTAGCCGGTGCGGCATCAGCAGAAAACGCGACAGCGACCCAGACCACACTGACGGTTGCTACAGATAACGCAGGTCCGCGCACCCGGACGACTCTAACCGCACATGTGAGTGGCGATCTCGGCTCGCCGTCCGGGGTCGTGAATTTTCGCTCCGGGCAAACGGACCTCGGATCGGCCCTTCTGGATGGCGAGGGGAAAGCGTCTCTGCAGACGGATCTCCTCCCAGCGGGCAGCCACCCGGTGGTGGCCATCTACCAGGGCCAGGCTGCCTATCTGAACTCGATCTCCAGGCCCGAGCTGGTCCAGGCGAACGTGTCCACGGCAGCGGGATTCACCGTGGCCGCAGCGCCCACATCGTTATCCACCGCGGTGGGTGGTTTTGTGAGCAGCAACGTGACCGTCACCCCGGTCAACGGCTTCAACGCCTATGTCAGCCTTTCCTGCACCGGCCTCCCCATCAACACCACCTGCACCTTTAGCCCCATCAATGTGCAGGCATCCTGTACCACCGGTGCCGGCGGAGCGCAGACCTGCACTCCCGGCACCAGCGTGATGCAGATCCAAACCCAGACTCCGTCGCCCAACCCTACTGCGAGCAACAACGACCCCGGAATGCTGCGTTATGCCTTCGTGTTCCCGCTGTTATTTGGCTTGGCCGGTCTGGGCGCCCGCAAACGCATAGCCTGGCGGAACCTGGCGTTGGGGATGTTGGCATTTGCTGGAGTCATGGGAATGACAGCCTGCTCACAGCGCTATCGATATCTGAACCACGGACCGCCGGATAACCCGGGAACGCCGATCGGCAGCTACACAATCATCATCGAAGCGTCGTCCTCCACTGGTTCCGAGACCACTACTCCACCCACGCAGCCGCAGATAACCCTGGTCGTAACTGCTGCCAAGACCTAGGTCGCCTCTTCGGGATACAAACCCCGCAAGATCGACTAGCATGGAGTAGCAGGTGTGCCGGGCGGTCGCTGCCGGAGCGCTAACGTGCTTCGGGAGAGGAAAGTCCGAACTCCGCAGGGCAGTGTGCCGGATAACGTCCGGGATTTGAGCTTCAAGGCTCAAAGACGGCCAGTGCCACAGAGAACATACCGCCCTCGGCTTCATCGCCTGGGGTAAGGGTGAAAAGGTGCGGTAAGAGCGCACCGCGCCGTCTGTAAAGGCGGTGGCAGGGTAAACCGATGGCCAGACCCGGGCCGCGGATGCGTGCTGGCCCGGCGCGCTCACCCGGGTTCCGATCCCGGTTCGCCGGGACGGTGGGAAACCTCCGGGTAGGTCGCTTGAGCGCCGTAGCAATACGTCGCCTAGAGGAATGACCGTCCTCGACAGAATTCGGCTTACAGGCCCACTTGCAAACGCGGCCCCGCACCTCTAACCAAGCTGCGGGGCCTCCGCTTTTGAGCTCCGAAGCCCCTAAGCTCCGAAGCCCCTATCAGACTAGAGTCCCGAAGGGACGGCTGACCTTAGCCCAGGACGCAGTCCTGGGTAGGCTATGCAAACCCGATTCAGTCCCGTAGGGACGGCTGAAAACTGCACAGGGCGCCCGCTCTCAACGCTCGACCCCATTTCCATGCGGGAACCGGGAAACCGTCTAAACTCGTATCACTGTCTGACTTTGCCATGGAATTCACCGAAGCCATCAAAATCGCCCTTCAGTCTCTCTGGGCAAACAAACTGCGCTCGATCCTCACCCTCATGGGCGTGATGATCGGCGTAGCCGCGGTCATCATGGTCATCACCCTGGTCAATGGCGCCAACAAATTCGTCGCCACCAAAGTCTACGGTTACGGAGCGGATGTCTTCACCGCCTCCAAACAACCCTCTGTCGTCTTCAGCGATGCCGAGTTTAACAAATACCAAAAGCGCAAAGACCTCAAACTCGAGGACTACCGCGAAGTGGCCGCAAAGTGCAAGGATTGCGCCAGCACCGGAGCCATGGCAAGCACCACCGGGAAGGTGGTCTACAACAGCCATTCCAGCACCGACACCAGCGTTCGCGGTTGGACCTGGACCATGCCCCCCATCTACAACATGAACATCGACCATGGTCGTGGCTTCGTCCCCATCGATGAAGAACACAACAGCCGGGTCGCCATCGTCGGCCCTGACATTGTCGACAATCAAATGGGCTCGATTGACCCCATCGGCAAAGAGATCCGCGTCGATGGCGGGCAGTACACCGTGATCGGCGTAGGCGAGCGCAAAGGCAAGACGCTCGGGCAGAGCCAGGATGATTGGGTAGCCATCCCCCTGACGACTTTCCTCAATGCCTACGGATCGAATCGCAGCCTGACTATCTACGCCCGCGCCAACGGAGTCGGCGATCCGCTGGAACTGGCCGTGGGTGAGGTGCGCACCATCCTGCGTTCACACCGGCACGATCTACCCGGAGCGGACGACAGCTTCTCCACCGATACTAACAGTACTTTCGTGGGCATCTGGCAGAGCATCAGCTCCAGTTTCTCCGCTGTCTTTGTCTCCCTTGCCGCGATATCGCTGGTCGTCGGTGGCATCGTGATCATGAACATCATGCTGGTAAGCGTGACCGAGAGGACGCGGGAGATCGGAGTGCGCAAGGCGCTGGGCGCGCGGCGCAGCGACGTGATGCTGCAATTTCTGATCGAATCGGCCACCATGTCGCTAGTCGGCGGACTCATCGGGGTCCTGGCCGGCGTAGCCTTTGCCAAGGCCATCACCTTGATCATCGGCTTTCCTTCTGAGATAGAGCTATGGTCGGTAGCTTTGGGCCTCTTTGTGGCCACGGCGGTCGGCATTTTCTTCGGAGTTTATCCCGCGCGCAAAGCCTCCCTGCTCGATCCCATCGTGGCCTTGCGCTCGGAGCTGTAAGAGAGGTACACACAATGCGGCTCGCTGACACCAATGAAGCGATCAGGATGGCGATGGACACGCTGCGCACCAATAAGCTGCGCTCCGGCCTGACCATGCTTGGCATCATGATCGGGGTCACCACCGTAATCCTCATCTCCTCGGTCATTAACGGCCTGACCGGCAACGTCAATGGCCTGATCAAGTCGCTGGGGTCGAACGTCTATTGGGTCTTCCGCTTTCCTGTTTTCGGCTCACGGCCAACTGCGGAGATGCTGGCCAGAAAGCAGTTGACCTATGACGATGGCGAGGCCATGAAAGTGCTGCCCCACGTGGTTGCGGTTGACGCATCGCAGCAATATCGCTCGCCTGAAGGAGCACAGGGTAGTTTCTCCGTGAAGTACGGCAGCCATAAGGTACAGAACACCACCCTCCAGGGCGAGTCACAGGATGAGCCGGAGGTCTACGATCTCGATTTTTCGCAGGGACGCTACTTTAGCCCGCAAGAGGCGCAGCGCGGGGCCAACGTGGTCGTTCTGGGCTCGGATACGGCCCAGGAACTCTTTGGCAACGACCCCGCGGTAGGCAAGGAGGTGCAGATCAGCGGCGACTTGTTCACCGTGGTCGGCGTCTTTGCGCCCCAGAAGCAGGTCTTTGGCGGGGGCAAGAATCCAGCGGATAACTCGGCGCATTTTCCGATTTTCACTTTTCACAAGATTCATCCTGAGATCCTCGATCACTGGATCAGCGTCAAGTACGACGATGTCAAAAACAAAATCGCTGTCGAAGACGAAATCCGCGAGTTGCTTCGCCGCCGGCGTAAGGTGCGTTCCGACCAACCGGACAACTTCGCCATCTTCAGCTCCGATGCCCTGCTGGTGCTATGGAATCAGCTCACCGGGGGTCTCTTCATCTTTCTCGTGGGCGTCGCCAGCGTGGGTTTAATGGTCGGCGGCGTGGGTGTGATGAACATCATGCTGGTGAGCGTGACGGAACGAACCCGGGAGATCGGCGTCCGCAAGGCGCTGGGCGCGACCCGAAAGAACATCATGTTTCAATTCACCCTCGAAGCGGTCACGTTATGCGCTATCGGCGGCGTAATTGGTATCGCTGTCGGCGGTTTGCTGACTCTGTTGCTCAAGCTCATCCTGGGCTCGGTGCTGCCGGCGGAGATGTCAGTCGCCTGGTCCACGACCGCGTTTATTGTCTCCTGCGGCATCGGTCTTCTCTTCGGCATCTATCCCGCGTGGAAGGCAGCATCGCTCGATCCCATCGTTGCCCTGCGCTACGAGTAGTTCGGCGGTCGGCTAAACTGGTAGTCGCTCTCATGTTGCCGATCGTGGTAGCTTCCGTCACCACCATTCTCAGCCTCGCCGGCCTGGGTTATTACCTGCTGGCGCTCTGGAGCGCGCGCGCCTTTCAGCATCAATTACGCAGGCCATTGCCAGATTTCCAGCCGGGAGTCAGCATCCTCAAGCCGGTCAAGGGTCTTGATCCGGAGATGTATGCCAGCTTTGTCAGCCACTGTCAGCAGCAATATCAGGGCCCCTACGAAATCCTGTTTGGAGTCAGCAGCATGGCCGATCCAGCCGTGTCCGCCATTGAACAGCTGCAGGCGGAGTTTCCCCAGCGGATGATTCGCCTGGTCTTATGCCCGCAACTGCTCGGCGCCAACGGCAAGGTGAGTAACCTCGTGCAGATGCTGGGCAGCGCGAAGTACGACTACATTTTGATCAACGACAGCGACATTAAGGTGTCTCCCCACTACCTGCGCAGGATCATGGGTTGTTTCCTCCTCCCCAGGCGGCGCGGCGCTCGCGTGGGCCTGGTAACAGCGCTCTACCGGGGGCAGGCGCACCGCACCATTGGTTCACGCATGGAGGCGTTGGGGATTGCCACCGACTTCATTGCTGGCGTATTGACGGCACGCCAAATCGAAGATGGAATCCGCTTTGGCCTGGGCTCGACTCTGGCAGTCTCGCGGCAGGCACTGGAAGCCATTGGCGGACTGGAGCCGCTGGTTGACTACCTGGCGGACGATTACGAGTTGGGAGCCCGCGTTTGGCGGAATGGTTTTGAAGTGATGCTGAGCGGCGAGGTAGTCGAGACCTTCTTGCCGGCCTATCGCTTCCGTCAATTTCTTGCCCACCAGATTCGCTGGAGCCGCAGCACGCGTTACTCCAGAAAGCTGGGCTACACCGGCATGGTCTTTACCTACGGACTGCCCTGGGCGCTCTGTAACCTGATTGCTTCAGGCGCCAGCCTCAGCAGCATTGCCCTTCTTAGCCTGACATTGTTGGCGCGAGTGGCCCTGGCCCTCGCCGTCGGCGTGGGCGTGCTGGGCGATCGTCAGGTAATACGCGATCTATGGCTGCTGCCGGCTCGCGATGTAGTGGCGCTGGGTATCTGGATCTGGAGTTTCGCTGGAAATACGGTAGCTTGGCGAGGCCAGCATTTCTCCCTGAAAGACGGCAAAATGAGCCGCCTCACCGCCGTCTAAAAATCGAAGGTGCCAGTTCAAGTGTCGGTAACCATCGAAGGGTACCCCAAGTCTCGCTTTTGAGACCTGGGATCCCTGCAACCGCTCCCGGATTGGAAACCCCGATCTCCCCTCTTGTCATCCCGCCTGCCCCGGCTTGCTGTGGGGCGTGCCGCGGAGGGATCTGCAGTTTCCCTCCACCCCCAACCAATGCCCACGTACTAACGCTGATTGCTAAGCACTTCCTTACCCCCGCTCCGCGCGATCGAGTAAGCCGGCCCCGCCAACGCTGGAACCTGATCCAGTGGAGTCCACAAGAATACGCGCGTCGGGCCACGCCACAGCCGCCCAAATGAAGCCTCGTCATCGAAGATCCGTGGAGCATCGTCAAAGAACGAGCCGTACCACAAATCAGAAGAGCGGCCGTTCAAAATACGCACCTGGCGTCGCAGATAAAACCCAAGCGTCGAGCCGGCCTCGTATTCACCATTGATCTCCACCACATCACCCTCTTTAATCCGCGGACCAATCGCATCCGCCAAAGCCTTTGAGGAGAGCACCGGCGAAAACGTGACCAGAGCCATATGCGCGGCAATCAGGAACACCACCACCATGCTCGCCAACGCACAGTTCCCGATACGGACCATGTTGATGGACCGCAGGATCATATTGGCAAACGTTCCTACACCCAGCGCAATCGCAACCAGAATCAATGGCACACGGAAGGCGCCCATGGCCCTGGTGCTCAAGTCGAGAAAATGCCCCAGCGAGAGCGCGTACTCTCCCGGATTTTGCCTAAGCAAAGTCGAAATATCCGTGCCCGGGGCAAGCGGGCGCGCGCGGATCGCCAGGTACGCGGCAAGCACCGCGCCAATCATCCCCAGCAGAAACAAAACTACCGCAATGCGTCGTCCCGCGATGCGGCGCAGGTCGCGCGCGTGGCATTTCTCCTCTCGATTTAGCCACCCCCCGATCATCAGCGCGATGGGCGGCAACGCTGGCAGCGCATAGTATTCCTGGCGGGTAGAGAAGCTGAAGAAGAGCATCACAAACGCGGCCCATATCCCAAGCAGGTTCCACGCCTGGTCGGGGCGCGGCACCCGGATCCGGCGCACTGAAGACCTCATCCGCACCGGACCGATCGCTTTGAACACGAAAGCAATCCAGGGCATCAGCCAGACCCCAAGCAATCCCCAGAAGAGCAACAGCGGCACCGTGTCGTAGTCCCGCGGGACCCTGCGGTTGAGATAGCGGAGCACCTGTTCGTTGACGAAATAGAACCAGAAGAACCCGTGTACGTTGCCTACTGTAGGTACGGCGCCCGTAGCTTGGCCCTGCGACGGGTTGGCAATCCCCGCGGCGATATGCCAGGGGACTGCAATAACCAGAAAGATCAGCAGGCTGGACAGCGGATGCCACCGCCGCAAGTGCCCCAGGTTGCGGCTAAGGAACAGGAAGACAAAAACAATACCCAGAGGGAACACGATCCCAATGAGCCCTTTCGTGAGCACATTGAGGGCACACACAGCGGCGAAGCCCCAGGCCGTTGCGCGTGAAGGTTCTGGCTGCTCCAACGAGATCCAGAACAGCAACATCGCAAGGCTAAGCCAGAGGCAAACAATCACGTCCGGAAGGATGATGTGGCTGTAAATGAAAATGCCAAAGGACGTTAAGAGGATCAGGGCCGCATAGAAACCGGCGATAGCGGAATTGAAGAAGCGAGGTCCGCTAAGGCCGACCGTCACGAAGAGCGCAAGCGCATAAATCGCCAGCGGTAAGCGGGCAGCCCAATCCTGGGGCCCAAAGAGCGTGAAGCTGGCAGCCATGCTCCAGTAAAGCAGCGGCGCCTTTTCGAGATAGCGAATCCCGTTCGCGTACAGGGTAATCCAGTCCTGCCGCGCGACCATCTCCCGCGCCACCTCGGCATGCACTGAATCCGCATCATCCAGCAGAGGCGGACGAAAAAGCGTAAAGCTTCCATAAAGCAGCACCCACAGAGCGGCAAGGGTGAGGAGTATTTTCCTCGAACGGTGCGTGAAATATCCTCGGATAGCGCTGCTCCCAAAAACGAATTTCTAGCCAGTCTCCGGTTCCGGGCGCCGGAGGTCTTCTCCGTGCGATCGTTTCTACCCTAAGCCGTGGCGCTATAGTAAATGCAGCTCTTTCGGGATCGCGAGCGATGGCGCCAGACACAGCAGCGGGAAGAGGACCGGCGATTTTTCCGGCGAGCGATTTGCTGGGCCCCGACACGTCCCTCATCTACAACGATTGGTACCCAGCCATGCGCAGCGCCGCGCTCCGCGGACGGAAAATGGCGACTGCCATGCTGCTGGGAACCCCCCTGGTGCTGGGGCGCAAAGAGGATGGCAGCATCTTCGCCATGCGCGACAGTTGCCCCCATCGCGGCATTCCATTGTCCTGCGGATGGTTCGACGGCAGCGCAGTCACTTGCAAGTATCACGGATGGGTCTTCGAGCCGGAGTCGGGTCAGTGCATGGAGATCCCTTCCCTCACCAGCCAGGACTCCTATCCCCGCCGCATCTATGCCACCGCATTCCCCTGCCGGGAGAAGGATGGATACGCCTGGGTCTACGTGCCCAAGCCCGGCAGCGGCCGTGTACGTATGGAGACCAGGGACGCTCTACCCTCCGTTCCGGAATTGCCGAAGTTCAGCGAGCGGCATCGCAGCGCGCATCTGGCTGCGGACCTGCCCTGCAATGTGGACCACGGCATCATCGGCTTGATGGACCCAGCCCACGGGCCATTTGTGCATCAGGCATGGTGGTGGCGTTCGCGACACAGCATTCACGAAAAAGAAAAACACTTCGAACCCATATCGCAAGGCTTTCGCATGTCGGCGCACACCCCCTCGGCCAACAGTGCGCCCTACAAGTTGCTCGGTGTCTATGGCGAGCCCATCGAGACCACGATCGATTTTGTGCTCCCCAACCGGCGCTATGAGACCCTGCGTTGCGGGAAAAAATGGTTTGCCAGCCTGACCACGGTTACCCCCACCACACCGGGGAATTCCCGCATCGACGTCTACGCTGCCTGGAACGTTTTCTACCCAATCCCCTTCGTCAGCACGGTGGCCAAATTCTTTGGTAAGCGCTTTGTGCGTCAGGACCAGCTCACGATGGTGCAACAAGCCGAGGGGCTCAAGTTCAATCCCGGCCTCATGCTGATAGACGATGCCGATCGCCCAGCCAAGTGGTATTTCGCCCTGAAGCGTGCCCGTCTCGAAGCCGAGGAGACCAACCGGCCGATGCAGCACCCAATGGACGGCCCGGTCACCCTCCGCTGGCGCAGCTAGGATCTAACGGTGACAGTTGAATAGTACAAACCCAGCTCATTCTGGCCCGCACCATCCCCGTAACCACCTCCTCCAGACCTCCAACCGCCAGCTCCGTCCCCGCAACGGATATCATGGTTTCCATGGCCGACTATCCGACCGCTCCGGAACGTTACATCTGCATTCACGGCCATTTCTACCAGCCGCCGCGAGAAAACCCCTGGCTCGAGACCGTCGAGACCGAGGATTCCGCCGCTCCCTACCACGACTGGAACGAGCGCATCACCGCGGAATGTTACGCCCCCAACGGCGCCTCACGCATCGTGAACGGCGACAACCAGATCATCCGCATCATGAACAACTATTCGCGCATCAGTTTCAACTTCGGCCCCACCTTGCTTTCCTGGCTGGAAGAGAATGCGCCCCGCACCTATCGCATGATCCGCGAGGCCGACCGCCAAAGCATGTTGCGCTACGAAGGCCACGGATCCGCCATGGCTCAGGTCTACAACCACGTCATCATGCCCCTGGCCAACACCCGCGACCGCATAACCCAGATCCAGTGGGGCATCGCTGATTTCAAGCATCGTTTTGGCCGCGCCCCCGAAGGCATGTGGCTTTCGGAAACCGCAGTAGATAACGAAACCCTGGACCTGCTGGCGCAGAATGGCGTACTCTTCACCATCCTCGCGCCCCATCAGTGCGCCCGTGTTCGCGAGCGAGCGGAGACCACCCTCCAACCCGTTCTCGATCAATTAGACGGAGCCGTCGCTCGCTGGACTGAGACCCCCGACGGTTCCGTCCATCCTAACCACCCCTACCTGGTCCGGCTCAAAGAAGGGCGAAGCATCACCGTCTTCTTCTACAACGGACCCCAATCGCGCGCGATCGCCTTCGAAGGACTTCTCTATAA
>Ga0302325_10023736_pt1 | contig 12771 bp, 11 predicted proteins | sample Palsa_T0_2_FD_201948 | JGI IMG/M metagenome (GOLD analysis project Ga0302325, IMG submission 201948) | Peat permafrost microbial communities from Stordalen Mire near Abisko, Sweden - Palsa_T0_2 | ecosystem: Environmental > Terrestrial > Soil > Palsa > Peat permafrost | place: Sweden: Abisko... | reverse complement strand
TCACTTTGACGCTATTGCGGATGTAGTTGAGCTTGTTCTCTCCCTCCCCGTTCAGCGCGCTGTAAGGAATCATGTCGGTGATCGTGTACCCGTCCAAGACCCACACGATTCGGCCGTTGAGGATCACCGAATAGGGGTCCTGATCAAACCGGAGGAACGGATATATTCGATTGACCCGTTCGTGGATATTTCGGTGCATCAGCAGGCGGCTGGCCGACTTTATCTCCGGGCTGAAGATCAGGTTGGTGTCGCCGAAAACGGAGGCGAATGCCACACGGGCTCCAAAACCGCCAACGGGAATCCCGCCGAGGCCAGTCCAGCGAGTGCTTGTGCCGGAGTCGGACGTCGGGTAGTCGAACTCGGATTGACCGGTGTCCACGATCGCGTACTCGTCTTTCGGATCACCGTCCTCGTCCTTCTCGTCCCCAAAGTAGATACGGGGCTCGTTAACTAGAAGCGAAGGATCGGACGCTTGGGGAATGTCCTTGTCCAGCAGTACCGGCTCGCCGTCTGGCGTCGCCTGGTCCACGCTGGCCACCGCGATTCCGTAGCCGTGGGTGTAAAGCAGGCGTTCGTTGGTCCAGGTTCGGGCGTTGCCCTGCAGACCAGTTAGATCGATTTGCCGGGGCGACAGCATGAGCAGGGTCTGCTTCCCGGCCACTTGGTAGCGGTCCACGTCCACGTCATAAAAGCGGTAGTAAGGGCGGAAACCCTGCAGTCCTTCGAGACAGATATCCAGCGTGCCCGGGTCCCACAGGCGCATGTTGTCAAGCGTTCCCTGGGCGTCCGCAACCTCAGCGCTGGTTGGCACCGGGGTCGCGCTCGTGGTTCGGACCTGAATCTTGTCCAGCCCATAGCCGAAGCGGGTCATCGCAATCGCGTTCTGAGCGTAGGGCGCATCCTTCTCAAGGCGGTTCGGTTCCTCGACAAGACTCTTCACGACACTCGGATAGATCACGGTGCCGAGGATGTAGATGAGCGCCGTCGCTCCGCCAAGGCGGGCGGGAACAATGTAGGGCGCCCATAGCTTTCCGTTCAGCACGGTGCCAAGACCGACGATGCAGACCAAGACCGCGACGGCTCGCTGAGCAGCAAATCCTTGGACCATCGCATAGCCAGCCCCGGTGAACTGCCCGCTGTCCTGGAGCCCGACCTCGTAGGTCTTCAAAAGCAGTTGAAGTCCGTAGGCAATTACGGTGACTCCAACCAAGGCGTGAATGTGCATCCGGACCTTGGGTCGCCCCAGCTCAATCTTGGCGAGGGCGGCCATTGCTTGGAGGCCAGCGTAGACCGCAACCGTCGCCGCGCTCGTGAGCAGTAGAAGCGCACAGACGAAGTGGGAGATGGCCGAGTACCAAGGGAGTTGGAATACGAAGAAGCTCAGGTCCAAACCGTAAGTGGGGTCCTTCACTCCGAACCCCTGGCCGTGAGTCGCGAGCAGATAGGTCGACCACTCGTTGCCGAACGCGAGCGCGCTTAAAAAAGCGAGCACCGGCGCAACCACCCGAACCAGACCCGCTCCGCGCGTCTGAATCGCAGAGATCGCATTGGTTACGAGTTGCTGACCCTTGCTCGCCGGCGAGTCGAGGAAGATCATCGTGAGGGTTAACGCCCTGCGCAGGTTGGCGTAAAGAACGACCCAGCCGACCACGAAACTCACCCCGAACAGAAGCCCCCGGGTCGAGTAGGCCCTGTCGAACACTTCCGGGTGACGCGCATCGTGGAGGAACCACAGATATTCCGTGTACGGGCCGATCCCGGCGGAGATGAACACGAACAGGAACAGCAGGATGCCCACCGCAGCGGCTATTCGCGCCACCCGCTTGACGCTCTTTGGGTCGATGGATGATCGAAGGTCGTTAAAGACGTTCTGGTAATGCCCCGGGTCAGAGTCCATTCGGCTGAATTATGTCGCGGAATAGTAGAAGCACGTGGGTATGTTGACATGCAACCAATCAGTTGCATAATATAAGCGTAGTGGACGAGGTGTTTCGCGCTCTGGCCGACGAAAGCCGCCGGAAGTTGTTGGACCGGCTTTATGCCAAGAACGGCCAGACCCTGGGCGAGTTGTGCGAGGGAGCACGGATGTCGCGTCAGGCGGTGACGAAGCACCTGAACATCCTGGAAGAGGCCAATCTCGTGGCCGTCGTACGGCGGGGACGGGAAAAGTTCCACTACTTGAATCCGGTCCCGATCGCAGAGATTCACGCGCGCTGGATTCAAAAATACGAGCGACCGGCGCTGGATGCGCTCGTTCAGCTCAAGCAGTCACTGGAGAAAGAACATGAACAAACCTAAATTCGTTTACGTGGTCTACATCGCCACCACCCGCGAGAAGCTATGGCAGGCGCTCACCTCGCCCGAATGGACCCGGCAGTACTGGGCAACCTGTTGGCAGGACTCGACTTGGGAAGTTGGAGGGCCCTGGAACATCGTGAACGGCAACGGGACCGTTTGCGACACCGGAACCGTTGTGGAGATCGACCCGCCGTCAAAACTGGTTACGACCTGGAAGAACCAGATCCACCCTGAATTAATCAACGTGGGACCGACCACCATGACCTACGAGTTGGAGGAGACGCCGCTGGGAGCGAAGCTGACCTTGACCCATGAGGCGCCAGAGGGCGGCGAAAGGTTCGTCGAGATGGTCTCGGCTGGCTGGCCCGCGATTCTCAGCAGCCTCAAATCGCTGCTGGAAACGGGGAGGATTCTTCCGACTACGGATCAATGGCCGGAGTAACTCCCGTAGGCGCCAACCTCAGACGCCGAGTAAATGCAGGGGCTGCACGCAAATCGGCGACTTGTTCGCCGGACGCTATCCTTAATGCTTGGCAGCAATATTGAGGGACCGAGAAGAGATCGAGATTTGTAGTCGAGGGGACCGATGGGTGGCATCGTGGCATCCTCCCAGCCCCGTCCCGGACGGGCAGCCGCACGGCGCCTGCGGCTTCTGCGTGACCGATGCTGGTGAGATCGTGCTGATCTCGACTGACAATGTCCTGTGGGACTTTCCCGCGGGCCGGCCGCAAGCCGGTGAAGATTGGGAGGAGACATTGCACCGCGAGATGCTTGAGGAAGCCTGTGCGGTCGTGAGAAGTGCGCGGCTTATCGGTTTCTCATGCGGTCGCAAGTGGGAAGCCGAAGTGGCGGGACCTGTTCTGGTTCGATCAATCTGGCTGGCCCAAGTCGACTTGCTGGAATGGGATCCCCAGTTCGAGATTCGATACCGTCGGCTCGCGCCGCCTACGCAAGCCGTTGGATTGGTGCTGCCGGAATTTGAACCTCTTTGGACCCGCGCGTTTTTCGAGGCCGGCATCGTTCGGACAGACCCTGAACAAGGTCAGAATTAGGGCGCCTGAGGATCCCGTTTGATGATGGCTCGATCGTCCGCTCTTGATGCCGGAAGTTCAGGCCGGATCTAGCGGATGTGGCTGTCCGGTTTCGCCTTTAATGTGCCATACTTGAAACCTTGCGTCCAAGCATGGTTCCGTGATGCCTCTGGACCTGTCCCTTTTCGGGCGCCTTCGGGTTGCTTGAGCACGTTACGGAAACAGAGCTATGTCGAAGTCAGCGATTTTAGAAAGTGTAACCGCCGAGTTACGCAAAACAGACCTCCCGGATATTTGGCCCGGCGATTCGGTCAAAGCCTCCGTGAAAGTTCGCGAAGGAAGCAAAGAGCGAATACAGATCTTTGAGGGCGTCTGCATCGCCATCAAGCACGGCGGGATCGCCAGAACGGTCACCCTCCGCAAGATTAGCAATGGGGTCGGCGTCGAGCGCACGTTCCCCGTCCACAGCCCGAACGTGGCCAAATTCGAGGTCACCCGGCGTGGTAAGGTTCGGCGAGCCAAGCTCTATTACCTTCGCGACAAGGTTGGTAAGGACGCCCGAATTAAAGAGCGCCGGTAGTCTGTGCCGCTGCCCGTCTTCGATCTTCTAGCGCAAGAGCAAGCCGCGAGCGGCTACCACTTGTTTATCGACAAGCTGGCGAGGACTCCTCTCAGCCACGTCGTGATTGTGGTGGCGGTTCTCACGGTGGTCAGAATGGCGATGTTCCCCGTTCTAATGCGGACGTCGCCCCACCGACGGGGCCTTGGCTACGGATTAGGACGGTTTCTGAACGAAGTATTGGACGCCGTTATCTATGCCGGCGTCTTCGTCTTTCTCATCATTCGCCCCTTTGGAATTCAGGCCTTCCTGATCCCAAGCGGTTCCATGTGGCCGACCCTCTACGTCAACGACTTCATCGTGGCGAACAAGGCGATCTACCGGTACACCGACCCCAAGCGGGGTGACGTGGTGGTCTTCGAGCCCCCGGTGGAAGCGACTTACACCTCCCAACGCGACCCGGACGGATCGGTGAACGTTGACTTCATCAAGCGGCTCATCGGAGTCCCTGGCGACGTCATCGAGCTTCGAGACGGCGTGATTTATCGAAACGGAAAGCTCGCGGACGATTCACATCGGCACTACTCGCACACGATGGACGACGTGAACTATCAGGAGATGCCGGAGGACGAGGTCAAAGACTACGGTTGGCCATCGTTCAAGTTCATCAAGTGGAAGGGCAACGTCATTCCGCTCAACTACATCGACCACCAGGGCGGCAACACGGCGCCCGAGGTCAGCGCGATGGATAAGCCGTTGTACCAGGTCGCTTCCAAATACGTTTTGAGCAGCGAAGCGGATCAGAAGGCGGCCGAGGCGGCGCCCGCCGCACCCATTCCGACCGGCTACTACTTCTTCATGGGCGACAACCGGAACAACTCGTTCGACGGACGAGGATGGGGCTTGGTTAAGCGATCACAAATCATCGGCCGGGCCGAGTTCACCTGGCTGCCGCTTGGACGCATCGGCAAGATCCACTGAGGCCCCGGCTGCCCCAGCGGCGTCGAAACCGGGCCGAAAACCCTTCGATCCTTTCAGGGTCTCTCGGATGGGCTGCGCCCCGCTTCAAGGCCAGTTTTAAGGTGGTCACGCTCAGTTCGAGCGTGCTATCCTCACAGATCGCAGAGATTCTCGGGCGATCAAAGCGTGGCCTCACTGCCTCGCTATCGAGCTTGATTTTCTTGCTATCCAACCGGGGGACTCCTTACTCGTTATTCAGTGAACGATGTCTCAGGTTGAATCGATTGACGACAGATCTGGGTATCGACCGCACGAATGGGACGGGCATACCCCGACTATGCTCAAGATCATCGCGCTTTCTATCTTTGCGGTGACAATCCTGGGCGGATAGGTCCGCGTGCTGAGCCCGACCCACCCCGGCTCAGAGACGAAACTTTTCATCGGCTGGAAATCGAAAACATTTTCCTGCACCAGCCGATGGCCCGTCTCGAGAATCCCATTGGCAAACCGCCGGTCCCAATGCTCACCGAGTTGAACGAGGAAGGGAGCCAGTAGCTGATGGACCGACCGCTGACCGGTCTAGTTTGACTCGCTCCCGACGGTTTCAGCCCTTCGTTCTGTCTGCGCATCTCAGGGCCCCATAGAGCAAGTGGCCTGCTCCTCAGGGCCTGACGCTATGCCGTCACTTCCAGGTGCCGATGCCGTTCCCCTTGTAGGAGCCTCCGGAAGGATCCGTGAAGATGAACGAAAAGCCGAGGACATTGGTGCCATCAGCTTGTTGGCTTACCTGGGTGATGGTCAAGGTGCCGGGGACAGCGGCGCCGGTGGCGACGGAGTACAGGAGAATCGGGTCTTCGGGCGAGCCTGGGCTGGTCGGGTTGTCGATCCAAGCCTCGAACGTGTTCTTCGTCGAGGCGCCGTAGCTGAAGGTTTGACCTACCTTGGGCGCCTCGCCGACCGGGAGCCAGATGAACACGATGCTGTTGACGTCTCCCGTCGAGGGAGTGATATCGTACGGGAAAAACAGACGATCGACCGGATTCCCGTTGTTGTCGGTGAGCGTCTCCCGATCCCCGAGCGCACCACTGTACTTGTAGTTTCCATCCGGAGTGCCAATAGCGGCGCCCCAGTCGCCGCTGAGGCTCCAGTTGAACACCGGATTCACGTTAGAGTTGACGGTCACCGACGCACTGGCGGTGCCGATCGAAGCCGTCTTTGAAGCCGCCGTGGCAAAGCCCTCGACGGTAACCACCATATTCGAGATATCAAGGTTCGTCGTCTTAAGGGTCACAGTGGCTGAGTCCGTAGTAAAGCTTATGCCTTGATGGCCGCTTCCATCGTCCAGTACAGCAGAGACCTGACCGCTAAGCGTCCACTTCCAACTGAGAGTTCCCTGCTGGTTTTTGGGCGGTGCAGCCGTGAACTGGGTGGAATTGCCGGGAATGATGGTGGTCGAGGCAGGGGAGATCGTGACGTTCCCGCCGAAATTATAGGTGTTGCTCAGAAGGTGATCAGGGCTCGCCAGAACCACTGGGCCGGCCGTGGAGGGCAACGACACCTCGACTGAAGTGGGGGTCCAGAGGAGCACGCTTAAGGAGTTTCCTCCGCAGGTGGCAGTTCCCTGCGCGGATCCGAACGTTCCCGTGAATTCCAGGTCTGGCTGGGTGCTGATGGAACCGGTCTGCCCGCTAACGATGGCCGGAATGATGGTGCTCAGGGGCAAACCGTTCCCGAGGATTGGGTCCCTGAGCGTTGCGTGATGGTACACGGTCATGGTTCCGACCACTTCCGGCGCCGCTGATTGCGCGTACGTATCCGAACTGTTCGGCCTCACAACCTTTTGCATCTCGGCGTAAGCCTGCTGCCAGGTATCAGGCGGGGGACTGGTAGGGCTCACCGGGGCGATTTGGTTCTCTGCGAGCATCCGGTCAAAGAAGAAAAGGATACTGTTATTGGAGTCACCGGTCGCCACCTCCTGATCCCATCCGAAGTAGACGCCCAGGTTGTTGGTGAATTCGAGCCCATTCGCAAAGTCCGGAATCTTGGTGCTCTCGCAGGCCCAATTGAACATGACGCTGTCGTTGTTCTTGAACATCGTCGGGGAGGTTAAGAATTGGGCGGAGAACTGGTAGCGGCTCTGGGAGCTTGGTTTCCCGGCAGCATTAAAGACTTCAACGAGACAGCGGCTTACGGTTCCCGCGCTTATTTCGGCCCGATATGTGAGGGCCAAAGACAAGGAAGGAGTATCGGCCGACTCCAAAAAGTATTCATCGACGAGCTTTTTGGTAGGCCAGACTCCACCGTGGGACCAGTTCACCAGGACGCCGGCGTTGGCCACCGAGAGCCAGTCGGCCAAGGTGCCAGTTAGGGGGATCGGCATGTAACCCGCCTTACCAAGCTCTCCCGCCACGAATGCCGAGTTAGTGTTTCGCGAAGGCTCCAGCGCGTCGATGACGTACGCGGCCTGAGTCTGCGGGATCTCTCCGGAAATGGCGGGCCGAACCATTTTCTTAGCGGTCTGAGTACTGGTCTGGGTGACGAGATCCGGATCGGCGGTATAGATCGACAGGAGGGTGCCGTCTGCGTACATCCCCCACGTATTTCCGGCACTGGTGTAACCAGCGGACTGGAACACGGGCATCGACTTCATCAGAGTGCACAGGGCGGTTTCCTGAGTCAACACGGGCTGCCCTAGATCCTTGGTCCAAAGGTTCCCCAACGCCGTCTCGGCGGCCGCTTGCTGGGCGAACGTGACGGTTCCTGAGTTGTTATTCGTGAACAGAACCGTGAACTCCGGCGGCGTCGGTGTTCCACCCCCTCCGGAACCTCCGCAGCTAGAGAGGACGAGGGCGAAGGCGAGACCGGCAGCGTAACGGGCTCGGAGAGACTTCGCGCCCTTGCGATTTGCCTCGATCGGTCGAGCATCACTGAATCCGTGGCGGAAACACATCAGGTTCAGTCTATGAGTTTTGGCGACGCCTTCCAGCCTGGTTCACGCTTGTTAACGGTCACTTTCCGACTCGGACGGTTACTGGTCACCCAGGTCCCTTCGGCGGGCACTTCTGGGGACCGCCGTGCGTTACCGAGAAGAGCCATGTTGAAGTCAGCATCCACCGATTTCGAGAATGGGTGGGTAAAGTCGTCCGACAGGCGCTCGCGTGGATAACCAATGCCCCTGGCTAGCTTAAACCTCCTGGCTCAAGAGCCGACTCCCAGTGGCTACCAGTTGTTCATCGACAACCTGGCAAAGACCCCGCTCAGCCACATCGTCTATTTGGTGATCGTACTAACGGTGGTCCGTGTTGCGCTCTTCCCAATGCTGATGAAGACGGCGCCTCACCTGCGCGGACCTGCCTATCAACTGGGAAAGTTCTTTAACGAGGCGCTCGACGCGGTCATTTACGCCGGCGTGTTCGTGTTCCTCATCATCCGTCCGTTTGGCGTCCAGGCGTTTCTCATCCCAAGCGGCTCGATGTGGCCAACGCTTTACGTCGACGACTTCATTGTTGCGAACAAGGCGATCTATCGTTACACCGACCCCAAGCGCGGCGACGTCGCAGTGTTTGAGCCGCCGGTGGAGGCTGCGTATGCGAATCAACTGAATCCCGACGGCACGGTGAACGTAGACCTAATCAAGCGGCTCATCGGAGTTCCCGGGGACGTGATCGAAGTGCGGGATGGCGTCTTATATCGCAATGGCAAAGTCGCAGACGACCCGACTCGCCATTACTCGACGTCGACGGACCAGGTGAACTTTCAGGAAATGTCTCCTGATGATGTCCGGGATTACGGATGGCCGTCCTTTAAGTTTATCAACTGGAAGGGTCAAGTGATTCCGTTGAACTATATCGACCATCTGGGAGGCAACACCTCGCGTGATGCCGTCGTGATGGACAAGCTGATGTACCAGGTCGCCGACAAGTACGTGCTGAACAGCGAGGCCGATCAGAAGGCAGCAGAGGCGGCGCCAGCGGTTCCGATTCCGCCCGGCTACTACTTCTTCATGGGTGACAACCGGAACAATTCGTTCGACGGCCGAGGTTGGGGAATGGTGAAACGTTCCCAAATCATCGGCCGCGCCGAATTCATTTGGCTCCCATTCAGCCGGATTGGGAAACTGCATTAGGGGCCGGCACGGGGGTTAAAATCCGGGTATGCCATTGTCAACCGGAGTGTCTCATGATCAGGGGTATTTCCCCTGGCGGCGTATCCCCATATTGAGAACGCATTTTAATGATCGACGCCCTGTCGCTCGACTCCCAAACGAGCATCGTAAAAAATTCCAATGTCGATGTCAATGGGGAAACGAAGTCATGGTAGGTAGGTCTGAACACGGTAGGCGGGAGGGGCGAAAGAGGTGGTTGATGGGGTGAATGTATAGTCTTGTGGTGAACGTTCGCGCCCTTAAATCTTCCGACTTGGAGCCCCTCTATAATCTCTATCTCTCTTCGGCCCGTAAGTTGCCTTCGCATCCCATCGCGGGCTTTGAGCAGTTCGCGGCAGAATTGGGAACGACTCGCTATCAAGAGGACGAGCATTGGGACTCGGAAGCTCACCTCGTCTTGGTGGCGGAATGGGTGGGCAACCTTGTCGCCTATGGAAATGCCTCTTGGCTTAATAAGGATGCGCGTTACTCTTCGGGCAAAGCGGGAGAAGGTATGGCTCGCTTCCTCTTTTGCGCACCGGAGCACGGCGATGCGCTTCGTAGGGTTCTCTCGCCGATGCTGGAGAGGGCCCGAGCGAGAGAGTGTCCCATCTTCCGCGCACTCGCCGCCGATAGCCCTCTTTTCCATAATTGCGGATGCAGCGCCCTGACAAACTCTTGGCCGTGGGTCGGGCGTGCCCTCGTCCAGGAAGGCTTCGTGACCGAGGGACTTCCCGCTTTAGGTATGCGCGCCGAGTTGACAGACGGAACCCATGCAAAATTGACCGAGGGTGCTGAATTCCGGGAAGACTGGACGACTCGTATCGGTGTTCGCGACGGAAATGAGGCCGGTCTTCACGTCTTTGTTGGGGAGGACCGCGCCGCCGAAACTATGTGGCACTTCGGGGAAAAGTATGTCGGCGGAGCCGGCCACAGTCATGTACATCTTTTCTGGCTGGGCACAAACGTTCCTCATCGAGGCAAGGGGTTTGGCCGCGGAATCCTGAGGGAGACGCTCGCACGAGCCTATGCACAAGGGGCGCGCACGAGCGATTTACGGTGTAGTCCAAGCAACTTCTACGCCCACGCCCTCTACCGAGCCGAGGGTTACGTCCCAGCGGACTTGCTTTGGTCGTTTCGCCTCAGAAGAGATGTATAGGGCCTCCCGAAGCTCTTCCGATGGAGGTTTCCCCAACCGAGTATTCCCTGAGCCCTTCTCTCAGCCGCGAGGGGCGAGATGCCATTGCTCCCATGACCTGCTTGCAGGCAATGAAGAATTCTACCGATCCCTGCCAGGTCACCCGCAACACGCCACGACGGGGCTTTCCGACCAAGTGCCCGGTAAGTCCCGAACTCGGGCTCCTGGAGATCTCGGTCAGTTCCTCGACACAGCGCTCCAGCAACCACCGTATCTTTCGCTTCCAAGGGGATGATTTGGGGCGTTGCTTACCTAAAGAGCATCCTCTCTACTGTATGGTCTTCTGGGTCGCAGGGGTTTTGCCGCTCCGTCGGGGCCGCACGCAGGCGTGAATTAGCCGTGGCTGAGACGGTTTGCCGCTGCGCGGGGGTCCGAGGATCGGGTCTCGGACTTTGGCGCGTCGGCCTCAACCCCGGGCTCTACCTTCTTCTATCCCTCCGGGATACTTTGGCGGTCGACTTCGCAGGTTCTGCCTGAACAGGTGCAGGCAGGTTGCGGATCCCACGCCGGAAACAAATCCCTTCGACCACGGAGCAAAACCTCAGGAGACGGTGCCGGCACAGAGGGGCCGAAAATAAAGTTTCTAACAGGCTCCCGCAACCACGGTGTGGGGCGAGCCGAGTTGGCCTTTGCCGCCGAGGGTTGGCTAAACTGGAACCATGTCAGTGTTGATTGCGGCGGGCTTGGCAGCGATGATGGCGGGGGGACAGGACGTGGACCCCAAGGCGGGAAAGCAGATTGTTTGGCAGGACAACTTTTCAACCGACGGACTCCCAGATCCGGCCAATTGGAACTACGAGAACGGCCTCGTCCGGAACCATGAAGCCCAGTTCTACACGACCAAGCGGGCCGCCAACGCGCGGGTAAAGAACGGCGAACTCATCATCGAGGCGCGTCACGAGGATTTCCAGAACGCAAAGTACACCTCCGCCGCGCTCGAGTCGAGCAAATCGTGGGATCACGGCTACTTTGAGTTCAAGGCCAAGATTCCGACTGGCCGCGGCACTTGGCCCGCGATCTGGTTCTTGGGTGACGGGATTCGGCAGAAAGGGGCGGACAATATCGGCTGGCCGCTGTGCGGCGAGATCGATCTGATGGAGAACGTCGGGTTTGACCCCGACAAAGTCCACTTCAACATTCACACCCAGGCCAACAACACGTCGGACGGGTCGGTCGCCAGTACTCACTTGGACCTGAATCAGCCGTGGGCCGACTGGCACACTTACGGAGTGGATTATCAGGCGCACAAACTCGACTTGTACTTCGACGGAAAGAAGGTGCTCAGCTACCTCGACAACGGCAAGGGCGAGGCAGGCTGGCCTTTCGACAAGCCGCAGTTCATTCTCTTAAACCTCGCGATCGGCGGGGATTGGGGCGGCCAGAAGGGGATCGACGATACGATCTTCCCGGCCAAGCTGGAAGTCCAGTACGTCCGCGTCTATCAGTAAGCCTACAGGCAGGACGCAGCAGCGGTGTCCACCATCCAGAGCACGTTGCCCGCGTTGCGGGCCACTATCTGCGCCGGGTATTTGTCGGGATTGTACGGCTCGTTCATGACGTGGGTCAGAGGAACGGTCTTGTCCGGCCCCGCCGCCAGGAAGATGACTTCCTTTGCCTTGTTCAGGATAACCGGGGTCAGGGTAAGGCGCTGCTTAACTCCGGCCGCGCCGGTCGATGCGAGGACCCAGTGCTCTCTCTCGTTGATGGAAGGGTCACCCGGAAACAGCGAAGCGGTGTGAGCGTCCGGACCTAAGCCAAGTAACACAAGATCGAACTCGCCGTTCGGCATAAAGTCTCTCAGTTCCGATTCGTAGGCGCGGGCGGCTCCTTCGGCCGTCCCCGGCCGGTACATCGGATGGATGTGTTCGGCAGGGATCGGCATCTGGTCGAGCATCGTCTCGCGGGCCATCTTCTCGTTGCTGTCCGGATCGGTCGGCGGGACGAACCGCTCGTCTCCCCACCAGAAGTGGATCCGTGGCCACGGTACGCTTTCTGCGAAAACCGGCGAGGCTAAGATCGCGAAAAGCTTCTTCGGGGTGCTACCGCCGCTAAGAGCCAGATGGAATCGGCCAGTGGAGTGGGTCAGCCGGTCCAAGATGAGGGCCGCCGCGGCTTCACTCAGGGCTTCGACCGAATCGAAGACCCTTACGCTCATGCGCCCGCCCCGATCGGAGCAGGTGGATTGAACCAGCTCCGGCCGTCCTTTGCCAACAACGTCTCGGCGCCGTCCGGTCCCCAACTTCCGGCAGGATAGTTCGGGAAGCTGGAAGCGGGAATCTGACTCCACGCGTCGAGGATCGGCATGACATGTTTCCAGGCCTCGTCCTCTTGGTCGCTGCGCATGAACAGCGTAGCGTCCCCGTACATCACTTCTTGGAGCAGCGTCTCGTATGCTTCCCGAGATTGGGTGTTAAACGCCTCTGCATAGTTGAAATCCATCGACACGGTACGCAGTCGCATACCACTGCCCGGCTCCTTGGCCTCGAACTTGAGCAGGATCGCCTCTTCCGGCTGGATGCTCACGATGAGCCGGTTTGGCTCAAAGCTGTCGGTCGCGGTTGGCGGAAACATCTGGTGCGGG
>Ga0302325_10023732_pt1 | contig 12772 bp, 13 predicted proteins | sample Palsa_T0_2_FD_201948 | JGI IMG/M metagenome (GOLD analysis project Ga0302325, IMG submission 201948) | Peat permafrost microbial communities from Stordalen Mire near Abisko, Sweden - Palsa_T0_2 | ecosystem: Environmental > Terrestrial > Soil > Palsa > Peat permafrost | place: Sweden: Abisko... | reverse complement strand
TTGGGCACGCTCCGTAGAGCGCCCTGGATGGCCACCGCCGCCATGTCATCAGGACGCGTGGCGCGCAACATTCCTTTGGGGGCTTTGCCCACCGCCGTCCTCACGACGCTCACAATCACTGCGTCTCTCATGGATATTTTCTCCTAGTTCCTCAGCGGCTTCCCGCTCTTCAACCGGCCCGCCGCACAGGACGTGGGCCACTCAATTGGCCACCTTGACGTCGTGATCGCTGATGTATTCGCCCTGCCGCATCATGTGGGCGCAAAGCAAGTATATTCTCACCCGCCGCCGGAATATCGACGCGAGGGATTGGGGCGGAATAACCGCCGTCGGCCAATTCGCGGGCCGACCGCTTAGCGTCAGTCAGCAGACGCTCGCGATTCATGGTGATGCGGTCGGTTGCCAGCAGCATTCCGATGTGGCGCGCATCGGCAGCCGAAGTGGATACTTTGGCCATGGCGATAGTTTCGAAGGTTCGCCGCATCGCGCTCATCAATTCCACCGATTCCGGCCGCCCGGATTCCAACGCCCGCAGCAGCATCTCCTACACCGCCGGCCGGCACAACACCGTCGGCGCAAACTGGACTCAATGGCGACCTATGCCGCCGGCTGGTCCACGGAGAAGTACGGGGCATGATGGCGCTTCTTCAAGGGCAAAACACAGCGGCGGCCGAATCGCCTGTTGAATTGCTTCGTTGGCGGAATCCGCAGAGTTCGCAAGCCAGCATATCAACACAGATCCATCAGCGCAATGGCCTCACATTACTGGCCCCCGTTACCACAACAGTGAGGCACGCCCTGAGGCCGCGCGCCCCTGTATTGAATCCGTAGTGGTCCGGAGGGGAATGCCGCTTGCCATGGCTTGGCGGCGAGGGCAAAGGTTTATACCGGTCAAGTGGGTGCAAGTGGCTTGCCAGGCGTGGAACGAACCTAAATCCAGCGCATCTGCCAACTTCGCCACACCCGCAGATACCGCGAACCCCGCTACCCTATCACGCCCAGGAATTTCGGGTTGTATCCCGGAAACACGCCTTGCAGAGAGGGGTTGCCGGTTTGCCGGCTGACAAGCTCGCCGAGCACATCGCGGAAATCCGTGGTCAGCGCCAGGTCGCGGCCTTCGTAGAGCTGCTCTCTCTCCAGGCCGGGCCATTTGCCGTAAACCTTCCCGCCTTTCACATCGCCGCCCATCACGAACATACAATTCGCATGGCCGTGATCCGTGCCGCGATTGCCGTTCTCACGCGCCGTGCGGCCGAATTCAGACATCGTCACTACGGCGATATCCTGCATGCGGTCGCCCATATCCGCCCAGAAGGCGCTCAGCGCCTGCCCGAATGTGTGCAGCAGATTCGCTAACTGGCCCTCGGAAGCTTTCTGCGCGACCTCATTGGCATGGTGGTCCCAGCCTTGAATATCCGCGAAGGCCATCTCCATGCCCACGTCGGACTTGATCAACTGGGCAATCTGCTTGAGGCTATCGCCCAATGGGGCTCGCGGATAATCCGCGCCCGCAGCCGGGGTGTAGGGCTGCTTCTGAATGGCCTGCAGCATCGCCATGGCCTCGAACGTCTCTTTCGCAGTGGCCTGCATCACCGGATCTTTACAAGCCTGGTACATCTGCTGGAATTCCATGGCCGCCTGCTCGTCTTTCACTTGGAAAGCGTTGATGCTCTGCATCGATACCGCCGCCTGCTTGCCGGTCAACGTCCGCGGCAGAGTCGCCCCCAGAGCCACTGCGCGCACCGGCGACACCTTGCCCACCGGTTTCACCAGCGCGCGGTTCATCCAACCGCTATCGGTGGATTTCAGGCCGGGGGTGCCCGATTCCATATAGTCCTGCGCGTCGAAGTGCGAACGTGTGGGGTCGGGAGAGCCCACCGCATCCACGATCGCCAGATGCTGCCGGTCGAACAGCGGCTTCAAGGGAGCCAGCGAGGGATGCAGACCGAAGAAGCCGTCGAGGTCGATGGCCGCGTCGCCGCTATTTCCGCCCATGGACGGCCGCGGGATCGAGATGGTCGGACGGAGCGCGTAGTAGGCCTTCTCGGCGTGCGGCACTACCACATTCAGCCCATCGGCGGCGCCGCGTTGGAAAATGGCCACCAGGATCTTCTTGCGGGAAGAGTCCGCACCCGTGCTGGCTCCCAGCGCGCGCGTCAACCACATCGGCGCCGTGCCCGCGCCCACCATGGCCAATGCCGAATTGCGAAGAAAAACACGACGATTGATCATTTTCTTACCTCTAACGCTTCTGAAACTCCGGCGAGCCTAATGCAGTGTTGGTACCCTCCGCCGGTTTGTCGATCACCACGCCCGGAACTTTGTTGCTGGAAAGTTGCAGGGCAAAATTCATCCGCGCCATCAGCCCGCCGGTATTCATCCACGCCTGGCTGGAGTTGGAATATCCCGTGGGCTCCACCTTGCGATACAAAGGCTCGCCGAGCTGCGCTACCTGGTTGACCAGAGCGGTGGCGAAATCCACGTTGCCGTTGCTCGCCCGCACGGCGCTCACCACCACTTCGAGCGGCGATTTCATTTTCGACCGGAACGCGCCCTCGGACCAGAATTCCTTCGAGTCGAGCATAGTCTGCATGACCGCACGGATGTCGCCATCGGTGGTCAGAAACGTATGCGCCATACGATCCACCAGCGCCGCCGGCGGATTATCGGCCACAAATCGCTGCGCCAGTTTCTGCGAGATGAAGTGCGCCGTGCTGGGATGGCGCGCCACGATATCCAGCACTTTCTCGCCGTCGCTCTCGCCGCCGCCCGCGGGAATTTTCACGCCCAGTACGGTCTTTTCGCCATTATCGTGCAGACGCGGCGCGAAGCGGAAACTGCCTCCGCGCTGCGGCTGATCGATGGACCAGCCGGTGAAGCAGCGGGCCACTTCGGTGACATCCTTTTGGGTGTACCCGCCATCCACGCCCAGGGTGTGTAATTCCATCAGTTCGCGGCCGTAGTTTTCGTTCAGGCCGCGGCGCTGCGCATTGGGGCCGCCACGGAGCGCCTGCGGGGTATTGGGGCCCACCGATTGCCAGTTATCCAGGTAAAACAACATCGCCGGACTCTTGGCGGTGGCTTCCAGCAGATCGCGAAACTTGCCCAGCACATGCGGGCGGATGGCATCGCGCTCGTATTCCGTAGTCAGGTACCGGTCGGCGCCCTTGTCCATGAAAACGTTGAAGTGGTTATACCAGAAATCCACCAGCACTTCGTCCAACTGGCGGTTGCTATAAACGGCGCGGAAAATCTTGCTCTCTTGCAGATCGCGGGCCACCACTTGCGCCGGTCCGGCGGTCAGTTCAATGCGGCGGCGTAAATCCGGGGGGGCCACCGCAAACAGGCCTTGCCGCATCCCTTGACCCAGGGCGCCGATCACTTCGTCCTGTTTGTCGCGCGGCATGGCCTGGATCGCCGCCAGCCGCTCCTGGGGAGTGCCCGTACGGAGCGTGCGAATCTCGGGCTGGGTGAGTAATGCCGCCAAGGCCTGCGGATCGGGCGCGTTGGGAGGCGGCGGAGCGCCGTTGGCGATTTTGCCTTCGTCCTTCTTAGCCAGCTTCTGGATTAACAGACGGCGATCGGGGTCCGTCGGAAAGGGAATTGTCCCGGCGGCCATCTGTTTCACAATCTGGGGCGCCGGATAATTACGGACCATCTCGTCGCTCGGCATTGTGAGAGTGTCGAACGGTTTCAGTTTTTCGGTCAGAATCGGGTTTTCAGCAATGGAACCGGGGTGGAGTTGCTGTTCAATCCACTTCTTCAACCCCATGGCCTTCACCTGCACGACGTCGCCGGGACGAGCTCCGAAAGTGAGGCGATTCAAAGCCTGCAAAATGCGATCGTCGCGGGAAATCTGCTTGGAGAAGCTGGCATCCTCGGCGGCGGTCTTATCGGCGTAAATGGCGATGCCGGGATACGCGGCCAGAGCCAATACCATACTCAGTCCCAAGAATGCTTTACGGCACATTTCTTACCCTCTGAACCTATTAAACTCCATTTCCCATATCAAGTTGCGGAGCGCGCTCCTGGATGGCGTAAATTAGAGTAAATGACGACTTCTGAGACCGCAACCCTGGGTGGCGGCTGCTTCTGGTGTCTGGAAGCGGTCTATCAAGAAATGCAAGGCGTCCTGAAAGTGGAATCCGGATATATGGGAGGGCACGTTCCGAACCCGGATTACCATACGGTGTGTGCGGGGCGTTCCGGCCACGTGGAAGTGGTGCAGGTGACCTTCGACCCCGCCGTGGCATCCTTCCGCGACATCCTGGAAGTCTTCTTCGCCATCCACGATCCTACGTCGCTCGACCGGCAGGGAAACGATTCCGGGACGCAGTATCGTTCCGCCATCTTTTATCACGACGATGCGCAACGCGCCGTGGCCGAGGAGATGATCCGCGAACTGAACGCCGAAGGTGTATGGTCGCGGCCCATCGTCACCGAACTGCGGGCGGCCGCCACCTTCTACGTTGCCGAAGATTATCACCAGGAATATTTCCGCAACAACCCGCAGCAGCCCTATTGCGCCTTCGTAGTCTCTCCCAAAGTGAAGAAATTCCGCGAGAAATTCGCCGCCCGCCGAAAAGCGTAAGTGCCGTACTGCCCGGATCCCCCCGGATCACCGAGTAGGAGCGGCAGACCCGACGCAATATAATCGGTAATAGCCCACGCCCCTCATGAGAATCGCCATCCTGTCAGACATCCACGACAATATCTGGAAACTCGCCGCCGCTCTGGCACAAGTCCGCGATGCCGATGTTCTCCTCTGCTGCGGCGATCTCTGTTCTCCCTTCGTCGTGCACCAGATGGGACGCGGATTCCCCCGCCCTATCCACATCGTCTTCGGAAATAACGATGGCGACCTCTACCGGATTACCGCCAACGCGCGTCACTACGACCACATCCGCCTGCACGGCGAGATTTTCCGCGGCGAGTTCGATGGCCGGCGCTTCGCCATGAATCATTACGACACCATCGCCCGCAGTCTTGCCGCCTCCAATGAGTTCGATGTGGTCTGCTACGGACATAATCATGTTTTCGACATCGCGCCCGTCGGCAACACACTGGCGATCAATCCCGGAGCCATCATGGGAGCCACTTTCGCCCCCGACGGCAGCCATACCGACGTCTCGTCCAGCTTTGTCATCTACGAAACGCTGACCGGCTCGGCCGCGCAGTTCGCTGTGTAGCGCGCCTATTCCCCATGCCGCAGGCCCGAGTCGCCTTCGAATATCCCGGTTTCCGCAACTTCATGACGGCGCGGTTTCTCATCACCGCCTGTTCCGAAATGCAAGCCGTCGCTATCGGGTGGCAGGTCTACAACCTCACCCACCGCGCCCGCGACCTGGGGCTGGTGGGCCTGGCCCAATTCCTCCCCGGCATCCTGCTCTTCCTGATAGCCGGACACGCCGCCGACCGTCTGCCGCGTTTGCGCATCCTGCAGGTCTGCTATGCCGCTTTTTCACTGAATTCCCTGCTCCTGTTGCTTCTCAGCCTGCAAGGTCTCGATTCCGTGTGGCCCGTCTATGCCGTGCTGCTGTTCAACGGGACCATCCGTGCTTTCAACATGCCCACCAGTCAGGCCTTCCTGCCGCAACTGGTCAAGGAGGCGGATTTTCCGAATGCGGTCGCCTGGTCCTCTTCCATCTTTCAAGCGGCGCAGATCACGGGACCACTGGCCGGCGGCTTACTCTACGGCTTGAGCGGAACGCCCGTGCCGGTGTACAGTATTGCGGCGGGTTTTTACCTGCTGGGCCTGCTGTTGATCTCGCGGATTCGCGTGCAGGCGCCGCAGCATCCCCGCGGCGTGGCGTCGCCCGGCGTGATTCTCGAGGGGCTGCGCTTCATCTGGCGCGAAAAGTTGATCCTGGGGACGATTTCGCTCGACCTATTCGCCGTATTGCTGGGCGGCGCTGTAGCGCTGCTGCCCATTTACGCCAAGGATATTCTGCACGCCGGCACCACTGGGTTGGGAATCCTGCGCGCAGCGCCGGGCGTGGGCGCCATCGCCATGGCGATCCTGGTGGCATACCGGCCGCTCACTCGCCGGGCCGGGGCCGCCATGCTGGCGTGCGTCTTTGCCTTCGGAATTTGCACCATCGTTTTCGGAATCTCGCGGAACCTGGCACTGTCCCTGACCGCGTTGATGCTGCTGGGCGCCTTCGACATGGTGAGCGTCATCATCCGCCACACCGTAATTCAGCTGGGAACTCCCGACGACATGCGCGGCCGCGTCAGTTCCGTCAACATGGTCTTCATCGGCGCTTCCAACGAAGTAGGACAATTCGAATCGGGCATCACCGCCGAGTGGTTCGGCGCCGTGCCGGCAGTGGTTCTAGGCGGCATCGGCACGCTGCTGGTGGTGGTTCTTTGGATGTGGCTGTTCCCCGCGTTACGCCACGTCGACCGGCTACCGGGATCTAATACCGAGACCGGCGATGCCATTCCCCGCCGCCCAGACCGCCGGCGTCGATAACTACCGCGATCACCAATATCAGCAGGTTGGTACCGTCCAGCGGCCGGTGCGAATTTTGCAGCCACGCGAAGGTCAGGGTGGTAATCGGCAGGAAGAGGAAACCGAGCAGCAGGATCAGCAGGTTGTTGTAAGCGCGCTGCAGGTAAGTGGAGAGGAAGAACATGAGCGCCAGTACCACGCGTGGGAAGGCCAGCACGAGCAGGAGCAGGAGGCAAGGCATATCGCCTGTATTGTCTCAGATTGCCGCGGCTTGCGCGGTGCGCTGGCGCACTCGTAGAATCAAATTTCCTCATGAGCTTGTCACCGCGCACCGTTCTCATCGTAGACGACGACCGTCAAATTGTCGGGCTGGTGGAGAAAATGCTCCGCCCACAGGCAGTTACCGTACTGTCTGCCAATCTGCCATCGGAGGCGATCCGCATCTTCGAGGCGCAGCCCGTGCACCTGTTGATTTCCGATCTGACGATGCCTGAAATGGACGGCGGCAGACTGGCCGAGCGCTTATGGAAACTCCACCCCGAAGCGCGTGTGCTGCTGATCTCGGGCCAGGGAAAGCCGCCTGCCATCGCCAAACTTCCGCAGGTGCGCTTCCTGCAAAAACCCTTCTTCCCGTCGGTGCTTTTGGACCATTTGCACGAGCTGTTAGGAGCTTGATCGTGGCCTTGCGCACTGCGGCCGCGGCGAGCAACACCATCCCGGGCCAAAAGGCCGAAGCCTCCGGCACCGACTCGGGCGACGCTGCCGGGACCGCGGCCCATGATTCCACCGTCGTTACCGACGCGGTAACCGACATGCTTCCCTGCAGCTGCGCTTCCGTCATGCCAGCCGACAAATACAAGCCACCACCGTCCAGCGGAATTTGCTCGCCGTTAGTCACTGCGATGAGACCGGTGGAATAGGTCGTGGTCTCGTCGGGCCCGGCGCAGTAGAAATTGCAATCCACATTGAATGTCAGATTGCCTGCATGTCCCGACACGCCTTCGAGCTCCCACAGGGTTCCCATGTCAACCGTATCCGTGTAAGTAATGTCGACGTAGCCTAACCCGCTGCCCCCCAGCGCAACCGTTATGTCGGGAAGGTCGACCAATACGCTAAGTCCCCCGCCACCCTCACCGACACCCATATTCACTGAGATTGCAGCGCTAAATTGACTCTGCGATACCGTGACCGTGCCGCCCTCGTTGCACCCGGCGGACTCTGGAATGGTGTACGTGATGGATGTCGGGAAAGTGATGGAGCTTGGGCATTCGCCGCCGGTGGTGATGGTGCCGGCGTGAAGTGCTGGCACAAGGGCCAGGGTGAGGGACAGTTTAACAAGCATGCTTACCTCGGCATCGTTTATACCACTTTCGATTGCCCAACGTAAGGAAGAAGTAAGCTACCGCCCCAACCGAGTCCTGGCCAGTCTAGAACGATTGTAGGAGCTCTGCGAGAGTTGTAACGCGTTACATTCTTCAGCCGGCAAAGGTTATCTTGCTCGCCGCCTTCCGCGCTACCGCCGCGGCCAGCAACACCATCCCGGGCCAAAAGGCCGATGGCTCGGGTACCGTCGCTGGAGTGTCTTCCGTGTCCGCTGCCCACGTGCCCACAAACGCGACCGACAAACTCTCCGAGATGGTTCCCTGGAGGCCTCCCTGCCACAGCGAAGCTTCCAAATTCACGCTAAGGTCCAGCGGAATTTGCAAGCCGGCCGTCAGGGCGATGGGACCGGTGGAATAAGTCATAGTCTCGTTAATCCCGGCGCACTCGGTGAAACAGTAAGTATTGAAGGTCAGGCTGCCCGCATGTCCCGACTCACTTTCTCCTTCCGACAGGCCGCTCAGGTGAATCGTATCCGTGTAAGTAATATCGATGTATCCTAACCAACTTCCTCCCACAATTACCGTCACGTCCGGATCCGAATTAGCCACCGCAGAAAGGTTCAGTTGAGTAGCATTGACGTTCAGCGAGATCGCCGTATTGAACACGTTCTGCGACGCCGTGATGGAGCCGGTCGCGCTGCACCCGGCGCCTTGCAGGATGAGCGTGGCGGAGGTTGTGGAAGTGGCGGAATTCGGACATTCGCCCACGGTGTAGATCGACGCGGCCTGAAGCGCGGGAAGGACTGACAGAGCGAGGAAGAGTCTGACAAGCATGGTGGCCTCGATTCCGTTTGTATCACGTGCTATTGCCGGGCGGACGAAACGAGCTCGCGCGTCAACTTAGTCCTAGACCTGACGAACGGCCCTTGCGATTCGCTCGCAAACGGCAATGACTCAACGAGTTACGCCCGGCGGATGGCGGTCCCTGGAATTCCGCGATCGTGCACTTAGGGAGGGGTACTGGAACGTAATGGCGTTTTGTCCCCGGCCGTTAGTGTGCAGTCTCGCGGTGTCTACCGAATGGTCATTTTGTCGAGCGCTGCTCCGCCCGCCGGCAGCTTGGCGCTACCCGCTTTGTAACCATTCACATCCAGAACATAGGCCACGATATTGGCGTAAGTATCGTCGGTAAGCGAACCAGGAGATGCTGGCGGCATGGCTTTGGAGCGGTCGTAGAAAGCTCGCATCGTCTTGCCGGACCACTGGCTCTTGAAGTAGTCACCCGCGAGCGGCGGCCCGAATGTGCCGTCGGTCATGGCGCCGCCATGGCAGACGGCGCAGTTGGAATTGTATGCCGTCTTGCCGGCCGCAGCTTGTTCGGCGGCGAATTGCGGAGGCGGACCGGCCACAACCACCGCTGCAGGACGCGCTGGAGCTTCCGCGGCGCGCGCAGTTGCCGCGGCGGGAGGCACCGTCGTTGGCACGGCCGACCCTTCGCCCTCATACGTAAAGGCGAGGATGGCTCCCGGATCCGCCATCCTTCTGGTTACCCCGCCCGCCAGCGCCTCTGCCTGCCCGCCGTTATCGGTAGCGATATAGATAGTCTTGCCGTCGGGGTTCACCGCGGTATCCCGATAGCGGTTCTCGGATTGGAAGTAACGGCTGAACTTACTGTCCACCGCCTGTCCGTTAGCCGTAAGATGTACCACATAGAGCGAGCCGCGCTAGAGCGCTGTCACCAGCAGAACCCTATCCCAGCCCGGAATTCCTTGCGTCTTCTTGGGGTAATACTCGATGCTGGAAGCCGCAATCGTCGGCCAGCAGATGAAGTCGACGCCGCGGCAGGCGGGATCGTGGAAGTTGAAATCGCTGGGCACCGTGAACATGGTCGCGATCGGTTCCACAAAGGGCTTCGTATAAGACGACTCCGCCTCGCGCGGCACACTCGGATCGATTTTGAGATCGCTGAACCGTAATTGCGCGCACGGCGTTGTGGCGTCGGCCCAACGGGCATACTCATAAGCCTTGTCGTCCTTGAATCCGGCGACGTGCGGCCAACCGTAATTGGAGCCCGGCTTCAGGATGTTGATCTCGTCATCCGTCTTGGGCCCCTGCTCGGAGGCATACAGCGTGCCATCCGGACCGAAGTCGATGCCCTGCATGTTGCGGTGGCCATAGGTGTAAACATGGCTCACCACGCCGGCCAGTTTGGGATTGTCGGCCGGTATGGAACCGTCAAGGTTCAGGCGCAATGACTTGCCCACATAAGCCAGGTAGATTTTGTTGGTGACTTCTTCCTGGGTGGGTAAAAGCTGCGCCAAGGTGGGGAGGCAAAAGTTGCCGAGTTGGTCGTGGCCCTGATCTCCCACGGTGAAGTACAGCTTGCGGTCGGGACCGATCTTCAACCGGCCCGACACATGGTCGTTGCCGACCGGCAGCCCGGCGATCACCACAACCGGGTTGCCCAGCGTGCCGGCCGCCTTGTCATAGGTGAGCCGCACGATCTTGTTGTAAAGGTAGCGATACGGGCTCCGGGCGTCGGTGACGTTGGCGTTGGCTCCTCTGGCTTGATCCACGTAGCTATAGGCGACGTAGACGTAGTCGTTGCCTGTGCCCTGGAGCAGTTCCGGATGCAGTGCCATTCCCAGCAAGCCATCCTGGCTGCCGGGCGCCAGGACCTCATCGATCGTGATGGCCACGGTGCGCTCGCCGCTGACGGGGTCGATGCGGGTGACCCGCTTGCCGGTCCGCTCGGTCACCCAGAGCTTGTTATCAGGCCCCCACGTCAATTCCCAAGGGCCCGCCAGCCCGGAAGCCAGGACACTTTTGCGGAATTGCTTGGTCCCCTTCAAAACGGAATCCGGCGCGTCCTGCGCCCACACGAGTCCGAAAAACAATGCGGATGCGGGCAAAATCGCCGCCACAACAGTTTGCTTCCTCAAATCTCTTCTCCCTTAGCCAACCCACTACCTAATATCCCTTGGCGCATCCCTTTGTTCAAGTTCTTTGGCAAGGTTTGGACCGTCCGCGCAATTCGACCGCGGAATCTCTTGACAGCCAAAACCCTCCCGCCGTATACTCCGAATTAATTAAAACTCATGGCGCGTCCCAAGTCCACCACCGAGCTGACTCCGCTGGAATTGGAGCTCATGATGGTGCTTTGGAAAACCGATGGCGCTTCTGTCCAGACGGTGTTGGAAGCTCTGCCGAAGGGCCGCAACCTCACTTACTCCACGGTGCAAACCATGCTCAACCTTTTGGTGCGGAAGGCCAAAGCGACGCGCCAATTGCAGGGCCGCGCATTTCAATACCGTCCCGCCTTAGTCCGCCAGAGCGCGGTGCGCTCGGCGCTGAAAGATCTCGTAGATCGCATGTTCGGGGGCTCGGCCGAAGACCTGGTGGTGGGACTTGTCGAGACGGAGCAACTCGACGCCGGCAAGTTGATGGAATTGCACCGCACGCTGCGGCGCCGCCAGGAGAAGGCCGATGGACATGGTTAGTCTTCTAGCGATGGCGGCGCTGGTCAACGCCCTTTGGCAGTACGCGCTGATTTTCGTGAGCGCCTACGCCGCCGCATGGTTGCTGCGCCGGTCGCCGGCCCGGCAATACGCCGTGTGGCTGGCGGCCTTGCTGCTCTGCTGCGTAGCGCCGTGGGCATCTTTGCGGCATTACCATGGCGGAGCCGGGACGGCGCGGGCGGGAGCGATCCAAGTTGCGCTGCAACCGCACCCCCAGCCGCTCTCCCTGGATAACCGCGTGGGACAGGCCTTGCTCGCGGCTTACCTGCTTTCCATGGTTTGGGCCGCGTTGCGTACGGCGCGGCAGTGGCGGCTCGCCCGGCGCATCGTCGCCAACGCGTCGCCCGTTTCCGTCGATTTTGATTTCGCCGGCGCCAGCGCGCCACGGGTGGTGTGCTCCTCCACGGCCTTATCGCCGTTTCTATTTGGATTTTCGCGGCCGGTGCTCGTGCTGCCGGAAAGTGTGCTGGAATCGGGCTCGGAGGAGGTACTGCGCGCGGTGCTCTGGCATGAGACGGCGCACCTCCGCCGCAAGGACTGTATGGGTAACGTGCTGGTGGCATGCCTCTTTCCGCTGGTGGCCTTTCACCCCTGCGCGCATGCAATGCGCGAGCGCCTCCGCGAAGCGCGCGAACTGGCCTGTGACGATCTGGTGGCGGCCAGCTTCGTGGAGGCTCCGCGCTATGCAGCCTCCCTGCTCGACCTGGCGTTACGGGCCGCATCGGCGCCCATCCCCGAGGCCGGTGTGGGATCGGTCCACGGCGGCAGTCTGGAGCGCCGCATTCGCCGCCTGATGACGCCGCCGCGCTGCTCGCATGTGCCGGCGTTCTACGCGGCAATGGTGGCCATCGTGTTCCTCCTGGCTGATGGCGCCGCGATGCGTGCCTGCTCTTTTCGGTTCTCCGATCCGCACGATTATACCGGCGTCTGGCGCCAGAACTGGTCGTACGCATTCCGGCCGGAATTGAGGGTGGATCGCAGCGACTGCTGTTTTAGCACCTTGGAGATCCGCTACCAGGCCGGTCAATTCGCCGCCACGCTCACTGGCGATACTGCCGGCGTGGAAGGCAACCGCGTAGTGCGCGGCCCACGCCGTTCGCATACCCTCTCGGCGCCCGTGTTGTCCAACGGAATTCTCAGCTTTCGGACAGCGCGTGGCGCCACGCAGGAGATTTACGAAGTAACCCTGGGAGAGAACCGCGCTGTGTTGGTCCGCCACTCCGTTCCTCCCGCGGTTCCGAGTTGGCAAACCTACGCCCCTCTGAAATAGGGCGAGCGCGAAAGGATATCGATATGAAACGCGTGAGTACAGGTGTGTCTTATGGGCTGGCCGTGGCTATCGCCCTGGGCGCCGCGCCTGCGGTACAGGAGCAAACGCCCGCCGCGTTTGAGGTGGCCTCGGTCAAGCTGAGCACCTCCACCGATGGCGCGGGGATCATCAAACCAACTCCTGGAATGTTGACCGTTCGCAATGGGTC
>Ga0302325_10023731_pt1 | contig 12772 bp, 10 predicted proteins | sample Palsa_T0_2_FD_201948 | JGI IMG/M metagenome (GOLD analysis project Ga0302325, IMG submission 201948) | Peat permafrost microbial communities from Stordalen Mire near Abisko, Sweden - Palsa_T0_2 | ecosystem: Environmental > Terrestrial > Soil > Palsa > Peat permafrost | place: Sweden: Abisko... | reverse complement strand
TCTCGACACCTGGTTTCCCGCACCGGAACTCATCGAGTCGGGCGAGAGCGGCACGGCACGGCTGTCGGTGGCCCAGGTGCCCGAGGAGCTGGCCGCGCTGGCCGGCCGCGACGACCAGCGTGACACCGAGACCGTCATCGTGCGCACGGTGATCGGCTCGCTCGACGATAAGGCCGCCGACGCCTACGACGCCTATCTGCGACTGCATCTGCTCTCGCATCGACTGGTCGCCCCGCACGGCCTCAACGCAGACGGCTTGTTCGGAGTGCTGACCAATGTGGTGTGGACCAACCACGGGCCGTGCGCGGTCGAGGGTTTCGAGATCGTGCGCGCGCGACTGCGCCGCCGCGGCCCGGTTGCGGTGTACGGCGTGGACAAGTTTCCCCGGATGGTCGACTACGTCGTGCCCCCCGGTGTGCGTATCGCCGACGCCGACCGGGTGCGACTCGGCGCGCATCTGGCGTCGGGAACGACGGTGATGCACGAGGGTTTCGTCAACTTCAACGCGGGCACATTGGGCACATCGATGGTGGAGGGCCGCATCTCGGCGGGCGTAGTGGTCGGCGACGGCTCCGACATCGGTGGTGGTGCGTCGATCATGGGCACGCTGTCCGGGGGTGGCACCGAGGTGATCTCGGTCGGGAAGCGCTGTCTACTCGGCGCCAACTCCGGGTTGGGCATCCCGCTGGGCGACGACTGCGTCGTCGAGGCCGGCCTGTACGTCACCGCTGGCACCAAAGTGAGACTGCCGGATGGGAATTCGGTCAAGGCCCGCGAGCTGTCCGGCGGCAACAACTTGCTGTTCCGGCGCAACTCGGTGACCGGCGCTGTCGAGGTGGTGTCCCGCGACGGTCACGGCATCGCGCTCAACGAGGACCTGCACGCCAACTGAGCTATCAGTTGGCGTGCAGCTTCGTGTCCTTGGTCTCTGGCAGCAGATAGGTGCACACGAAGCCGGTCAGGGCAAGGATTGCCAGCATCGGACCGATCGACCAGCTGCCGTAGGTGGCTTGCAATGTTCCGGCGATCAAGGGCGGCAGGGCGCCGCCGAAGACTCCGGCAAGGTTGATCGCGAAGGCCGATCCGCTGTAGCGGTAGCGGGTGGCGAACAGCTCGGGAATGAACGCCCCGGTGGGCCCGGAACCGATTCCGCCGATCGCGCACATGCCGAGGATGGCCACGGCGTAGAGCACCGGGTTGCCGGTGTCGATCAACGGAATCACCGCCAGTCCCCAGGGCACACACCCCGCCCAGCCCAGCAGCATCAGCCGGCGGCGCCCGACTCTGTCGCTCAGGGTCGCCGATAGCGCGACGAACGCGATGCTGACCAGCCCGCCCAGCGCACCGACAGCCCAGATGAAGCTGCGGGTGTACCCCAATTCGGAGTGGGCGTATCTGGTCAGGTAGGTGTTCGACATGTAGACGAAGCACATGCCGCCCAGAATGCTGCCGCCGGCCAGAGCGATCTCTCGGCGCTGCAACCGCCACAACTCCGCGATCGGGGCTCTCGAGACCAAGTCTCGGGCCTGCTCTGCGACGAACACCGGGGTCTCATCGATGCGCATCCGCACATAAAAGGCGATGGCGATCAGACCGGCGCTGATCAGGAACGGAATCCGCCAACCCCACTGCATGAAGGCAGGACTGTCTTCGCCGATGGTGAAGTTCACGCCCAGAAACGTCAGGCTCGACAACACCACCGCGGCTCCGCCGCCGAGCAGGGTGAACATCCCGTAGCGGCCGCGTCGGCCGTCGGGTGCGTATTCCGCGCTCAGCAAGGCCGAGCCCGCCCATTCGCCGCCCACGGCAAACCCTTGCAGCAACCGCAACGCAACCAGGATCAACGGGGCGGCCACCCCGATGGTCGCCGTGCTGGGCACCGCGCCCACGGACATGGTGGCGACGGCCATGATCAGCAACGTCGCGATCAGCGTCTTCTTTCGACCCAGCCGATCCCCGAAGTAGCCGAAGACGGCCCCGCCGATCGGCCGCGACACGAACGCGCTGGCAAATGTGCCCATCGAGGCGATCGTGCCCAGCGCCGGGCTGAGATGCGGGAAGAACACGGTGGGAAACACCAGCGCCGCCGCGGTGCCGTAGATCATGAAGTCGTAGAACTCGATCGCCGAGCCAACCAGACAGGCGGCAGAGACTCGTCCCATCGGTGTGACGGCGGTGGTATCCGCAATCGTCACCGTCGCCTGACTGCCTCGGTGCACGGCTACGACGGTAGGAGAAAACGACGCGAGTGTCACACCCGCCGCGCGTTAGCTTTGCGTCAACAATTGCTTCTTGAGCACTTTGCCCATCGCGTTGCGCGGCAGCTCATCGACGATCCTGACCTCACGAGGGCGCTTGTGCACCGAAAGCTCTTGGGCCACATAGTCGATCAGCTCCTGCGGGTCGGCGTCACCGACGACGAACGCGACAATGCGCTGGCCCAGGTCGTCATCGGGCAACCCGACCACCGCCGCCTCGGCCACGCCAGGATGCCCGAGCAGCGCCGTCTCGATCTCGCCGGCCCCGACCCGGTAGCCACCCGACTTGATCAGGTCGACCGACTCACGGCCGACGATGCGATGCATCCCGTCGCTGTCGATGACCGCGGCATCGCCGGTGCGATACCAGCCGTCGGCGTCGAACGCCTCCGCGGTGGCGTCCGGGCGGTTCAGGTAACCGGTGAATAGACTGGGGCCGCGAACCTGCAGTCGCCCAATGGTTTCCGCGTCGTGCGGCACCGGGCCGCCGTCGTCGTCGACCAAGCGGGTTTCGATACCGGCCAGCGGCAGGCCGACCCAACCGGGTCGGCGCTCGCCGTCGGCGCGGGTGGACAGCGTGATCAATGACTCGGTCGCCCCGTAACGCTCGACCGGCGCGTGCCCGGTGAGCCGGACCAACCGGTCGAACACCGGCGTCGGCAACCCGGCGCTGCCGGACACCAGCAGCCGCGCCGACCGCAGCGCCTCGGCCGCCGGCGCGTCACCGACCACCCGCGACCACACCGTCGGCACGCCGAAAAACAAAGTGCCACGCGCTGCCGCGTACGCCTCCGGCGTCGGCTTTCCGGTGTGCACAAAGCGATTTCCGACCCGCAACGAGCCCAGCAGACCCAACACCAGGCCGTGCACGTGAAACAGCGGCAAACCGTGCACCAGCGTGTCGTCGGCGGTCCACTGCCAGGCCTCGGCCAGCGCGTCGAGATCGGCGGCAATCGCCCGACCGCTCAGCTGCACCCCTTTGGGCGGGCCGGTGGTGCCCGACGTGTAGATGATCAGCGCGGTGGCCTCCGGGGACGGCTCGGGTAGCCGGTGCCAGGACCGCGCGTGCATCCGCACCGGAATGTGCGGCAGCCCATCGGGTTGCTCGGGCACCGGGCCCAGCCAGGCCTGCGCCCCGGAGTCGGTGAGGATGTGGCGGCGCTCGGCCTGCCCGACGTCGGCGGGCACCGGGACCACCGGCACCCCGGCGATCAGGCATCCGGCGATGGCCAGCGCGGTCGGTGCGGTCGGCGTGGCCAGCACCGCGATCCGGCCCGCACCGCCGACCCGTTCGGCCACCGAGGTGGCGGCCCCGACGATGTCGCTGCGGCTCAGCGTGACGTCACCGAAGCGGACGGCGTCGTCGATGTCGCGGCCGCCGGCGACCGCGGCGGGATTCAGCGAGGTCAGCAGCACGTCAGCAGGCTAGCTCATCACCCGGTCGCCGATCACCCGGTCGCGGCGCAGCGCGGCAAGCTCATCGCCGGACAGCCCGAGCCCGCTCAGGATCTCGTCGTTGTGTTGACCGAGCGTGGGCGCGGCGAAGCGGTGATGACGAGCCGGGCCGGGGGTGATCCGGAACGGCCAGCCCGGATAGCGATGCCGACCGGTGACCGGACGGTCGAAATCCTGGTAAAACCCGCGGGCGTCAAGGCCCGGCAGGCCGTACATCTGCTCGGGCTTCACCACCTCTGCGCCGGGGACGCCATGGTCCCGAAGGGCGGCAACGATCGTGGCGGACGACTGGGTCCGAGTCCAGGTCGCGACGACGTGATCGAAGTCGTCGTGGTCATCCTTTGGCAGGCCGGGTCGGTCCATCGCGTCGGCCAGCCCCGCGAAGTCGGTGTCGTCGCGCACCGACAGCGCCACCCACGCGTCGTCGGCGTCGGTCGGATATACGCCTTGGCGATAACCCCGTTGCCGGTTGCCGTCGCGCGGCCGGACGATCCCGTTCATCGAGTACTCGATCACCGGTTCGGCGGTGACGGCGGCGCCGACTTCGATCTGGGCGACCTCGATCAACTGGCCTTCGCCGGTGCGACGGCGATGGTCCAGTGCGGCGAGCAGCGCCACCCCGGCGTGCACACCGACGATGGGGTCGGCCGGACCCTGCACGTTGCACGGCGGCCCGTCGGCGTAGCCGGTCACCGCTGACATGCCGGAGATCTGTTCGATGTTCAGCGCCCAGCCCACGTAATCGCGCCACGGTCCGTCCAGGCCGAATCCCGGCATGCGGACGGCGATCACGTCGGGTCGCAGCGCGACCAGCGATTCGTAGTCCAGCCCGAACTGCTCCACCACCCGCGGCGAGAAATTCTCCACCACGACGTCAGCCTGCGCGGCAAGCCGATAGGCGAGCTCGCGGCCGGGCGCCGAGGTCAAGTCCAGCGTGATGTCTCGCTTGTTGAGGTTGGTGGCCTGCCACAGCGCGCTGCGCTCATACCAATCCTCGCCCTCGTACGGGAAGGCGCCCGAGTAGCGGAAACCGTCGGGCCGCTGGACCGACTCGACCTTGACGACGTCGGCACCGAAAGCGCCGAGGTAGCAGGTGAGGTAGCCGCCTGCCCAAAACGTGGTCAGATCAAGGACTTTCAGCCCGGCGAACGGCAGGGACGGATCTGCGACCGGGTCGGCCGGTGGTCTGCTGCGCGACCGTTGACTCACCGCTGACGCATCGCCCAGACGCGGCGCGGGCCGGGTGGGTGCCGCGGGCGTCTTCGACAGCCGAAACGGCGGGCCCGGACGTCGAAACGACCAATCCTGGCCGCCGCCGTCGACGAAAAAGCCACGCTTGGCGTACTGCGGACATTCCAGCGCGCCGGCACCGTCGGCGATCGGCGCCGCCGGGATGCGCAGTGCCTGGCTGAGATCGACGATTTCGGCGACGGTTCGCTCGCTCAGCCACGGCTGGGCGGCGGCGAAGAACTCGGCGCGCTCGGGACCGCCCATCATGATCGCGTACTGCTGCTCGCCATACTCGGGCAGTCCGATCATGTCGCACACGTCGAGCCAGTGCTGCCCGGTCAGGCAGTTGATTCCGACCCAGCCGTCGCCCGCCCGGACCACCCCCAGCATGGGCGCCTGACGAACGTTCGACGGCAGGCCGAGTTCGCGCGCGCGTTCGGCCATCAGCATCGGGTACGGAAGCGTCGACAGCAGTGCCTCCAGCACCGAGACGTCGACCTCGGTCACCTGACCGACGGGTGCGATCCGCAACGCCGTCAACGCGCCCAGGGCAGCGTAGGCACCCGCGACGTACTCGGCGATCCGGGCGCCTGCCTGCACGGGCGGACGGTCGGGGTCGCGCGCGGTGATCCAGCCCGACGCCGCTTGCATCGTCAGCGAGGTGGCGGCGGAATCGCGAAAAGGTCCGTGCTGTCCGAAGTTTGAGATTCGCACAACGACCAGACGTGAATCGGCGTGGCGCTCCAGCCCGGCCTTCTCCAGGGTTCCGGGCGCCGACCCATCGATCAGCACATCGGCGTCGCCGATGAGCCGACGGGCGGACGCTGCGCCGCGTGCGCTGGTGATGTCGAGCACCGCGCCGAGTTTTCCGGCGTTGAGATATTCGAACAGCCCGGCGCGATCCGGGTCGGGTTCGCCGCCAGGAAAGGGTCCCCACCGCCGCAGCGAATCTCCCTCCGGCCGCTCGATTTTGGTGACCTCGGCGCCGAGATCGACGAACAGCTTGCCGCAGTAGGGGCCGGAGATCTCGTCGGCGATCTCGACCACGTGGAGCCCGTCCAGGGCGCCGGCGCGCGTCACGAGGCCGGCAGTCCGATGGCCTTCGGCTCCATGTACTGACGAATTCCGACGATGCCGCCGCTCTCCCGGCCCAGGCCGCTCTGGTTGAACCCACCGAACGGCGCACCGCCGGGACCGAATCCGTTGACCGCGATCTGCCCGGTGCGGACTCGGCGGGCAACGGCCAGCGCACGATCGGTGTCGCTGCCCCACACCGCGCCGGAAAGCCCGTACTGCGAGTTGTTCGCGATTCGCACCGCGTCGTCGTCGTCGCGGTAGCGCAGCACCGACAGCACCGGCCCGAACACCTCTTCCTGGGCGATGGTCGAATCCGGGGTGACCTCGGTGAGGATCGTCGGCTCGAAGTAGTAGCCCGTCGCCAGACCGGCGGGCCTGCCACCTCCAGTCATCAGCTTGGCGCCGTCGTCGAGAGCCCGATCCACATGTGCCTGAACGCGTTTGCGCTGCGTGTCGCTGATCAGCGGACCCATCTGCACGTCCGGATCGGTCGGGTCGCCGACCTTGACCGCCTGGGCCAACGCGACAAGACGGTCGACCACCTCGTCGTGGATGGCGTCGGGTAACAGCAGTCGGCTGTGCAGGATGCAGGCCTGACCGGCGTGGAACGAGCAGGACTCGAACAGCATGCGTTGCAGCAGTTCGTCGTTCAGCGCGACGTCGTCGAGGACGATGCTGGCGGACTTGCCTCCGCATTCGAGCAGCAGCCGCTTCATCGTCTCGCCGGCTGCGGCCATGACTTCGCGGCCGACGACCGAGCTTCCGGTGAAGCTGACCATGTCGATCCGCGGGTCGACGGTCAGCAGCTTGCTGGATTCGATGTCGGTCGGTGTGACGACGTTGACTACGCCCGGCGGAATATCGGTGTGCTCGTCGATGATTCGGGCCAGCGCCAGGCCGGCCAGCGGTGCCAGCGGCGACGGCTTGAGTACGACGGTGTTGCCCGCGGCCAGCGCCGCGACGACCTTCATCACGTTGAGGGTATGCGGGAAGTTCCACGGCGTCAGGATCGACACCACGCCGAGCGGCTCGTAGCGCAGCAGGGTCTTACCCGCGGCGCCGTATGCCTCGATCCGTTCCTCGACCGGATGGACGGCGAGTTCGGCCGCGTTGAGCGTCACGAACGCCGGCCCCTCGACGTGAATCACCCGCTCGTTCTCCGTGCAACCCCATTCCTGTTGGGCCAGCGCGAAGAAGTCGTCGGTGTGCGCCAGCAGCGCCTCGCCCAGTTGGTTGAGGACAGCCGCGCGCTGCTCAGGTCCGGCGTCGGCCCACGGTCCCGAGTCGAATGCGGCCCGCGCGGCCGCGATCGCGCTGTCGACCTGAGCGTGGCTCGGGTCGGGAGCCGACGCGATCACCGCCTCGGTGGCCGGGTTGATGTCGTCGTAACGGCCGTTACCGGCCCCATCGGGTTCGATCCAGTGGCCGTCGATGTAGACCGGGTAGGTGTCGATCAGCGAGCGTGGGTCAGCCATGTCCCCTCCTACAGAGATCCGGGGCCTTCAGAGATCCGGGGCCTTTGGACGGTCCGGTGGCTCAACGTTCGGTCTACACCTGTCGCACCTGTGTCGTCAATGGCCGGTTAGGCAATCCCGTATTTCCAGTCAACGGCAAGGTTATTGACATCATCGCTGCCCCGGAGTAAACAAAGTGTGCCGGACAGATCGTGAGGAAATGTACGATCGCGGGCCCTAGAGTCCTAGAGGGAGGCCAGGGTGCAGACGGACTTCCGCTCGCCATCGGGCTCGCGCGTCCCGCTCCATTCCCCGGACTTCTACGCCGGGGATCCGTATCCCGCATACCGCGAGCTGCGCGCGAGCGCGCCGGTGTGCTGGAACGACGTCACCAAGTTCTGGGCGTTGCTCAAGTACGAGGACATCCGGTTCGTGTCGAGCAACCCGGCCACCTTCAGCTCGACCCAGGGCATCACCATCCCGGACCCGGCACTGCCGAGCCCGGTGCAGCCCGGGTCGCTCATCTTCACCGACCCGCCGCGGCACCGGCAGATGCGCAAGCTGATCAACTCCGGCTTCACCCGACGTCGTGTCGCTGTGCTCGAACCGAAGATCCGCGAGATCGTGCGCGGCGTCCTCGACGGTCTTGAACCGGGCTCGGTGCACGAGTTCGCCGAAGAGATCGCCGCCCCGCTGCCGACCCGGCTGATCGCCGAGCTGATCGGCGCGCCGCCCGACGACTGGGAACAGTTCCGGGCCTGGTCGGACGCGGCGACCGGAACCGCCGACCCGGAGATCGATCTCGACCCGATGGTGGCTGCCGGTCAGCTCTACGAGTACTTCCACGAGTTGATCGCGGCGCGGCGGATCGAGCCGCGAGATGACTTGCTGTCGGTACTGGCCGGCGCCGAAATCGATGGCATCTCTCTGACCGACGAAGACCTGCTCAACTTCGCGTTTCTGTTGCTGGTGGCCGGCAACGAGACCACCCGCAATCTGATCGCGCTGGGCACCCTCGCCCTGATCACCCATCCCGATCAGTACCGGCTGCTGGTCAACGATCCGTCGCTGATCCCCGGCGCCGTTGAAGAGATGCTGCGGTGGAACAGCCCGGTGGTGCACATGGCCCGTACCGCCAACGTCGACGTCGACATCCGCGGTCAGCGAATCGCCGCGGGCGACGTGGTGGTGATGCTGTACCAATCGGCCAATCGTGACGAGGACGTCTTCGGCGCCGACTCCGAAGAGTTCACGGTGACTCGCCACCCCAACCCGCACATCGCGTTCGGGTGCGGTGAACATTCCTGTGTCGGAGCACAACTGGCCCGCCTGGAGGCCACCGTGATGTTCGAGGAGTTGCTGCGCCGCTTCCCCGGACTCGAGCTGGTCGGCCAGGTCGACCGGATGCGGGCCACCATGGTGCCCGGGGTCAAGCGGATGCCGGTACGGCTGGGAACCTGACCGATGCGCCTCGAGTACACCGACGAGCAGGAGCAGCTGCGCGACGAGATCCGCGCGACCATGCAACAGGTCATGACACCGGAGCGCCAAGCCGCGGTCAGCGACCACGTCGAGGGCGGACCCGCGGTCCGCGAGTGTGTGCGCGCCCTGGCGACCGCCGATCTGCTCGGGGTCGGCTGGCCCAAAGAATTTGGTGGGCGCGGCTTCTCGGCCATCGAGCAGTTCATCTTCGCCGAAGAGGCCCGACGGCTCAATGCGCCGATCCCACTGGTGACCCTCAACACCGTCGGGCCGACCCTAATGCACTACGGCACCGAGGAGCAGAAGCGGACATTCCTGCCGGCGATCCTGGCAGGCAGCGTCGAGTTCGCCATCGGCTACTCCGAACCGGAGGCGGGCAGCGATCTGGCGTCGCTGCGCACCACTGCAGTCCGGGACGGCGACGATTACCTGATCAACGGCCAGAAGATGTTCACCAGCGGGGCCGCGTACGCCGACTACATCTGGCTGGCCGCGCGCACCGATCCGAATGCCAAGAAGCACAAGGGTATTTCGATCTTCATCGTGCCCACCTCGTCCCCCGGATTCTCCTGGCAGCCGCTGCACACCATGCCGGGCGTCTCGACCTTCTATACCTTCTACGACAACGTGCGGGTGCCGGCGAGCGCGATCGTTGCCGGCGAAAACCAGGGCTGGCAACTGATCACCACCCAGTTGAATTTCGAGCGTGCGGCACTGGGAAATCTCGGTGTGCTCGAGCCGTTGTTCGAGCAGACGCTGCAGTGGGCGCGCGACACCGAACTGGACGGCGGCCGGGTCATCGACAAACCCTGGGTGCAGCTGGCGCTGGCGCGGGTCGAGGCCGAAGTCGCGGCATACAAACTCATCAACCTGCGGATCAATGCCGCGATGAGCAAGGGCGTCCTGAATATGGGGGAAGCGTCGGCGGCCAAGGTCTTCGGCACCGAACTGGCTCCCCAGGTCGCCCGCCAGCTGCTGGAAGTGCTCGACCACAACGGGTTACGCCGTGGCGCTGAAGCGCCGTTGCGCGGTGCACTGGAAAAGGCCTACCGGGTCGCCGTCATCAGCACCTTCGGCGGCGGCGCCAACGAAATCCAGCGAGACATCATCGCGATGGCCGGACTGGGCATGCCGCGAGCACCACGTGACCTTCGCGCCACGGATAAGTCAGGAGGATGAATCCGGTGACCGACTCAAAGACCGAGTTGCACGATCAACTCAAGGCGCTCGTCGGCCAGCACACCGGCGGCAGCGCAAAGCCGTCGGTGGCACCGGATCCGGTGAATCAGCCAATGATCCGGCACTGGGCGTACGCACTCGACGACATGAACCCGGTGTACCTCGATCCGGAGTTCGCGGCGAAGTCCCGGTTCGGTGGCATCGTGTCGCCACCGGTGATGCTGCAAACCTGGACCATGCCGGCGCCGAAACTCGAAGGCATCGGCGAACGGGGCGGCTCCCCCGTTGAAATCACCAACAACCCGACCGCGTTTCTCGACGAAGCCGGATACACCAGCATCGTCGCGACCAACTCGGAATTCGAGATCAACCGCTACCCCAAGCTGGGCGACGAGATCAGCGCGACGTCGGTGTACGAAGAGGTGTCCGACGAAAAGACCACGGCATTGGGCACCGGGTTCTTCGTGACCTGGGTGCTCACCTACACCGACCAGACCGGTGAAATCCTGGGGCGCCAACGCTTCCGGGTGCTGCGATTCAAGCCGGCCCGCTGATGGCGACCCGATTGGCGCCGGCCATCAGCCCGGACACCGAGTTCTTCTGGAATGGGCTGCGCGAGCACAAGCTGCTGATCCAGCGCTGCGGCGGGTGTGCAGCCTTGCGCAATCCACCACAGCCAATGTGCCCGAAATGCCGTTCGTTGGAGTGGAAAGCGATCGAGTCGTCGGGGCGCGGCACCGTCTACAGCTATGTGATGCCGCACCAACCCAAGTTTCCGTTCTTCGACTATCCCTACATCGTCGCCCTCATCGAGCTTGCCGAAGGCGTCCGGCTGGTGTCCAACCTGACCGACATCGACCCGGGCGACGTCCGGACCGGGATGCCGGTCAAGGTCTATTACCAAGAGTTCGATGGAGATCTCGTGCTGCACCAATTCCGGCCGGCTGGGTGAGGGCCGATGGACTTCACGTTCACCGAAGAGCAAGAGACGGTCAGCAAGCTGGCCCGCGACGTCTTCGATCGGCGTGCCACGCGTGAGCGGCTGACCGAACTCGAAGCCGGCGAAATTCGCTACGACGCCGACCTGTGGAAGGAACTGGCAGCCGCCGATCTGCTCGGTACCGCATTGCCGGAGTCGTTGGGCGGTAACGGTGGTGGCTTCGTCGAACTCGGCGTGCTGCTAGCCGAAGTGGGATCCGCGGTGGCGCCGGTTCCGGCCTATCCGACGCTGCTGCTAGGCGCCGACCCAGTGGCGCGGCACGGAAGTCCCGAGCAACAGCAACGCTTCCTGCCCGGCGTCATCGACGGAACCCGCATCCTGTCTGCCGGCCTGCAGGAACCCGGCCGCTCCGACCCGATTAAGCCGGCCACCACGGCCCGTCGCGACGGCGCCAGCTGGCGGTTGGACGGCGTCAAAGAGCTGGTACCGGCCGGTCAACTCGCCGACACCGTGTTGATTCCGGCCAGCATCGACGACGGCGACCCGGGGCTGTTCCTGCTGGCGACCGACGCCCCAGGCGTCGAGATCCGGCCGGTGTCCACCACCAACCGTGAACCGCACGCCGATGTATTCCTCGACGGCGCCAGTGTCTCGGTAGCCGCCGACCGGCTCGACGGGCCGGGCGATCTGGCCACTGAGCTCTACACCCGCGCCCTGGTCGGCCTGTGCGCGATCCAAGTCGGCGTGTGCGATCGCGCGCTGCGAATGGCTGCTGAATACACTACTGGGCGTGAGCAATTCGGCCGTCCGATCGGTAGCTTCCAGGCGGTGCAGCAGCGGATGGCCGACGGCTTCATCGACGTGGAAGCGATCCGCTGGACCACCTGGCATGCGGCCTGGCTGATCGCGCAACGGCGTCCCGCGGAGCGGGCCGCACGGATCGCGAAGTTCTGGGCCGCCGAAGCCGGCGCCCGGGTCGCCGCCACCGCCCAACACGTGCACGGCGGCATCGGGATCGACACCAGCTATCCCCTGCATCGCTACTTCCTGTGGGCCAAACACAACGAGCTCACTTTGGGTCCGGCCGCACCGCAGTTGGCTCACCTCGGCAGCACATATCCGGAAGGACGGCCATGACGATCGCCAAATCCCGCACCACCACCCTGCAGTGGCACGACATCGACGTCGGCGACGAGGTAACCCCGTTGGAGATCGCGGTCACCACCACCATGATCGTGGCGGGCGCGATCGCGTCGCGCGACTTCATGCCGGTACACCACGACCGCGACTACGCCAGCAAGCAGGGCTCACCCAACTTGTTCATGAACATCTTGACGTCCAACGGGTACTGCGTGCGATTCCTGACCGACTGGGCCGGACCCGAGGCGATGGTCACCAAGCTGGCGATTCGCCTTGGCGTGCCGTGCTTTCCCGACGATCCGCTGCGCTTCACCGGCAGCGTCACCGGTAAAACTAAGGGTTCAGAGGGGTCGCCGGACGAGAACTTCATCGAGGTGACCTTCCGGGCATCCAACAGTCTGGGCAACCACGTGTCGGGCACCGCCGTGCTCAGCCTGCTCGACGGGACGGGCGCATGACCAGCACGCTGGCGGGCACCACGGCGATTGCCGGTATCGGCCAGACCGAGTTCTCCAAGGAATCCGGCCGCAGCGAACTGCAATTGGCGTGCGAAGCGG
>Ga0302325_10023730_pt1 | contig 12772 bp, 13 predicted proteins | sample Palsa_T0_2_FD_201948 | JGI IMG/M metagenome (GOLD analysis project Ga0302325, IMG submission 201948) | Peat permafrost microbial communities from Stordalen Mire near Abisko, Sweden - Palsa_T0_2 | ecosystem: Environmental > Terrestrial > Soil > Palsa > Peat permafrost | place: Sweden: Abisko... | reverse complement strand
GAAAATGAATGCACCGCCGGCAATTGCTGCAATAGCAATGAGCCCAACAACGACACCTGCAGCGATTCCAGCCTTGCTTGCACCACCTGACGAATTATTCGAGGCTGCTGCGGTCGGGGTGACATAAACCGTTTGTCCATTGACTATCGTAACAACTGATGCGGTCGACGAGGCTGTACTTGAAGAGATTGTACCGGATGTTCCTGAGGGCTTCGTCGTTCCGTCGTCATTGATGTTGGAGACAGTGCCTTGGAGACTGTCGGCTGAGAGGTACACAGATATGTATTTCGAACCACCGCCACCTGTGATGATATTAGCTGACATGACAATGATTTAACATCGAGACAAACATACAAGTGTTGGCAGGAAAACCTGGGCATGGTGTATTGCATGACGAATCGTCAACCTTGGTATCAGCAGGCGGTAATTGTGATCCACAATAACACCATGTGGAGTTGGTCAAGGCAAAGACGTCGGAACCAGCACACTGTACACTGCAAGAACCTTTAGATGTGTATATATCTGTGGTGTTCACGACTTTCAAGCCGAGAGTCGATGAGAAGCATCCTTGGGATGGCTGGTTGTCGTCGGAGGCATTAGAGCCAGCAACAAAGAGAACCGCCGCAACGAGGGCCAGAGAAGATATCGACTTCATGGTGTATATATTGACTGAAAAGTTGTGGCCGGGGCCTCGAGGTCGAAGAAGGGGACGCTCTAGGCTCCGAAGGGGTTTGATTCGGTATTTTCGGGTCGTTCAGATGAAAACGCGACAGAGGTATGGTCTCTTCCACAGACCAATATTGAACAGTATTTCGTTGAACGAATGTAGGAGGATCAAGGGATCCTTTGACAAGTATTGGCCGGTGACGCTTCTTCTTGGATGATGGATGGGGGTTCCTTTGTTTCGAGATTTTCCGTTTGCTCGAGTGTTGAAACGCAATATCCCGGTTGTTGATCGAGAGTGAATACGCGGTTGGACTGGAATGAAGGTTGGGAAAGGGGTGAAACAGGTTCGGCCTTAACGAGTGTGCCTTTGTGTGAAGAATGAGTTACAGAAAGAGAATGGAAGTCATCGACAGCGATGAAAGAATGACAAAGCGAATGTCGAGAAGAGGTGGGCGTGGGAGTGTGGAAGCGGGTGGTGTGATGGCGGTGGAGAAGCAGATGCAGATGCAGCCAGAGAGCGAGAGGGCTTGCAGAAGGGGAAGAGGAAGAGGAGACACACGGGGAGGAGACACGAAGTGGGTCGGTGGGCGGGTCTGGTGGGCCTGGTGGAACCCCTGGGAAATTGCGATGAGATGATGAGAAGCCCTGCTTGGGGCCAGGAACAGGCCGCTGATTGGCTGCAGATTGGGATTCGCGGCTGCGCTAACCGAGCTCGGATGAAAAGAGGGGCATTGGAGGCATTCTAGGCATTCAGGCAACGCAGAGAGAAATGACTGAGGGACTTCAGCAAATCATCGCAAGGGCCCACCATGATTGAATCTATTCTCAGAATCTCTCGCAGGCTTCTTGGGTTCGGTCTATCGCTGCAGCAAGCAAGCAAGCATCGCCGGTGCTTATCCTGTTGCTTCATCATTGCTCCGTCAATAGCTTCGCACATCAATCTGCTGCAGTGCTGCTGTGTTTGCAAGTTTGCCAGCAGCACGACCCTGTTTTCCAGCAAACGACAAAGACATCCCGTCGAGTCCTGAAATTTTCGCTGATCAGCGATGACCCTGTACTTGTTCCGGTTCCCAGCAGGCCAGTTGCTGCGTGCCTGCCGCTGCCGAGAACTCGCACTCGCACTCGCACTTGCACTTTCTGTGACTCCGTTGAATCCGTTCCATGTTAATTGGCCTGGCCATCTTCGAATCTTCGATGCCCCTCAGTTAAAAATTGTTCTTCGCACAAACTGCCAAAGTTGGAAGATTTATGCAGGAGGCCTAGCCGCTTCCATCCAACGTGTGCTGATGTGCAGCTGTGCAGGGGGCTGCCTTACCAACTCCCAAGAAGCTCAGGGAAAACCCAACTGCTTCCCTGCTTGGGCCTTCACCCCTGCCAAGAGAAGAAAGTATTTTCAACACAACTCTCCCGAGTGCCTCTAGTGAGTCTATTCATATGCCCAAGGAGAAACCCGAGTCCTACACAGAGTCAATTGCAACAACGGAAGGCCTTCCTTGCCCTGTGGTGCAGCTTCAACCCGACACGAAGGCGCGCGCATGTGCCTGACCTTGAATGCCAAGGCCGCTGATGATGTCTACCCACGACCTCACATGCTGAAAGGTCTGATGATGACAGTGGCATCAGAGGTGATCAGTGATCAACCAATCTTCGAGGACCCCTTCAGACATCAGTTCGCTCCTCCAATGCCCACGTTGCACGTTGCACAAGACTATCATCGGAGTCTCCCAGGCGTGCCTCGTCACTCGTCTCGTCTGCCAGCACAGCCTCAGACAATGTGGAGTGTCCTCCCGAAGTTTCGGAACGAGATTTTGCTTTTGTATGGGTGTACGAATGTAAGACAGATTAATTCTTTGCAGATACGAACTCTATATTTGCTTCTAGAATTCATGAGTACAATTGGCTCGGTGAACGGTTTTAATCTCTCACACGTATTGTTGTGTTTTATGGATTCGGCATGAATTTGGAGGATGCTGTTCAGTACATAGACAGTATCACGACCAGCACGCGCACGTGCTCTCCAACTTGCATTCTTTGCTTTGGTCTTCTAGAGTTACAACTGCCGCATGAAAACATCGGGTCGTTATGCCGAAGAATCTAGGCTGTTTATGCTGCTGTATATCCCCTTATGCCGGTGCGGCTGATCTTCCGTTTCAAAGTACGCAAAGGCACATCAGGGCTCAGACCGACAACCACAGTCTCTTTCGATTGCCAAGGTGGTTTCAAGAATAAATACGAAATGCTCATAGCAGTGTCGTCTTTTTATTCTTGGTGGATGTTCATGCCTTGTGTTACACAGCCACGTCTGACATCTGTCGACCGTGTCAAGTACCGATTATTTTGTGTTTTGGTGCCAATGACATAACGTTGTATGATACTCCACCAGGACGTTGGTGGTGCGTGATGTATTGATGCATCATGAGGGAGGACGTGAGACGAAGACAAGATCGGGGAGGAACTTTTGATAGCGTACAGTTTCTGGATGTCTAAGAATCTAGTTGTCGCTCGAATCTCCCTCTCTCCATTCTTGGGCGTCTCCTGAGTCCGTTCACCTCGACAACTCAGTCCATGACTTAGTCATATGTATCGAGTCACCACTCACTCACAGTAAGCATTCATTGCATGTGCAACACTCCTTTAAAGTCATTTATCAGGTTAGATTTGCACCTCTCTCGCGACTTCATTTGGCGGATCCAAAAGTTGGTCGCAGGCCTCCACCAACTACCCCATCGTCATCATTCCCTCCGCCCTCCTCCCCATCCCAACTTTCCTCGAATCTTTCCCACGCTCCTCCACCATTCGCTCCGAACGCTCTCCCTCTTCCCTCGTCTCCTCTCCTATATCTACTACTTCTCGCTTGTTGGGCTCTCTGTTTCGTGTCTTGCTGGTCTTCTAGTCGCTGGATTTTGGCTCCCCATTGTTCGCTACTTCTGATTTCTGCTGGGAAGGCAGATAGAGGCGGTGATGGCTTGGGAGAAGATACGGTGAATGGAGGGTTGCTACCGCTTTGGAGGTGGCGAAGGGATCTGTTCTGGGGGTGGGAGACCATTTGGAGTTTGTATTCTTGCTGCTATTGGAGTCTATAACCTGCGGCTGAGTTCTTCGTTTGAATTGTTTGATTTCGTTATTAGGTGTTATTTCTTTCTCTTCCCGGTGGTTCAGACTGATGCATGGGTGGGAAGTAATTAAGACGATGGACATATTTATAGACACTGGAATTGCTCAAGGAATAATATATTCACAGCAGGTGGTACATTAACTTGTCTTTATTCTGGGAAAAATATATCCCAAGCTTGCTTATGTGAATCTTCAGGACTTGTAGAGACTGTGATAGCTGGGAATGAATTTTCTAGTGTTTAGTCCATTTATATAATCTTCTCGCAATGTCCTTCCTGCTCTTGAATATTCTCTTCATCTGGGGCTTCTCTCTCTCGGATGTGAATCCTTTGATATGGAACTTCTCGGCTTTCAGTGTCCAGAGCCATCTAAACAGCTCCCTAAGAAGCAGTCAGGAACGTCCCAGTTGCATCTCTTCCGATGCAATTCTGCTTTAAGTAAATCGCCACAGCTTTATTCGATTCGCGCAGTATTTGGGACTGTTCTTCGTAGATGAACCATTATCTCAGCAGAGTAACAGGTTCTCCTATCGAGTAGGGCATATTTCATCCACCAGCTCTTCGTTGGCCTCGATAATATGGTGAATACCGTTGTCCGCCTCTTGGGGCATAATTCGACCCTCGTACCCTTCCTCTGTATCCTCCGCGGTAACTGTCTCCACCTTGTCTTCCAGAAGTAGCGTCTGCGGGCGCACTGTCGCCTTTTCTCTCCTCCAACTCGGCATATTGCACATGCCTATCCCAATCCTCCAAGTTCACATACGGACTTCTCAACCAAGCCCTCAACTCATGCAAGAACAACACCGTATTCTCCCTCCCCAGAAAATCCTTCAACATCTCCTCCGCCTGGCCCCCACTCCCCTGTATATCCACCGTCTTCAGTATCGCCACAATATACTCAAGCAGAAACTCGGCATTACTCGCCCTTCGATCCGATCCCGACGCACGATCCGGATTTAAGAACTCAAAGACTTGGAGCTCGCGACGTATCCATTTGCGCGCTCGGGAGACGAGCTCCGTATCGATAGTGAAGAGCGCAGGCGTCAAGTCCCGGAACCGCGAGACCCGGTTCGTCCCAACGTGGAGAGAGTAAAGTTTGTTCCTGTATACATGCCTCCGGCGGAGGAGAGCCTCGTCTGCTGTTACCAGAGGTCTGGGTTCGTATGCCCTTCTGCGAAACAGCCTTCGTCCTCGATGGTCAAAAGGCTGCGGCCTCGAGGGGTTTGGTGCAGGTTGTGCTGTTTTCGTTGTAGAGGGGACATCATATGTCTTGAACGTGTGGTCGTCTTTGATCTCGTAGCGAACGGTCTTGACTTCGGCTTTGCATAGTGGACAGGATGACTGCTCTTGGAGCCAACTTATCAGACATAGGAAATCGAAGCTGTTGTGTTTGCAAGGCTGGGCTGCTGCTTGCTCCGAGATGCGCTCAAGGCAGATCACGCAGCAGTTCTCTTCTGCATCTGTAGGTTCTTGCCGGGAAGAGACCTCGGCGAGAGTAGTCTGAAGGATCGTGGACCGAGCATCCAAATCTTCAGGGTCCATGAAGAGAGGGGGTTGTCTGCCATGAGGTCGAGGAGAATGTGTGCTGGCAGTAGTTAAGGGTGGCAATGATGACTTTCCTTCCTCGCTTATCTTACCGTTATCGTGGTGGTGGGCGTTCTAGGACGCGTCCAGACGCGCCATGTTAAGCGTTTTCAGAAACATTACAATGCAATGCTAACGGTCTATGATTGATGATTTACGGGTCGTTGGGAACTTTCTGCATTTCGGAGCTCCCGCCGAAGTAATTAGCCCCCTTCAGACCTGCATGCCCCACGTCAGACAGAGGGAGGTATGGAGGACAAGGAGAGGGAAGCACTTACAGGAAAGTCCAACGCTCTTCGAGTAGAGTTAAAGATATGGGAAAAGGAGTTTGCATCTGCCAACAATGGCTTAAAAGCCTCGCGCGATGACATCAAAAAGAACCCTGAAATTGGTATATTGTCTTCCTTCCCACCAGTAGCAGGTGTTGACGGTGCTTTTAGCCAGCAAATACAAAGAGTATAACAAGATTCGAGACTTACTCTCTGGAAAAGTACCACCACCCGCCCCTGTTACCAAGGACCAAACTCCTCAAAAGCGGAAACGTGAGGAGAAGGAGAAGCATGGTGTTTCCAAGCGGCAACAGATTATGAAGACACCTTCGAAAGGCTCGATGCAGCCGTGGGAAGTGGACCCGTATGCGTCTCCTTCAATGGTTCGAAATCTGTTCACCCCTTTGAAGAAGACCGTTCTCGGACCAACGCCGCAAAAGGATGGACAGGTATTGGGATTATTTGATCTTCTCGAAGAAAATGGCAGTGGAAACTCTCCTTCGGGTGGACTGATTGAAGGGATGATTTCGACAACCTCTATACTAGCCACACCTGGCAAACCTAAGACAGATCAATTTGTTACCGTGAAGCATAGTCGAACACCTGCTTCAGCTGGAAAAAGATTCATGCTGGACGCCTTCGCTACTCCACTAAAGAAACAGGATCCAAGTTTCCTAGGGGGAAAGACCCCATCTTCAGTATCAAAGCTGCATCTATTAACGCCCTCCTTCCTTCGCCGAGACAGCCATAGGGTCCAACTACCAGTACTGAACGAGAACGAAGAAACCCTCTCTCTGTCCCCCGAAATGGTCAGAGTACCAAGGAAACCATTGGTGAGAGGTTTGAGCAGTATGCTTGCCGGCCTACGGAAAATGGAAGACGATGCAGCAGATGAAGATCTAGAGGCTCTCCGCGAGATGGAGATGGAAATGGAAGGCGGAAGCAAGCCCGCACCGAAACCGAAACCCGCAGAACCTCCCATCGTCCTGGTAGAAGACAGCCAGCCAGGCTTTCCACTTGGAGGATTTGACGACGAGGCTCAATGGGATAGCGAGCCAGAAGAGTCGAAGAATCCAACCCTCGGACGTGATGGACAACCCCTAAAAGCATACAAGAAGAAAGGCCAGAAGCGAACGACGAGGAAAGTCAACCTGAAGCCCACACGATCCAAACCCAAGCCCAAGCCCGATGCTGCAGCAGAGGATAGTGACGACGAGTTTGGTGAAAAAGATGAAGGTGTTCCCGAGACGCAGATCGGCGAGACTGCCGCATTTGCAGATGCAAGAAACTTCGACTCAGACTCGCAGTCCGAGTATACAGCATCGGAAGGAGGGACACGATATCGCAGACCGAACCAAGCCAAGAAAAGCAAGGATGCCAATAAGGATGGCAAGATCAAGACTGCAGCTAGGAAAGTCACTGCGATGGCTAATCAGAATTTCAAGAGGTTGAAATTGCGGAATTCGGGAGCGAAAGGGGGACCGGGCCACAATAGTCGGTTTAGGAGGAAGAGGTAACGAATTTTCATGTCAGTCACGAGAAATATGGGAATTGCACAAGTCACGTTCATGAAGGAACAATGTATTGTTTGATGATGCTCATGTTTCATTCTCCTCTTACGTCCAGATCAAGCTCACTTCTCGATCCTTGAGTTCATTATTACATCCCATCATTCATCCAGGTCGGTCATCCTCCATTCCCTATGCTTTACAGAAAATAGGATGTAATGAACAAGTGCCGAAAATTTTCAAAGTCCAAGTCTGTCGCAAAACTCCGTCCCAAATGCTCTTTCTTCCCTTTATACATAATCGATTCAACGCTGATCGATTCAATTTGCTGATGGTCCACTACATTCTCGAGGCGCTCATCAATCATAATGCACGCTGAAAAGGTATCAAACTGTCCAAATCCTTCAAAACTTTTTTCTACGAAAATGCCTCAGACAGAACCCGGATACTTAAAATCATGACCAAGAGGCCGATAGTTACGATGATCAATAATGCAAAGCTGAACCAGCCGAGTACCATTGCTGTTGTTCCGACTCCACTTAGGACGCTACCGTTGCCGAAGTCTTGGGCGATGATGGAGGCTGCCACCGACGCTGTGTGCTGCCAGAGGACTGAGACAAGCACGAATATCGATGCGATGAATATAATGGCGAGCGCTATTTGAGAGACAGGTCGAGATGGGAATGGTTTGACTTCTCGTTCACTACCGGCAGCATCTTCCTCCTCGTGCCATCCTGGGAAAGTTGCGAGGAGTAGGAGACAGATGAATGCAAATATGATCGCGATGATGCTAAGTCTGGTTAGACGTTGCGGAAGATGGGGAATCAGGGGGTGCTTACATTAAGTATGGGAACACGATCATATCCTTGAACTGACTTGCGAGCCAGATCAAATTCAGGGGATCTTGCGACAGCTGAATCTCGTTCGCCAATGCCGTTGCGTTGTTGCTACACAGCCACGACCCGCCGTCTGGATTGATGCAGATACCGAAGTACCCAACCCTGGCTGCTAATACCGCATTGCCAGCTATATTCGATATTGCAACGTGGGCGTTGAAGTCTACTTGCGCGGTTGAGGGCACTGGCGGGTATTGTTTGTAGTAGAGAGATATGAGGAAGATGTCGGGTATGAGAGGAGATGATGACGAGCATCCCGCTAATAATAGGGCTGAGAAAGCAATTAGAATAACGCCCAGTGGTATGGGTTTCAACTGGAACTTACAGAGTAGTATTATGGCAATCGCAATCAGTATCATAAGCACATGATGGTATCCCAGGAACGGTAGAAATCCTGCACATAGTCAGTAATTGTCTTGGAGAGCATATCTTCACATACGTATCCAGCCCGTCTGAAATCTTTGCACCCTAGTGGACCGACTAACTGATGACGACGACGCCATTTTGACCTTCTATGAAACAACTGCTTCAGACAAGTTGTCTAATCTGCCACTCCCGTCCTCCGTGGTTCGGAGCGACGTTGGAGTCGCAGGCCGTGGAATGCTCAGCAAAGCCGGAAGCTGTGAAAAATGTGTGGTTTTATCGAGGAATGTGGAAGGCGTATACGGGGAATGTGATATCGACTCGAGCGTGAAAGTATAGGATGTAATGCGCAAGCTTCCTTCGTTTGAACGACCTGTTAGAATCTCAACAGAACAGCAGATGCTAGAAGGGGAAGGATTGGGATCGTAGCAGATTGTAGTTTGTAGTTTCCAGCTCACACGAAAATTGTTCCCTCAGCTAGTATGAGTAGGTCGAGCGATATTGAAGAGGTTGGTATGACTACGTTGTTCTCCAGCCTTTCGGTTTTCTTGATTGCCAGCCACCTCAATATTGACATTGGAGCACGTGGCGCTAAAGTGTGTAGTCCCGGCAACCAGCATAAGCGAGTGCGCTAATTGAACCGCGCCAATTCGGTTCCCGCTGTTTCATCCGAAGCGAGAGCCTCAACCCCTATTCCTCGATTGCTAAAGTGACATCATCGTGGTCTAGAGTTTCTTCCAGGCCGGGGCAACGTATACTCCCCACACGGCAAGTCGCTGTCAATATGGTCGTCTCGTTCACGATAGTCAATAAGCTCGCCGTCATGTCTTTCTCTCCAACGGTATTTCCGCTCTTCAACAAACTTCCTCGGAGATTCGGTCTCAGATTTGGTGGGCATCTGTCCCAGATCATCGGATAGTCCCCATCAAATACCAGAGGAATACTTGTTCCTATGTTCCTCGGATTAGTCCTCCAGCAATCCTTTAGTTCAATCAATAATCGCGCCAGGGAGGTCTCGCTATTTATCATGAACTTCGGCTTGGGCCTGTACCCGTCAAAGACTGCTATGTTGATCTCACACGCGACATCGTCTACTTGAAGATTGATGTAAGAGAGGATGACCTTGCCCTGCTGCCAGTGAGCAATATTGGGCTTAGAGGTCGGCTTGCATCTCCTCCTCGACGTCAAAATTCATGCGAACCTGCCTCCTATGATCGAGGAGCTAGAGGAGGACGAAGCGCAGCCCCAACGACATTCGAAGATAATTCTCTACGACCTACTTAACTCTGTTGATGGAGAGGCCATATTGCCAAATTTGCATGTCAATTCTGGCACTTGGTCTGCCATACGGCGTTACTATCGGTATCGACGGCACCGCTTGTCGGTCAAGGTTAAGCACGTCGTTATTTGTGTATGAGCGTGGGAGTGGATCTTTGTGTGAAAGCCTTCAATTTAAGCCCGAATCAGCACCTTGAGCCAAAGTACTCCCAATGGTTAGCAGAAGAGACGCTTGGAAATTAAGTTGCATTGCCTGAAATCAGGGAGCGAGGGTGGCATCTCCGGGAATCATTTAATGTAAATTTCAGCGATTTTTTGAGTATTGAACCTTAGTGGTAATCTCTATTACTACGAACAGCAACTTCTAAATTTAGGTACTTGCAGGGATGTATAATGTCACGTGATTAAATGTGTTCTATCATCGAAACCCGATTTCACTTTGAGCAAAAACCTCGTCTCATAATACTCCGAGCTCGTTACAGCAATTAACCTCTCGTTGAGTTGATTTCAAAAGTATAAGGAGACGGTTATGTGGAGTTTAGTTGGCACACCAGGGGGTGTCAGAATTCGTTTACTTTTTTGCCGAGAACACCAAAATCACCACCAAAACCACCAGACTTAATAAATTATATTTTAGCCACACTGGAATCGATATAAATTATATTGAAGAAATTTGAGCTTAGTTATATAGAGTTTCAAAATTTTCAGAAGAAAAGAAGTTTGAATTAATTTTAAACTGAAATAAATTTTTCTTCTATGTGCGCTAAACTAAATTTAGAATTATTATATACTAGAAGACATTGTGAGCTAAAGAGACTTAAACCATAAATATTTTATACTCTTTAGTAAATCTGGTTTCAAACTTGTAGTATAATATCGAATTGTTGATTTTTTATGATTTTTATAAAATTTCATTTTTGGTGGAATTTTGGCGTTCTCGGCACCCCCACCAGGGGGTGTCAAAATTCGTGGAACACCAAAAATAAGCGAAAAACGCGTTTCGCGAGAATCACCAAAACAACACCACTACAACAACAGTTAAAATGGCACCCAAAACGCGATCCGCAGGCCCTATAACTCCTCCAAAGTCAAATCCAAATAACGAAGTCTATAATACGCGCCAGAGAATATACTTCTACGACGCGTGGGACAATAGGGAGCCTGGAACAAGTCTACGTCAATTTTGTCTCTCTCATCAACCCGCACTTGGAACAGCCTCCCGATAGCTCCGCCAACGCGATACCCTTGGCTCTCCTTCTTATCACCGAATACGCAGGCTTTCTCAGAAGCTTGGGAGACGCCCAAAAGTCTCAGAAGAGCAGTGCAAAATGCTCGTTTCATCGTCCAAAAACCCGGTCCGCGATCAGATGCTTGAAGCTCAAATAGAACACCACAAATTAGGGATTTCTCGTCGGACTCTCACCCGCAGGCTTAAGGTCAATATAAAACGAGCTCGGCGCTTTAAACAGGCATATGTGAAGAAAGAGATTTCGGGCCTGAATTACAAGAAACGAGAGGATTATAGCCGGGAGCACAAGAACAAGATAATCTACGATTTCTGGCAGTATATCTACTTTACTGACGAAGCATACATTAATCCTTCTTCTCAAGCTCAAGGTTATATTCTCCGGGAAGAGGGAACGCGTACGGATACCGAGAATATTCAAGAACGAGGAGAGAAGGGGTAGTATTATTCGGGGGACAAAACCTAATAGCCTCAGGCATTCCTGCGGCCATTCTCGGCCCGCTTCATCTCGGTTAAGCACGTGGCGCCTCACGTGACGCTTTACTTAGGTAAGCTAACCTGAAGTCAATTAAGGTAGTGCACGTGCGTTCGGCTTAAAGTTATCCCGGGCTAACGCCCCCACCGCCACTTAATTTCCCCATAACCAGGATTCAACCAATCATTTAATTATATATCCTTCACTCTCACTTTACCTCTCCATTACTTTTGCCCTCTACTCTCAAAAACATAAAGTACTTCACTATAGACGTCCTCTCTTTATTACAAGTCACATGACAAGAGCGTTATTGAAGGTTAAAGACTAAAAGCGGCTATCTGCACGTGACGTGGAGCTAAGCTAGTTACGAACGAGGCTTTAGACGTTATATAGACCCGCTTTTATAAAGTTATTAAGCTGTCTGATCGCTAGGTACGGGAGGCACGTGACTGCTTACATAAGCCATGGGAGCGGGAGGTTATTAAAATGGCATATGCTTTAACTGGCCTGTCGGTGACGGAGTGGCTGAACCGGGAGGATCAGGTGATTTGTTTTTGATTGGCTGGATCGGTCGAAATTTACTCCGGCTGGTGCCTGAGGCTATCAGGTTTTGTCCCCCGAATAATACTACCCGGAGAGAAGACGGGCGTAAAACTCTATATTGCGGCATGGGTCAATTGGCACGCAAAGGCCGAAAAATTAGAGTTTTATAATGACGAAGAAGAGTTCACACAACGTCCTAAACGTCCTCCCAAGCTACGAACAAGAAAATACGAGTCGGAGGAGGAGTTTCAAGCACGAATTAGGGAGTGGGAAGCTCTGCTACCTCATGAGCAGGTTGTCAAGCCTAAAGGGAATGGTATGACCCAAAAATACTATACGGAACGTCTCTTGCCAGTCTACGTTAAGGCTATGTCAAACGCCCGTCTTAGGGATCCGAAATCGTGGGTTTTATAAGAGGATAACGATCCAAGTTATGAGAACAGTTCACGCTCCTTTTATGGCCTGGCAGCTAAGCTCAAAGAAGACAATTAGGTTCTTTGTCTTACCTACTCGCCGCAATCCCCTGATTTAAATCCAATTGAGGGTATATGGAATATAATTAAGCAGAGAATTCGCAAGAGAACATGGAGGAATATTGAGGAGCTTAAAGAGCTAATGGAGCAAGGTAACGATGGCAGAAATTCGCGCGAGAATAATGGAGATGCCGGAAAGGTGTGAGAAGCTGATTAAATCAGGTGGAGGCCCAGTTAAGAGTGATTTGTGGTAGTTATTAAGTGTAGAGTGGGTAAATATATGATTTTTTAGGTGTTTTCGCTTAATTTTGGTGTTCCACGAATTTTGACACCCCCTGGTGCCCTGGTGGCATTAGAT
>Ga0302325_10023729_pt1 | contig 12772 bp, 11 predicted proteins | sample Palsa_T0_2_FD_201948 | JGI IMG/M metagenome (GOLD analysis project Ga0302325, IMG submission 201948) | Peat permafrost microbial communities from Stordalen Mire near Abisko, Sweden - Palsa_T0_2 | ecosystem: Environmental > Terrestrial > Soil > Palsa > Peat permafrost | place: Sweden: Abisko... | reverse complement strand
ACCTGCCGGTGGTCACCGCCAACGCCTACCTCGGCGGCTGGGGCATCGCGGCCGCGCTGGACGCCGGCGCCGACGTCGTCATCTGCCCCCGGGTCACCGACGCGAGCCTGGTCGTCGGGCCCGCCGCCTGGTGGCACGGCTGGCGCCGCGACGACTGGAACGCCCTGGCCGGCGCGGTCGCCGCCGGGCACATCATCGAGTGCGGGCCGCAGGCCACCGGCGGCAACTACAGCTTCCTCGACGAGATCACCGACCGCCGCTACCCTGGCTTCCCGATCGCCGAGGTTGCCGCCGACGGCAGCAGCGTGATCACCAAGCACGAAGGCACCGGCGGCCTGGTCTCCGTCGGCACCGTTACTGCTCAGCTGCTTTATGAGATCGGCGAGCCCGCGTATCTCAACCCTGATGTGGTCGCGCACTTCGACACCATGCGCGTTGAGCAGGCCGGCCCGCACCGGGTCGCGGTGACCGGGACCAGGGGCAGCCCGCCGCCGGACACCCTCAAGGTCGCGCTCAACATGCTCGGTGGCTATCGCAACACGATGACCATGGTCATCACCGGCCTGGACATCGAGGCCAAGGCCGAACAGGCTACGACCCTGCTCTTCGGCCTGCTCGGCGGCGCGGGGGCGTTCGAGGAGGTCGACGTGCGCCTGCTCCGCTTCGACCGTCCGGACGCGCCGACCAACGAGCAGGCCACTGCGCACCTCCGGATCACGGTCAAGGACCAAGACGAACGCAAGGTCGGGCGGGCATTCTCCGACGTCACCTTCGAGCTCGCCCTCGGCGGCTACGCCGGCTTCCACACCACCACCCCGCCCACCGCGGCCAGCGCATTCGGCCTGTACTGGCCCGCGCTCGTGCCCGCGGATGTGGTCACCCAGCAGGTGCACCTGCCGGACGGCACCTGCCGCGACATCCCGCACACCAGCGCCAGCGACGGCGCCGTCCCGTCGTCCTCGCCGCCTGCGTCGTCCTCGCCGGCTCCGTCGGCCGCCATCCGACCGATGCCCGCCGACGCGGCCACGCCGGCCGGCCACCCCTCTGGCCCGCCTGCCGAGTTCCTCTCCGGCCCGCCTGCCGAGTTCCTCTCCGGCCCGCCTGCCGAGTTCCTCTCCGGCCCGCCTGCCGAGATCCCCCTCGGTCGGCTATGCGGGGCGCGTTCCGGCGACAAGGGCGGCAACGCCAACGTAGGCCTGTGGGCTACCAGTCCCGCCGCCTATGCCTGGCTGCGTGGGCACCTGACCTCGGACCGGTTCAAGGAGCTGCTTACCGAGGCGGCCGACCTCCAGGTCGACCGCTACGAGCTGCCCAACCTCTTGGCCCTCAACTTCGTCGTGCACGGCCTGCTCGCCCCGGGGGTCTCCGGAACGGCCCGACCCGACGCCCAGGCGAAGGGTCTGGGTGAATACCTGCGTTCCAGGGTCGTGACAGTCCCGGCAGGCACAATCAGTAAGTGAGAAAGCGCACGTCTGCGGTCGGCGGCGTGAGACCGAACTAGTGTGACTCAGGTAAACTCCTGTGACTTGAGTACCCTATTGTTGTCGCAGCCGGGCAGTGTAGCTGTTGCTGCCTGGTTTCGCCTCCGTAGCGGGAATCCGCCCTCGCACTGCCTGAGTGTCCGACTCTCTGCTGGCCGCCGCGAGCCGCGTGCGGAACGTAGGCTGCCGTGCTGTCAGGCGCTCCCGAAGGCCGCCAGCATGTCCGATGGCCTTCCGGGGGAGCGCGCCCTGTTCGGAAAGGAGCCCTTTGGGCTGCCATAGCAAGTTGAAACGTTCGCAGATCTCGCGTCGGCTGACCACGGCCGCCGTGCCCGCGCTGGCCGGGGTGGCCGCCGTGCTTTGCCTGTCACCGCAGGCGCAGGCGAGCCCGCTAGCATCCAGTGTGTCCCTCGATCACGCCACTGCCGCGGACACGCTGGGCCGGGTGGGCGGCCAATCGCCCGCTCAGCTGCTGGCCGCGAGCCGGCGGGCCGTGGCGAGGACCCAAAGCCATCCCGCGAAGTACACCGTCCGCCCGGGTGACTCGCTTTCCACGATCGCCGGACGCGTCTATCACGACCAGGCCGCGTGGCCGGTGATCTACTGGGCCAACCGCAGCAAGATCCGCTCGGCCAGCGACATCTCGGCCGGCCAGGTGCTGCGGATCCCGGCCAAGCCGGCCCGGATACCCAACGTGCCCGCACAGGCCGGGTCGGCGGCGGTCGCCGCATCGCCGTCTGAGGGCGTGGCGTACGCCCCCGTCGAGACGGTCAGCACCTACTCCGGCGATGGTGGGTTCGCCTCGTGCGTGATCGCCGCCGAGTCCGGCGGCAACGCCCAGGTCATGAACTCCAGCGGCCACTACGGCCTGTACCAGTTCAGTGCCTCGACGTGGCAAGAGTACGGCGGTTCGGCCAGCGACTTCGGCGACGCCAGCGTGGCCGAGCAGAACCAAGTGTTCGACAACGCGCTGGCCGCGGGTGGTCAGTCCAACTGGTCGGCCTACGACGGCTGCTGACCTGCGCTGATCTGGGCCTCGCCTTGATCTGGGCCTCGCCTTGATCTGGGCCTCGCCTTGATCTGGGCCTCGCCTTGATCTGGGCCTCGCCTTGAGCTGGGCCTCGCGGTGATCGACGCCGCGAGGCCCAGCTTCACGCGCTCACGACGGCGGTTCATTGGGCGAGGCGGGTGTTGCGGGCGAGCTTCTCCCAGCTGGTGATCTCCGAGCGGACGCTGCGAGATGGCTGAGGATGGCATCGACGGCATCGTCTCCGAGCGGCCCGGTCTGGGCACGGGGCTGGTTCACCGTGAAGGCCGCTGGCTTTAATGGCGGTCGGCCAGGCGTGGACCATGATCGCGTGCTCGGGAAATGGGAGACGATTGGAGTTCGCGAGCCGAATGCAGCGCTCCCGCTGAAGGGATCACCATGCCATCCGACAGACAGCCCGCTGCTGGCCAGCGTGCCCAGCCGATGCGCACCAGGGCACCGGGGCACGATGCAGATGCCATCGTCGTCGGCGGCGGCCCTGCCGGGGCGGCTGCTGCCGCGCGGCTGGCCGCGCAAGGGTTCCGGACCGTGCTGATCGACCGGGCCAGCTTCCCGCGCGACAAGGTGTGCGGCGACTTCGTCGGACCGGCGGCGCTAGCCGAACTGGCCGACCTGGGCGTGGCCCAGGCAGCGGCGTTCCTGGCGACCAGCAAGATGGCTGATCTGGCTTTGCACGTCGATGGAGACCAGCTCACTGTGATGGGTATCCCGCAGGTTGACGGGCTTCCCAGCTACGGCCGGGTCATTCCCCGGCTGCAACTGGACGCCTGGATCCTGGACGCGGCCCGGCACGCCGGAGCAACCGTCCTGGACGGGCGCAAGGTGACCGCGGTGCAGCAGGCGCCCGACGGGATCACCGTCCGGGGCCAGAGCGCGGCGGGCCCGTGGCAGCTGCGCACCCGGCTGCTGCTGGGAGCCGACGGCAGCAACTCGATGGTCGCCCGGACGCTGCGTGGCGGCGTGCCGCCCAGCCAGGACCGGATCGTGGCCGTGCGAGCTTACTTCGATGATGTCGACGGCCCGGCCGGCCAGGGTGAGGTCTGCTTTCGCAGCGACAGCTTCCCCGGCTATTACTGGCTGTTCCCAGCCGGCGGCGGGTCGGCCAACCTGGGCGTCGGCATGCTCGTGTCCACCTACCCGCACTCCGGCCGTAACCTGCGCGAGATGCTGCAGCGGCTGATCGCCGAGGACGCCTCCTTGCAGTACCGGCTCCGGGGTGCCCGGATGCGCGGAAAGGTCCTCGGGCACCCGCTGACGACCTACAATCCGCGGCTGCCGCTGATCGGCGACCGCGTGATGCTGCTCGGCGACGCGGCCGGGCTGATCAATCCGCTTAACGGCGAGGGAATCCAGTACGCGCTGCACAGCGCCCGCTGGGCAGCCGGCATCGCGGCTGATTGCCTTGCTTCAGATCGGCTGGACGCGGCCTGCTTGGCGGGCTACCAGCAGCGCGTGCATGAAAGCCTGCGTACGGACATGGCATTCTCCCGGCTCGTCGTCCAGCTCTTCCGTAACCGCAACCTGAACTATGTCTGGCTGGGCGCCCTGCGGACCATCGCATCGCGGGCGAAGACCGATCCGGACTACGCCCACCGAGTCGGTTGCGTCCTCACCGGACTGACCCCAGCCGTCAGCGCGGTAGGCACCGGCGCGGCCGCCAAGATCTTCGGGCAAGCCCTCGTCCCCTCGCCGGCCGGCGCATCATGGCATCGTCTCGGCCGCCGCGGGCAGACTATGCACCTCACCCCAGACGGCATCGGTAACACGGCGAGATACTCCATGACTCCCGGCGAGTTCAAGGACTGGGCCGCGGGCACCGGGCGGGCACTGGCCGAATTCACTACTCAGCTGACCCGCGCCACGATCACCCGAAGTCCGCGCCGACAAGATCGCGTCGTGGACCTCGGAGCTGGGATCCCGAGAGCAGGCAAGATTAGCTGACGAGCGTACAGTCCAGCGGTTCTGCGGAGAGGGAGAGTAAGAATCACCTGCGCATTTGGGCCTGGCGGGCACCGGCAACCTGCCGTGCTCTTTTGCGCATTCCTGCGATGACTTAGCAGCGGTCGAGATCCTGGATGTCGCGACGCCGAAGAATCCGATGGTGAGAAAATCTCATTGACCCCAATCGGTTTTCTAATTTCCTTCTGTCTCCTTAGAAGACCCGACCAAATTAACGACGACCTCGCGCAGAGGCTTGCCATCGCCTGAATCTGCGAATGCCACGAGGAGGGCCATGGAAATCAACGCGAGGGGCCGTGATGTCTTGTTCTTGTGATCGATGGCGAGAGCAGCGGGAATGGTTTCGCTCTTGACGGGCAGCAAAGATCTGAAAACCACGCCTTCGCCCGCCGCTTGCAGGGCGTAGGCGAAATCGTCCACGCTTACGTCTGGCCTTAGCTTTATGCCGAGTTGCTTGAGGGCCTCGGTGTAGAAGTCTCTCCAGGTTTCGAAATTGGTCTTGTCTATGCGGCGCAGCGCGTTTGCGACGTGATCGTCGTGGGCCAGGATAGCCTGAAAGACCATTTGCAGCCGGAAAGCTGGATCGTCGTTTAGGTCCCGTACCTCCTCATAGGCGATCTGGTCGATCGCCTTGTCCAGCGGCTGCCCCTTGAACAGGGCATCCTTTGCCTTCGCCGTTTCCTTGGGGGTGGCCATGCGCGGTCGCAGCGCGTAGATAACCAGGTCGCGAAGATAGCCAGCCTGGGTCCGCCACCGGTAGCGGTATGCCGATTCTGTCGGCTGGTCACTCTTGTCGCCGGCGTGCCGATGGGCGGCATAATCGACCACTTTCCGACGCGACACCCATGCTAGGAGCTCGTCGAAGGGCGCCCTGGCCTTGCTGCTTTCCGGATCAGGCTGCTGGCCGGAGCTACGAGCCAGGCCGCTGCGGAGTAGCTCCTGCCCTGCGTCAAGGAACTTGCGGGTCCGGGGATTGTCGGCCAGGGTATCCGCATGCCAGACCTCTGACAGCAAGTCATACAAGCGATCATCAGCTGCTTCCTGATCTGCTTGAGCCTCTCTGCTCATCGTGTTCACCTCCGTGTCTGGTGTTACGACCCACCTGGGTGGGCCACCCAGGTGGGTTCAGTCATCTTGCCAGCTAAGTTACCGATCAGTACCTTGAGGTGCAAGGAACCTGCCGCCAAGACTACGGCGCCATTCCTGCTGGTCGCAGAGGGTACATGCGGCCTCAGGACGGCGTGGATGGTCTGGCTTGCAGCCAGGAAGGCGAGGCGGTAATGCGTGAAGAGTCGCCAGACACGGCGTGGCCGGAACGTGCACCCGATGGGCAGGAAACGATCGTCCGGAAGCTGCACCACAGGAAGTACGTCCTCCTCACCGCCCTCTCGTCCTGCGGAGGATGCCTCGCTCTCAGCCTCGCCCTCGGTGACTACAGCCTCAGACTGAGCCACGTCTACCTGCCGCCCGTCCTGGACGAGTGGATGGAAATCACGGTGAGCGTTCTGCTGGCCGCTGTGGTGATCACGGTCGTGATTGTTCTGACGCTCGTGCTCTGGTGCCTCCTGGCGGCGGTTCGCAGCGCCGGCGACCAAGTTGCGGCCGATCGCTGGCTCGATCTCGCCACGCGTGTGGTGTACATGGTTACCGGCGGCCGGATGAGAGGGCTCAGGAAGGTGCCTGCGCCGCTGCGCGGTGAGGACAGAGCCCTTGTCTCGGTGGGCCTAGAGGCTCGCACGGCCAGCTTCTGGGACTTGCTCATGCCCGCCGAACAGGCCGACCTCGCGGCCTCGGCTATCGAGACAACGTTCCGGGCAGGTAGCGTCCTGTGCCACGAGAGGCAGCGGGCCGATCACGTCATCGTGATTCGATCCGGCCGGATCAAGGTCTGCGTCGAGTCACCTAACGGGCAGCAGCTAGTTGCGATCCGTCAGGCCGGGGACATCGTCGGCGAGCGGGCCGCCCTTCAGGTCGCCGAGCGATCGGCCACCGTCACCGCCCTTGAGACCGTCACCGCTCATGTCGTCCCAACCGAGGATTTCGCCGCCTTCCTCCAGCGCCATCCGCGCATCCTGGCGATGATAGAGAATCAGATCTACGATCGACTCACCGAAAATGTTTCCTGGTGCGCCACCGTCGACAGCTATTGCACCGTGGGGGCTGCCCGCCCAGCAGGCTCATGGAACGGCCAGAATTGCACTATCGTACTCATCGATATTGCCAACTTCGGTGCCAGAACGCGCAATGATACGGATCGCAGGAAAATCCGCGCGGCGCTCTACCAGATTTCGCAGAGCTTGTTCGAAAATCCTGACCGGCAGCACTATTATCACCGCGAAGACCGTGGCGACGGGATTCTCCTGGTCATACCTCCGCACGTGCCGACCAGTTCAATCGTCGACCGCATCCTCGATAACCTCGTCACTCTCTTGCGCCGATACAACAGCACAGCGACATTGGCAACCCGCATCCAGATGCGCGTCGCGCTTCACGTAGGTCCTGTCGTTTCCGATGCCCATGGAGTAGACGGACGAGCCATCATCCACGCGGCCCGGCTACTTGACGCCCCCGCTCTCCGGCGCCACCTCGCCGAAACCGGAGCTGACCTCGGATTTATCACCTCACCCTTCGTCTACGACACCATCATCCAGCCTAACCCCGGGCCCGTTGACCCCGTGGTCTACCAGCAGCTAAAATGCCAGGTAAAGAAGCAGGCTTTTAACGCCTGGATGTATCTCGCACAGACATCCGGGGATATCCAGCCGGCCGCGGCCAAGGCCGGCCAGATTGGTTAGGCTCTCCGCCGCACTGGGATGCCGATATGCTGGCGCCGTGCATCTCGGCCTTATCGCCCTCGTGGTCAGCGAGTACGACCCGGCTATCAGCTTCTTCGTGGACACGCTGGGCTTCGATCTCGTGGAGGACTCCCCGGCCCAGACCAACGACGGGCGCGCCAAACGGTGGGTCATAGTCCGGCCGCCAGGCGCCGCGACCGGCCTGCTGCTCGCGCAGGCTGACGGGGAAGACCAAGCCGCCGCCGTCGGGAAGCAGGCCGCCGGACGGGTGGGTTTCTTCCTCCACGTCGAGGACTTCGATGCCGCGTACGCGCGGATGGCCTCCGCTGGCGTGCAGTTCCTCACGGCGCCGCGCACCGAACCCTATGGCCGCGTCGTCGTGTTTCTCGACATCGCCGGCAACAAATGGGACCTTCTCGGTCCCGCGGCGTAAGACTGGCCGCTCGCGCCCGCACGAAGAAAGGGAGCGGATCTGACACGTGTCGGTCAGCGCGCCGGATTCCCGGAGCGGCTGTCGAGCCAGAGCGCCCAGCGCTCTATCGTGCCGATCCTGAGCAGTCCGGCTGAAGCCCAGGGATCCCCGGCGAGACGCGCCGTGATCTCGTTCTCATCCGCCGCCTCGACCACGTGCAGGGTCTGTTCGCCGTAGCCGACTGGGCCGCCGAGGATGACAAAGCCGTCGTCGACAAGTCCGTCCATGAATGCCGCGTGCTCATTCCAGCCGGCTTGGTCCCGGATCTGGCGCGAGTAGTCCCAACCCGGGCCATGAACTAGTCGCACTGCGAAATTAGCCATGGCCGGAGCGTACTGGCCGCTACGGACATTCCTCTCGCCCCGTGATCGGGCCGCACCTATGGCGCATCGGGCCGGTTCTATGCGGCCCATTGGTCCATCGGTGCGGTGTCGGTGCAGTGTCAGCGCGGTGCGGTGTCGGTGCGGTCCGCAGCGGCCGCAAAGAGAACCGCACGGCTGCGGCTCCACGAGCCATCAGTAGCGAGCCGCGGTCGTCTTGTCCCCGCCGCCTGACTCGTGACCCCGGTTGCCGCGAGTCGCCAAGAGGGGTAAACACAACATGTGAGCACCACTACGCCTTGAAGGGTTTGCTCATGGCCGCCGCTCGCCATTGCCGGCACTGCTTGGGAGACTGCCCAGGCGACTGCGTCGTGGACGACACCGGCACATGCATTTACAACGCGTACGTCAGGATGGTGAAACAGAAGCGACCACGCGTGCTGACTCGAGCGTGGCTGCGGATGCTGTTCCGGGGTGCCCGGTAGCCGGCTGACCTAGTGTAGTTAGCCCGCCCAGCCCGCTAAGCCCGCTAAGCCCGCTAAGCCCGCCCGGTGGTCAGGAACTTGGCTGTTCGAACCAGGGCTTGTCCGCCGTCAGCAGGTACCGGTCGGCGAGAAGGTTGAGCACGCGCCGGGCCTGCCGGAACCGGTCGGCCACGTCGCCGACCACCACGATCCGCGCGGTGGCGGCCGGGGCCAGATCGCGGGCGGCCCGGTACCAGCGGGCACCGAGGTACTCCCACAGTTCCATGGCCGGCGTGCTGGCTAGGCGCTCCTGCTCGGAGGACGGCAAGCGGGCGGCGCGAAGCAATCGGCCAGCATCAAGCGGGCCGAGGGCACGCGTGGTCGCGTAGTCGGGGAACACGCCGGCGAGAAAGAGCGTCACGTCGCCGAGCCGGCGATATACGCCGGGCCGCTCGGCCGGGGGAACCGCGTCAAGCAGGCCGGCCAGCCGCACCGGGTCGAGCTCGCTGAACCGCCGGGTCCGCGTCCGCCCGCCCGCCCTGACCAGGTAACGACCACTGGCGACCCGGGTGAAGGAGGCCAGCAGCTCGGCCAGGAACAGCCGCCGGGCCGGCTCACCAAGGAAGTCCCGCAGCGCAGGTGCATCGAACAACGGCAGGCGCTGGCGCGGCCCAGTGCGCTCAGGTACGTGGTCCATCGCTGTGAGCTCGGCGGCGGCCTGCTGGACGAACGCGACGAACACCAGGAACGGCGACGCCGGGACTGCCCATCCCTGGGCGGCATCGGCCGGGCCAAGCACGGCACGGAACACGCCGGGACGCTCCAGCAGCCGAAGCAGCGCCTCCGGGTCGTTGCGCAGCCCCGAGGCATCCACCGGGTCGCCGGCCTCGCTCACCTGACCGATACCCGGAGCCCCACCGGCTGCCGACGCAATCAGCCTGAGGTCGACATCAGTGAGATGGCTCGCATACTCGCGGCCGACCAGGATAGGGTCCATAACTCCAGGTTATGCCGTTGTCGCCCAGGCACCGACGTTTGACCGGTCCGCCCGCAGTTGATCGAGGATGCTCCCCTCCCGGTGCCGTGCGGTCGGCGAGGATACTCTGACATCCGATGGTTGTTGCCTAGACTAATGTGCTCGGCGAAGATGATGGCCGGCTGGCACGGCGTCGACCCGGCCGGCCCCGCGTCCCGGATGGAGGAACTCATCCCGCTGCTGCGCAGCCTATGGCGGCTGCACGAGGGACCGGTGGGTCACGACGGCCGGTTTTACCACGTCGATGTGACCCCGACCGCGGAGATGGAGCCGCCGCGGCGGACCGGCATACCGGTCTTCACCGCGGGCGTGAACACGCGGATGGTGGAGGTGGCGGGCCGGGTCGGCGACGGGTTCCTTGGCCATCCGCTGTTCAGTCCTCGCTACTACGATGACGTGGTCCGGCCGGCCATCGCCGCGGGCGCGGCCAGGACGGGCCGCGACGCCGAACTCGTCCAGATCGCCGGGCTGGTGATCTGCTCGGTAGCCGATGATGAGGCGCAAGCCCGCCGCGAGGCGGCGGCGCAGATCGCGTTCTACGCGGCCCCCCGGACGTACTGGACGGTCGTCGAGGTCGCCGGGTTCGCCGCTGCGGGGGAGCGGATCCGGCAAGCGTTTGCGTCGCGGGATTTCGACGCTATGGCGGCGGCGGTGCCGGACGCGATGGTCGATGCCATGTCGGCGTCGGGTACTCCGGCGCAGGTGGCGGCGAAGCTGGAGGAATTCGGGCGGCACATGGACCACGTCATCGTCTACCCGGCGAGTTTCGGCATGACCAGCGAGCGCAGCCGCCAGGTGACCGCTGACCTGCTCAGCGCCGGCGCTCCAGCCGTCTCCAGCTAAGCCCGCACACCGATGGCGACCAGGCTCACCTTAGCGGCCCGGGACGTCTCCGATGTGTTCCCGCACGTCACCGAGCAGGTCGACGACATGCCGCGACAGTTCGCCGCCGACGCCCTTCAGGCCGAAATCGTTATCCGCGAGCGCCTTCGTGGCCTTGTCGAGGATCTCCCGCCCCGCGGGGGTCAGTACGGCGAGGATGGTGCGCCGGTCGGTCGGATGCGGGTTGCGCTTGACCAGCGTGCGCTTTTCCAGCTGGTCAAGGGCGAGGGTGACGGTGGTCGGGTGCACCATCAGGTGCCTGCTGAGCTGGCCGAGCGGGCGCGTGCCGTCGCGGGACAGCTGCAGGGTCGTCATGAGCAGGTAACCGGTGCGGGTCAGCTCGTGAGTGCGCAGCGTCGCGTCGATCGACGCGGTCATCGCCTGGTGCGTGCGCAAGATCGCGACCATGGCGGTGAACTGATCGGGCGCGGGCTGGTCATGGGCAATCCATTGCTCCCGCGACCACTCAACGGGATCTTGCCGCTCGCTCATCAAGTTCCTATCCACGGGCCCACACCAGCGTCCGTTTAGTCTAAGAGAAAACACTCCAGGATTGGAGTAACCTCTCGGCTCCGGCCCCGCGCCGCGCCGCGCCGTTCGCCTGGGGCGGCAGCAGATACCCCTCGTTGACAACGAGATTCTCTAAAGCCCTATTATCTAGCCATGGAGAAGTCTACGTACGAGGACGTACTCTACGAGGTCGATGGCCCCGCGGCGGTCATCACGATCAACCGCCAGGACCGGCTCAACGCGTTCCGCGGTCAGACAGTCGAGGAATTGATCCACGCCTTCAAGCGCGGCTGGGCGGATCAGTCGGTCCGCGGGCTCATTCTCACCGGAGCCGGGACCCGCGCGTTCTGCGTCGGCGGTGACGTCAAGCAGCGGGCCGAGACCGGCAACTACGGGCCGACAAGCAACGGCCTGTTCGAGGTCACCTACCTGCACCGGCTCATCCGCGACGTGCCCAAGCCGGTTATCGCGGCGGTAAACGGGCTGGCCATCGGCGGCGGCCACGTGCTGCACGTGCTGTGCGACCTGTCGATCGCCGCGGACCACGCCAAGTTCGGCCAGGCGGGCCCGCGGGTCGGTTCGTTCGACGGCGGCTTCGGGTCGGCCTACCTCGCCCGGGTCGTCGGCGAGAAACGCGCCCGTGAGATCTGGTTCCTGCTCGAGCAGTACTCCGCTGAGCAGGCCGAACGCTGGGGCCTTGTCAATAAGGTGGTTCCGGCGACCGAACTGATGCCGGCCGCGAAGGCCTGGGTCAATCAGCTCGCGCAGTACAGCCCGACGGCGATCCGTTTCCTCAAGCACTCGTTCAACGCGGACACCGACCATCAGGGCGGCCTGTCCCAGCTGTCGCAGGCCGGCCTGGACGTTTTCGCCGTCACCGACGAGGCCAGGGAAGGTGCGGCGGCCTTCGCCGAAAAGCGCAAGCCCGATTTCACCACTCACCAGGTCAAGCACTGACCCGGATTTAAGAGCTTTTAATCCGAACGGGCCGTGGTTCCATCATCTCGCCCGTTCTTGCGGCACCGGCTATCCGCCGGCCTCCTGCACGCGCAGTTCGGCCACGCATTCCGCGCTCCCGCAGGTCCGGCCGGAGCCCAGGCGGGACCGGCCGCACTGGCAGGCGGGGCGCAGCCGGGCCAGCCAGGCGGCGTAGGCCAGCAGTTCGGAGACGCCGCTACTGCCAGGCACAGAAACGACGGGCCGGATCCCCCCGCCGGGCAGAGCAAGCCATTCCCGCGGCCTAGCGTCCGCCGGGTCAGCTGGCACAGAACCCATGACTCTATCTTGCCCTACGGTTCCGCCTCCGGGCGCTGCGCCCATTTCGGTGTCCAGGTGCCGGTGTCGCGCTGGCCGGGCTGGGTGGAGCCGACGTAGTTGCGAAGTGCGGTGAGTGCGGGGTGCGGGTTGTCGCTGCGCCAGATCAGTGAGTGCGGGTAGATCGGTGTCGGGTCGTGCACGGCAATGCGCCGCAGGTCGTAGTGGGCAGGCCAGACGAGCCGCATCTGATCGCTGACAAAGGTCGCCAGGGTCGGCGAGCCGGCGATCGCCTCCAGGAGGTCGTCGGTGCCGAAGTTGGGTCCGATCGTGTCGATCGTGAGCCCGAAGGCGGCGGCGAGTTCGTCATAGAAAGCGGCCCACTCGGTTCCTGGGACGACGGCGGGCATCCAGATCTTGTGCCCGGCCAGCTCGGCGGGGGTCACCGCGCGGACGGCGGCCAGCTCGTGGGCTGGTCCGGTGAGGAGCTGGAGGGGATCGTCCAGGACGCGGCGGACCTCGATGCCGTTGGGGAGCTGCTGCGTGGTCTT
>Ga0302325_10023728_pt1 | contig 12772 bp, 7 predicted proteins | sample Palsa_T0_2_FD_201948 | JGI IMG/M metagenome (GOLD analysis project Ga0302325, IMG submission 201948) | Peat permafrost microbial communities from Stordalen Mire near Abisko, Sweden - Palsa_T0_2 | ecosystem: Environmental > Terrestrial > Soil > Palsa > Peat permafrost | place: Sweden: Abisko... | reverse complement strand
CCCCGCTCCCGCCAGGCACAGCGGGAACCAGATAATGGGGCGGTTGGCGGCCGATCCCAACAACTGGCCCAAGCCATCCACCAGCAGCCAGATGTTCAGCGCCAGGATCAGCACGGCGGCCAGCCACGACAGCCATTGCACCCAAACCTTGTTGGCGAAGGCGCCCATGCGGCGGCGGTCGCTGGTGAAATGAATCAGGGGAATGACCGCGAACGGCAACTGCATGCTCAGGATCACCTGGCTGAGGATCAACAATTGGTAGGTGCCCTTGTCGCCCGAAATATAAACGACAAGGGCGGCCGGAATGATGGCGATGGTGCGCGTGATCAGGCGGCGCAGCCACGGGCGCATGCGGATGTTCAAGAAGCCTTCCATCACGATCTGTCCGGCCAGCGTGCCTGTGAGCGTCGAGGATTGCCCGGAACACAGCAGGGCGACCGCAAACAGGATGCCGGCAAACGCCGTGCCCAGCAGCGGGACCAGGAGCAGGTGCGCCTGCTGGATTTCGGTGACCACGATGCCATGCCGGAAGAAGACCGCCGCGGAGAGGATCAGGATGGCCAGATTCACCAGCAGCGCGGCATTCAGCGCCACCACCGAATCCACCAGATTGTAGCGGCAGGCGCGCAGCTTGCCGGCGTCGGTATGGCCGATCTGACGGGTCTGCACCAGCGCCGAATGCAGATACAGATTATGCGGCATCACCGTTGCGCCCAGCATGCCGATGGCGACATACAGGCTCTTGGCATTGATGCGCGGAATCACACCCAGCAGCACTTGCGAGGCCACCGGCTTGGCCAGTACGATCTCGATGCAAAAGCAGGTCGCCATGACCGCGATGAGGGCCAGAATAAAAGCTTCCACGTAGCGGATGCCGAGTCCCTGGAACCAGAGCAGCAGCAGCGTATCGGCTGCGGTGAGCAGCACGCCCACCAGCAGCGGAATGTGAAACAGCAGGTTCAGGGCGATCGCCGCGCCCAGCACCTCGGCCAGATCGCAGGCGGCGATGGCGATCTCGCACAGCACCCAGAGCGAGACAGTGACGGGTCGCGGGTAAGTCTCGCGGCAAGCCTGCGCCAAGTCGCGGCCGGAGACGATGCCCAGCCGTGCGCTAAGGGTTTGCAGTAGGATGGCCATGAAATTGGACATGATCAGCACCCAGATGAGCGTGTAGCCGAAGCGCGCGCCGCCTTCCAGGTCGGTGGCCCAATTGCCGGGGTCCATGTAGCCGACGCTGACCAGGTAGGCGGGGCCGGCAAAGGCGAACATACGCCGCCAGACAGGCATGTCCGCCGTGTCGACGGTGGAGTGTACGTCGGCCAGGGAGCGGGCGGCGGGTTTTGCGGCTGTAATCACAGTGTCGAATTGCGACTTAACTACGGTTAACACACGGCAGGCTGTGGTGTCAAGACGATCCGTGGCGCACGCTCTCAGCGTGCCGCGTCGGCACTCTTGCCGACGCCTCCCTCTGTTGGCGGCGCTCTGTTTGCCGTTGGCCAATGTGCAGAATTGTCTTAGCTAGAAAAATGGACTAAGCTAATGGGGTGCAGGTCAACATCCACCAAGCGAAAACCCAGCTCTCCCGGCTCCTCGAACTGGTCGAGGAGGGTGAGACGGTCGTGATTGCCCGGCACGGAAAGCCCGTGGCGGAGTTGGTTCCTACCCGGAAGACCGGGTTGCCGCTCGGCATCGCCCAGCACGACCGGCTAGCGCCGCCTGGCGATGACTGGTGGCAGCCCATGGCTGGCGAAGAAGTCGACGACTGGGTTGAGGGGCGGTGAGGGTCCTTGCGGACACCCACGCGCTCGTCTGGGCATTGTCCGACCCGGATTTGCTCAGCGCTCCAGCCCGCCAGGTCTTGGGCGAGTCGGAAGTTACCGTCAGTGTCGCCAGCCTGTGGGAACTGCTTTTGAAAAGCGGTAAGAAAGACGCATTGCTCCAAAATGCGCTTTCATGGTGGGAGAAATACGTAGTCCAGTCGCGAATCCCCACGCTTGCGATCCGGACATCCCACGTAATGGCGCTCGGCCGCCTTCCCGAACTGCACAAAGATCCTTTCGATCGTATTCTGGTGGCGCAAGCCATTGTGGAGAGAATGCCACTCGTCACTAAGGATGACCGGCTCCACCAGTATGGCGTCGCCACAATCTGGTGACTGCCCAGCGACCCAGCCGGCAGCCTTGCGCAATGGACTATCCGCCGGCGCCGCTAAGCGCCTTCACCAGTTCGTATAGGAAGGTTTGACCTTCAAAGAACGCCGTGACGCCCATGCGCTCATCGCGCCCGTGAAAGCGGATGTCATCCCGATCCATGAAGAAGCCCTGGACACCGTAAGTCGGAATGCCGGCCGCGCGCAGGTACAGTCCGTCGGTCGCTCCCATAACCATAATTGGGACCGTGGGCACGCCGGGCCACAACGTATCCGTAAGGCGGCTCACCGCGCGCAGAACGTCTTCCCGCATCGGCGACGCAGGCCCCTTACCGACTTCGCCGGCGATCGTGAGGCTCACCTGGCCGTCTGCGATTACACCCTTCAGGGTACTCTGCACATACTCAACCGAATCTTCGGAGAGCACCCGGCAGTTCACGTTTGCCGCCGCCAATTGTGGCAGCGCGTTCCTGGCGTGCCCGCCCTCGATCTGCGTCGCCACACAGGTGGTACGCAGCGTCGCATTCCACGCCGGAGATGCCTGCGCCACCTTCTGCATCGCATCCTGGGAACCTGCCGCCGCCGCCGCCAGATCGCCCTTCACAGTACCCGTTTCAATCTTGGACATCGCCGCGAAGTACGCCCGCGTGACATCGTTGGTCTTCAATGGGAAACCGAATCGCGACAGCTTGTCGAGAGCGGCCGCCAGATGGTAAATCGCATTGTCCGCCACCGGCAGTGAGCTATGCCCGCCCTTGTTGCGGACTTCCAATCGAAAATTGATCACGTACTTTTCGCTGACTTGCAGGTCGTTCGAAATCTTCCTGCCGCCCGCCACTTCGCCCCAGCCGCCTTCATTGAGAGCGAACTCGGCGTCGATCAGGTCGCGCTTGTTCTTGAGCAGCCACTGGACGCCGTTGTACGGGCCGCCTCCCTCTTCGTCCGCGGTGAGCGCCACGATGATGTCGCGGTCCGGTTTGAAGCCCTCGCGTTTATAGCGGATCAGGTTCGCGATCCACACGGCGGCCTGCGCCTTATCGTCGGCGGTCCCGCGGCCGTAGAAGAAGCCGTCCCGTTCAATGAACTGGAATGGATCCATGCTCCAGTCCTCCCGCTTGGCTTCCACGACATCGGTATGCGCCAGCAGCAGAATCGGTTTGCGCACGCCGCTGCCGTGATATCGGACCACCAGATTTGCCTTGGTGGGAATCGCGCCGCCCACAAGAATGTCGCTTTCGGGGAAGCCCGCGGCTCGCAGCCGGGCCGCCACGGCTTCAGCGACCGGAGTGGTTGCACCGGTCGTATAGCCCGACTTGATCTCGATCAGTTCTTTATAGATGTCGCGCGCCAGTCGCCGTTCCGGCTCTGGCGGCATGGTCTGGCTGGCGGCGGACACCACAACCAGTGCGGCCAAGATGAGGAATCTGAGCATGTCATATTGTGCCATACGTGGAAGAGGCTTTAGCGGCGCATGTTAGCCTAGCGTTATATGCAGTTTTCCGAGTCTTTCTTCCCGCACCGTTTTGGCATCACCGCGCGGGATCTGGAGAATTACCTGGCCGAAGCGCTTTCCCACGGTGGCGCATACGCCGATCTTTACTTCGAATATCTCTCCACCAGTTCCATTGGCATTGATGAATCCATCGTGAAGAGCGCTTCGCAGGGCGTGTCTCTGGGCGTTGGCGTGCGCGTGATCGCGGGCGAGCGCACCGGCTACGCCTATAGCGACGACCTGAGTCCGGAGAAGATTCGCAAGGCCGCGCGGGTGGCCGCTTGTATCGCGGCGGGTCCGGCCACCGTCGAAAAGGTTTCGCTCAACGAAGGCGGGCGGCGCAACCTATATCCCGTGCTGACCGCGCCCACCGAGACAGCCTTTTCCGAGCGCGTCGAACTGATCAAGCGCGCCGACCGCGCCGCCCGCGCCTACGACCCGCGCATTTTCCATGTGCAGGCCAGCTATGCCGATAATCTGCGCCAAGTGCTGGTGGCCACCAGCGACGGGGTGCTCACTTGGGACCGCCAGCCGATGACGCGGCTCAACGTGGAGGCGCTGGCGCGCGTGAACGGTGGAACACCGCAGCGCGGCCATGCGGGCGGCGGCGGGCGCGTGGATCTGAGCTTTTTCCTGAACGACAAAACGCCCGAACATTTCGCTGCGCAAGCCGCGCGCGAAGCCATCGTGATGCTGGGCGCGGTGGACGCGCCCGCCGGCGAGATGACCGTGGTGCTGGGTCCCGGCTGGCCCGGCATCCTGCTGCATGAAGCCGTGGGCCACGGTCTGGAAGCCGATTTCAATCGCAAGGGCGTCTCCGCGTTCAGCGGACGCATTGGTCAGCGGGTGGCTAGCCCATTGTGTACCGTGATCGACGACGGCACCATCGCCAACCGGCGCGGCTCGCTGAACGTGGACGACGAAGGCCATCCCACCGGGCGCAATGTGCTCATCGAGAACGGCATCCTGCGCGGCTACCTGCAAGACAAGCTCTCCAGCCGGCTGACAGGCGCGGCGGAGACCGGCAGCGGGCGTCGCGAAAGCTACGCGCACATCCCCATGCCGCGCATGACCAACACGTTCATGCTGGCGGGCGAAAGTGACCCCGAGGAGATCGTCCGCTCCGTGCCCAAGGGCCTCTATTGCCCCGATTTCGGCGGTGGCCAGGTGGATATCACCAGTGGCAATTTCGTCTTCTCGGCCGCGGAAAGCTATCTCATCGAAGATGGCCGTGTGACGCGCCCCGTGCGCAACGCCACGCTGATCGGCAACGGACCCGAAGCCTTGAAGTACGTCAGCATGGTGGGCAACGATCTGAAGCTGGACGAGGGCATCGGGGTGTGCGGCAAGGAAGGGCAAAGCGTGCCGGTAGGCGTGGGCATCCCCACCATCAAGATCGATCGCATGACGGTGGGGGGCACGGCGTGAGCGCGAACGGCTATGCCACGATGGCTGCTGAAATTGTCGAGCAGGCGCTGGCGGCGGGCGCCACGGATGCGGAGTGTACCATCGGCGCGGGCGAAGAGTTTTCCGCCAACGTGCGCCTGCGCGAAGTAGAGACGCTGAAGGAAGCCGCGTCGCGCGGCGCGGGACTGCGCATCCTGAAGGGACAGCATACCGGATCGGCGTACACCTCCGATCTGTCGGGCGAGGGCATTCGCCACATGGTGCGTTCCGCCATCGAACTGGCTGAAATTACTACCGAGGATCCGCACGCCGGCCTGCCGGACGCCGCCGATCTCGGGTCCATTCCCGGCGACCTGGGGCTGTACTGCGCCGATGTAGAAGGCCTCGCCACGGAGCTGAAGATCGACATGGCGCGCCGCGCCGAGGATGCCGCATTGCGCGCGGATGCCCGCATTACGAATTCCGAGGGCGCGTCCTTCGATACGCACCTGGGCCGGCATGCCTTCGCTAATTCGCGCGGTTTCGCGGGCGAGTATCGGGCGAGTTATTGTTCGCTCTCCACGGTCCCGGTAGCGCGCGAGGGCGAATCCATGGAGCGCGACTACTGGTTCACGACCGCGCGCGGTTTCGCCGGCCTGGAGAAGCCCGAAGATGTGGGCCGCATCGCCGCGCAACGCGCCGTGCGGCGGCTGGGCGCGCGGAAAGTGGAAACGCAGAAAGTGCCGATCGTCTTTGAGCCGCGCACCGCGCGCTCACTGCTCGACAATATTTTCGACGCCGTGCATGGCGGTGCGATCTACCGCAATGAGTCCTTTCTGGCGGGCAAGCTGGGCGCCCGCGTAGCGTCGGAGAAGCTGACGGTGATCGACGACGGCACCATCCCCGGACTGTTCGGCACATCGCCCTACGACGACGAAGGCGTGCCCACGCGGCGCACCGTGGTGATCGAGAACGGCGTGTTGCGGAGCTACCTGCTGAACACCTACACGGCGCGCAAGCTGGGTCTGCGCACGACCGGCAACGCCTCGCGCGGTTTGGCGGGAAACGCGGGCGTGGGCAATGGCAACCTTTACATCGAGGGCGGCGGCGCGACGCCCGCGCAACTCATCGCTGGCATCCGCGACGGCTTCTGCGTGACCGAGCTGATCGGGTTCGGAGTCAACATTGTGACTGGGGATTACTCCCGCGGCGCGGCCGGGATGTGGATCCGCAACGGCGAACTGGCATTCCCGGTTTCCGAAGTCACGATTGCAGGAACTCTCCAGCAGATGCTTATGAATTTGGATGCTGTTGGGTCCGACCTGGAGTTTCGCGGGTCCATGGCGGCGCCCACCTTGGTTGTGGCGGAGATGACGGTTGCAGGGCTGTAGCCCGCCACCCAACACAATAAGCTTGTATCCGCACAACACAATTCGCTTGTAACCGCACAACATGATATGCTTGTATCGGCCCGGCACAATAAGCTTGTAAAACCCCGGACCTCCGGAACCCATAATGCCCAACCCGAACCAAAAACTGGCCGAAGCGCTCGCCGCCCTTCAAGAATTGCAAGCCGGCGGACGCCGCGTCTTCCGCTCGCGGGACCTCAGCCGCGTGCACCGGGAGCGGCTGCAGCGCAACGGCTACCTGCTGGAAGCCATGAAGGGATGGCTGATTTCCTCCAGCCCGGACGCCCAGGAAGGCGACAGCACCCCATGGTATGCCTCCTTTTGGGAATTCTGCGCACGCTACTGCCAGGAGAGGTTTCGCGATGCGTGGCATCTCTCACCCGAGCAGTCCGTTCTGCTGCACGCGCAGAATACCGTAATTCCAACACAAGTGGTGGTATATTGCCGCAAGGGCACGAACCACACTACGAACCTGATCTTCGGCACGTCCCTTTACGACCTTAAGCAGCCGGAGATGCCGCCCGCCGCGGACATTTCCGTAAAGGATGGCTTGCGGCTGTTCGCCCCCGCCGCGGCACTGGTGAAGGTTCCGGAGTCTTTCTTCACCAGAAATCCCATCGAGACTCAGGTTGTGCTATCGAGTATTCGTGAAGTGCCGGATGTGCTGCGCATTCTGCTCGACGGCGGCCACTCGGCAAAAGCGGGGCACATCGCCGGCGCCTTCCGCCGTATCGGCCGGCCGCGCATCGCAGGCGAGATCGTCAAGACGATGAAGGCCGCGGGATACGACGTGCGCGAAACCGATCCCTTCGCGCCGGAACGCAAATTCGGCATCCTGCCCGCCCATACAGCGCCCATTGTGGGGCGTATGCGGGCCATGTGGGAGTCCATGCGGGGCGCGATTGTCGAGACCTTCCCGAAATCGCCGGGCCTGCCGCCAAACAGGCGCGCGTATCTGCGCCTGGTGGACGATTTGTACAAGAGCGATGCCTACCACTCGCTGTCGATCGAGGGGTACAGCGTCACCCCGGCGCTGGTCGAAAGCGTGCAACGTGGAAACTGGGACCCGGATCGTCACGACGACGACCGCCGCAGCCGCGATGCGCTGGCGGCGCGCGGCTACTGGCAGGCTTTCCGGAAAGTGAAGGAAACCGTGGGCCAAGCGATTGCAGGCGCCAATGCGGCCGCCCTGGCGCGCACGGCGCACAAAGAGTGGTACCGCGAATTGTTCCAGCCCTGCGTGGCAGCCGGCTTGATTCGGGCCGGTGCGTTCGCGGGCTACCGCAACGACGCGGTCTATCTGCGTACCTCGCGGTATGTGCCGCCGCGCTGGGAGGCGGTCCGCGATGCCATGCCGGCGCTTTTCGATCTGCTGGAGCACGAACCCGAGCCCGCCGTCCGTGCGGTGCTGGGGCACTGGCTGTTCGGCTATATCCATCCCTACCCGGACGGCAACGGGCGGATTGCGCGTTTCTTGATGAACGCGATGCTGGCCTCCGGCGGCTATCCGTGGACGGTCATTCGGGTGGAGGATCGTAACAGCTATCTGGCGGCGCTCGATCGTGCCAGTATCGACATGAAAATCGAGCCGTTCGCGGGCTTCATCGCCGCGCGAGTGCGGCGCGCACTGAAGCAGGGGACCGTCAAGGCGCGCGCGCAAGCATCGGGGTGAGGCGACCCAAGCGCGTGCGCCACGTACAATAGTAGCTGTGCGCTTCGATATCTACCGCGCCGAGTCCGCCGGCATTCTCTCCCAAACCTCCGGCTTCATCGCCCAGGCGGGCTTCACTCACTCCCTATCGCCCGCGCGCAACTGCACCTTCGCTTGCACCTATTGTTACGTCCCCACCATGCGCATCTACGGCGGCCTGAAACCGGACGACTGGAACAATTGGGGCCGCTTCACCACCTTTAAGAGCAACGCGCCCGCCCTGCTGCGCGCATCGCTACGACCCGGCCAGACCATCTACTGCTCGCCCCTGGTGGACCCCTATCAGCCGGTCGAGCAGACCGAATGCATGATGCCGCGCCTGCTCGACGAGCTGATCGCGCATCCGCCGGCGGTTTTCGCCATACAGACGCGCGGCCCGCTGATCCTGCGCGACCTCGCCCGCCTGCAGCGCCTCGCCGCTCGCACCACGCTGCGCGTAAGCTTTTCCATCACCACCGATAGCGAGCGCGTGCGCCGCCTGTACGAGCCGCATTGCGCGCCTATCCCCGAGCGCCTGGAAACCGTGCGCCGCCTGCGCGCGGCGGGCATCGCGGTATATGCCACGCTGGCCCCGCTGCTGCCTTGCGATCCGGAGGCGCTCATCGGCTTGGCGCTTGACTCCACGGACCGCGATATCATCGGCGATCCGTTTCATGTGCGCGCGGTGAAGAAGAGCGGCGCAACCACGCGCGAGGCGGGCGTGCGCATCAGCCGCGCCCAGGGCTTTTCGGACTGGCACGACCCCGCCTTCCAAACGGCGGTTGTAGAAAGGATGCGGCAAAGGGCCGCGGCAGCCGGCCGGCGATTCGCCACCGGCCCCGCCGCCTTCGCCTGGCTTGCCCAAGACGACGTGGCGCACGCACTCGTGCGTGCCGTGTCGGCACTCGTGCCGACACTCCGCGGAGACCGACAATGACAGCAACAACAACCACAAACGAAATCCTAGAACGATTGGAAATCGAGCCCCTCAATTCCGGCGCGTGCGACGGCGATTGGATCACCCATCCCTCGGGCGGCGAACTGGCCTCCATCAACCCGGCGGATGGCTCCATCATCGCGCGCATCAGCATGGCGGGCCGCGACGACTATGAGCGCATCGCCGCGCACGCCGCCACCGCCTTCCGCGAGTGGCGCATGATTCCAGCGCCCAAGCGCGGCGAAATCGTGCGCGAGATGGCCGACGAGCTGCGCCGCTTCAAAGCCGATCTGGGCGCGCTAGTCAGCATGGAGATGGGCAAGATCCGTGCCGAAGGCCAGGGCGAAGTGCAGGAGATGATTGACGTGGCGGACTTCGCCGTGGGCCTCTCCCGCCAGTTGTACGGCTTGACCATGCACAGCGAACGGCCCGGCCATCGCATGTATGAGCAGTGGCATCCGCTGGGCGTCGTGGGCGTGATCAGCGCGTTCAATTTTCCCGTGGCGGTGTGGGCCTGGAACGCCATGATCGCGGCGGTTTGCGGCGATTGCGTGCTGTGGAAACCGTCGTCCGACGCGCCGCTCACCGCCATCGCCGTGCAGAAGATTTCGAATCGCGTGCTCGCCCGCCACGGCCTGAAGGGCATCTTCAACCTGGTCATCGGGCGCGGCGATCCCGTGGGCGAGGCCATACTGCACGATGCACACGTCCCGCTCGTCAGCTTCACAGGCTCCACGCAGGTTGGCCGCCGCGTGGCGCAGACCGTCTCCCACAGGATGGGCCGCACCATTCTGGAGCTGGGCGGCAACAACGGCATCGTGGTGATGAACGACGCCAACTTCGATCTGGCCCTGCGCGCGGTGCTGTTCGGCGCGGTGGGCACCGCCGGACAACGCTGCACCACCACCCGGCGCCTGTTCCTGCAAAAAGGCATCGCTGGCCGCATGACGGACGCGCTTGTCCGCGCATATAAACAGGTGGCCATCGGCAACCCCCTCGACCCGCACACCTTGATGGGTCCGCTGGTAAACGCGCGCGCAGTCGAGGACATGATGGAAGGTCTCGACACCGTCCGCCGGCAGGGCGGGGAAGTGATCTACGGCGGCGGGCGCTTGGGCGGTTGCTTCGTCGAGCCAACGCTGGTCAAGGCCAAGCCGGACATGCCCATCCTGCGCGAGGAGATTTTCGCGCCTATTCTCTACCTGGTGGAATTCGACGATCTGGACCAGGCGATTCACTGGCACAACGATGTGCCGCAGGGACTTTCGTCGGCCATATTCACCACCAATCTGATTGCCGCCGAGCGCTTCCTGAGCCACGCCGGCAGCGATTGCGGCATCGCCAACATCAACATCGGCACCAGCGGCGCGGAGATCGGCGGCGCGTTCGGCGGTGAGAAGGACACCGGCGGCGGGCGCGAATCCGGTAGCGATTCGTGGAAAGCCTACATGCGCCGCCAGACGAATACCATCAACTGGTCGTCGCAACTGCCGCTGGCGCAGGGCATCGAGTTCGGCATCGATTCCGGCATCGAATCCAACGGGGAAGGCTGGTTATAAATGGATCTGACCAGACGAGCGTTCGCGTTGGGCGGCGCAACTCTGGGGGCCGCGCTGCAAGCTGCTGAAGCGCAGCCGCCCCGCCCAGCACCCACGATTTGCCTGTTCTCCAAACACCTGGCCAAGATTCACTATGCGGAACTGGGCGGCGTCCTCCGCGACCTGGGCTTTGCCGGCTGCGACCTCACGGTGCGCCCCGGCGGGCACGTGGAGCCGGCGCTCTCGGCCGCCGACCTGTATCGCGCGGTGGAAGCCATTCGCGCGGAAGGCGTCGAGATCCCCATGATCACCACCGCCTTCGTGTCCGCGGCCGATCCCACGCTGCCCAATGTGCTGGCCCTCTGCGGCCGCGACCGCATGAAGATACCCTATTGGAAACTGGGCTACTGGAATTACCGACCCGGCGATAACATCGAAACGCGCATTGCCGAAGTCCGCCGCGACGTGGCCGGCCTGGTGTCGCTCGCCCGCGCCTACGGCATGGTGGCGGGATTCCACAACCATTCCGGCAACTACGTCGGCGAAGCCGTCTGGGATGCCCGCGCCGTCATCGAAGGTATGGACCCCAACTGGATCGGCTACTATTTCGATCCCTGCCACGCCACCGCGGAGGGCGGCGAAGCCGGCTGGTCGATCGCCATGCGGATGGCCCTGCCGCGCATCAAAATGGTGGCGATCAAGGACTTCTATTGGGAGAAGGCAAACGGTAAGTGGACCATGCGCATGTGTCCCATCGGCGAGGGCATGGTAGACTGGCAGCAAGTGTTCGCCATGCTGGCCGCCGCGCACTTCGCCGGACCATTGTCCCTGCATCTCGAATATGAGCCGGCGGACATGGCCGCCATCGCCCGCGATCTGGCCTTCGTCAAAAAGCAGGTGGCCGCCGCTTACCCAAGCTGAATTGGAGGGCGGCCAATCCTGGCCGCAGCCGGCTTTCAGCCGGCCTATGGCGCCACCAGGAACGGACCGCCGTTAAAGAGCGTGCCGCTGGGTGTCACCACCTGGACCGTCCCGCTGCTTGCACCGGCGGGTACGAGGCCGTGATCTGGGTAGCCGAAACGGCCTCAAACAAAGCCGCAATGCCATTAAAGCTGACGCTGGTAGCACCCGCCAGATCCGTCCCCAGAATCTTGACGGCCGCTCCCACCTGGCCGGAGCCCGCCTGTCATCTCACGAAGGGCGCCAGACCTACAGACAGGCTGAAGACCGTGCCCAGGCCGCTGCCCCCCCCGAACCGGTCGTCCCGTAGAACTTCCCGTTAGTCGCCTGAATCAGTGCGTCTGGACCGGAGCCGTCGACGCACGCGATGCGCGCCTACAGAGCAAAAACTATACAGCGTGGTCAGCGCGCCACCCGCGGTGATTTTGAAGACCGTTCCCCCGACGAGGTTCGCCCCGCCATGCACGGTTGTCCCGTAGAAGCTCCCATCGGTGCCCTGCACCAAGCTGGCGTTCGGGGTTGCCCCGTCGGCGCACTCGTCTTGGGTGCAGAAGTTGTATAGCGTCGTCAATGCGCCGCTTGGAGCGATCTTGAACACCGTCCCCCCACAGTCAGAACATTTGCTGGCGTTGGACCCACCCCCTGCGGTTGTCCCATAGATGTCCCCGCTGACGGCTTGCACCAACCCGTTGGGGGCGTCGCCGTCGGGTAGCCGCTTTCGGCGCAGAAACTGTACAGCGTCTGCAACGTGCCGCTTGGGGTGATCCTGAAGACCGTCCCGCCCAGGCCGTTGGCCCCGCCATTGGTCGTAGTCCCGTAGAAATCCCCGTTGGCGGCCTGGACCAGCCCAGTGTAGGGGTTCGCGCCGTCTCTGCACCCGCTCTCGGCGCAGAAGGTGTATAGCGTCGTCAGCGCGCCACTCGCGGTGATTTTGAAGATCGTTCCACAATACGGTTTTGTCGGAAGGTCGGCGGGACAAGTGCTCGCTCCGCCGCCCGCCGTTGTCCCGTAGAAGTCCCCATTGGCCGCCTGGATCAGGCCGCCGTAGGGGAACGCGCCATCCGTGCAGTCTGTCTGCGAACAAAAGGGTTCTTCGCTGTTTCAAGTGGGTAGCGGGGTCAGATCGAGTTTGCCTGCGATGAGGTAAATGATGGTGGCAAGGTTGCGCTCGGAGCGATAGCCACGGGCTTTGGCCTTGGCGGCCTGGACGA
>Ga0302325_10023727_pt1 | contig 12772 bp, 9 predicted proteins | sample Palsa_T0_2_FD_201948 | JGI IMG/M metagenome (GOLD analysis project Ga0302325, IMG submission 201948) | Peat permafrost microbial communities from Stordalen Mire near Abisko, Sweden - Palsa_T0_2 | ecosystem: Environmental > Terrestrial > Soil > Palsa > Peat permafrost | place: Sweden: Abisko... | reverse complement strand
CCGCCGTGCAGGATATATCGGATCACGGCAACGCGGCCAAGGTCTATCCCATCACATTGCATCCGCGATTTGAGATGTTTACGGATATCGGGCAAATCACGTCGGCGTGCGGCAGTACGATTTACCGCGGCGGCTTATTCGTAGCGGAGCCCGTACACAACCTCGTGCATCAGGACCTCCTGTCCGACTCGGGGGCAACCTATGTGGCGCGGCGTGCCCATCCCAACGTCGAGTTCCTGGCTTCCACGGACGCCTGGTTTCGACCAGTGAATTTCTACGCCGGGCCAGATGGCGCTCTTTACGTGATGGACTTCTACCGGCTGGTCATCGAGCATCCGGAGTGGATGTCTACCGAAGCTCAAAAGTCGAGCGATCTAATCAAGGGCATCGATCGCGGCCGTATCTATCGGATTGTTCCCGACGGCGCGCCCGCACCGAAACCCATCAAACTTGGCGCAGCATCCAATGCCGATCTGGTTCGCGAACTTCAGAATCCCCTGATTTGGTGGCGACGAACGGCACAGCGGTTATTGATGGATCGAAAGGCAGTCGACGCGACGCCGGATTTGGTGCGCATGGTACGGCAGAGCGAATCGCCGGTGGGTCAGTTACACGCACTTTGGACGCTCGATGGATTGGGGAAACTGGAGTCCCCTGAAATTCAGACCGGTCTTTCTTCGGCGGCAGCCGGAGTCCGGGAGAATGCGATCATATTGGCGGAGTCGCGCTTGGCGAAGGACCCCAAGCTCGTCGAGAAGCTTTTGGGAATGGTCAACGACGCCGACGCCAGGGTGCGTTTCCAGCTTTTGTGTACGCTCGGCTCGCTTAAATCATCGCAGGCCGCCGCAGCCCGGGATCAACTGCTGGCCCGCGACATTGAAGACAAGTGGTTTCAAATCTCCGCGGTGAGCGCCTCATCTGAAGAGGCCCCGCGTCTATATCCGAAGGCTGTCGCGCCGGGAACGCATGAGACACCCGGGCGCAGAGATTTCGTTAAATTCGTCTCCGCTGCCATCGGCACGAGAAGAAGGCCTGCTGAAATTCACGATGTGATCCAAAAGGTCCTGCAGTCCGAGCAGGCGAATTCCGAATGGTGGGGCGCCGCCAGCCTGGAGGGGTTGGCACTGGGGATGCGCGGGATGACCATACAGCCGGCCGCCTTTAGCGCCAGCCAACCGCTGCTGATCAAACTCTTCGATAGCCCGCGAACCACGATCCGGCGGGCCACCCTGCGCCTGATGGACATTACCGGCGGTCTGCAATCGGGATCGATTGGCACCTCCATGGTAGAACGCGCGGTCACCACTACGGCCGACGAACACGCCGACGCGGATTTGAGAGCAGACTCGATCAGTTTGATTGCAATCGCAGGTCCGGACGCGCACGCGGCGCTGCTCAAAAAGCTGATCGACCCTCACCAACCCGACCAGGTACAGACCGCCGCCGTCCGCGCCTACGGCAAAATCAAAGGCGATGATGTCGGAAAGTTTTTGTTAGCCAACTGGCGCGCGCTTACCCCCACCGGCCGCACCGACGCCGCGGACGCGATGTACCTCGAACCGAGCCGGGTCAGGCTGTTCCTGACTTCGTTGAAGAGTGGCGACGTGCAGCCTTGGGCGCTCACCTTCCGGCATCGCTGGAATCTGATCATGAACGATGACCCGGCGATTCGCGCAGAGGCTCATGCGCTCTTTGATCAACCTACAGGCGAGCGCGAAAAAGTGTTGAAGCGCTATGAAGTGGCCATGGATCGCACGCCAGACCCGAATCGCGGACGCGAGGTGTACAAGTCCGTCTGTATCAAGTGCCACCGCTTCGCCGGCATGGGTGTGCAGGTCGGCCCCGATCTCGCGACGGTTCAGAACCAACCGAAACAGGCACTGCTCGAAGATATTCTCATACCGAGCAAGACCATTGCCCAAGGCTATGAAGGCTACGTCGTGGAAACTTCCGAAGGAATCCTCGATGGAGTGCTCAGCGCACAAACCCCTACGACCATCGCGCTGCGCCATGAGAATGGGAAAGAAGACATTGTTCAACGTAAGGACATCAAGGACATGCATGTGACCAACGTGTCCGCGATGCCGGGCGATCTCGAGACCCAAATCGATATTCAGCAGATGGCGGATCTGCTGGAATTCCTGAAGATCACACATTGAAGCGCCCCTATGTGAGTACATCCCTGGGACGACATCCTGAGAGAGACCGGCGCACAGATTATGTCTTCGGGTTTTGTACCAAAACTTCTGACGGTTGCCGCCGTGCTGTTCGCGTTGACTCTCATCGCGGCAGATATTCAGCCGGCGATTCCAATTCCGTTTGCGAAACACAAGCTGGATTCGGGCGCCTACGAGAGTGCGGCCGTAGCGGATGTAAATCAAGATGGAAAGCTTGACATCATTGCCGGCGCGAGATGGTACGAAGCGCCAACGTGGCATCCCCACTTCATCCGGGATATTGCGAAGTGGGACATCCACTTCGACAGCCTGAGTGATATTGCCTTTGATGTGAATCAGGACGGCTATCCCGACATCCTTACCAGCTTTTACCTCGATCAACGGGTGTCCTGGTTTGAAAACCCAAAGGGGAACTGGGATGCCGGGCAATGGAAGGAGCATCGGATTGCCCCGGTCGATGGTCCTGTTGAGTTCCTGTTTTTCGTTGATCTGGACGGCACGGGAAAGCCGCACGCCCTTTTTCCGAACATGACCTCACCCGATGCGCCGATCATCTGGTTCGATTACCGCTTTGAGGATGGCCATCCGGTGTGGACACGGTACGAGATCGCACCACACGGCAGCGGCCATGGAATGGGGTTTGGCGATATCAATGGAGACGGGCGGATGGATGTTATCGTGCCGACCGGATGGTATGAAGCGCCGAAAGATATCCGGAAGGGCCAATGGAAGGCCCACCTGGATTTTCGCCTCATCCCGGAGCCCAGAACCAATGCTGCCGGTAATATCTATGTATATGACGTAAACGGTGATGGCCGGGCAGATATCATCACCGGCGCGGCCCATGACTACGGCGTTTATTGGTGGGAACAAACGCCAGCTTCCGGAAACTCCGGTACGATAAGCTGGAAGCCGCACGTCATCGACGAGAGTTGGTCCCAGTCCCACTCCGCGGCGCTGGTGGATATGAATGGAGATGGGCTGCTTGATTTCGTAACAGGGAAACGGATGTGGGGCCATGGGGTTGCCGATCCGGGATCGCTGGATCCGGGTATTATCGTCTGGTATGAGTTACGGCGGAAACCTGCTGTAACTTGGGTAAAGCATGTTATCGATTACAACGTAGATATCGGTTTAGGCATGCAGTTCCCAGTGATCGACATAGACAAAGATGGCGATCTCGATTTGATTGCAGCCGGGAAGAAGGGCCTTTTCTTGTATGAGAACCTGTCTCACCTTGCACAACCCAAAATCCCGCGAATTGAGAAATAACGACAAAACGCGGGTACTCTAATACAGATGCGGCAGCCGGTAATCGATCTGGCGGGCATCGCTGCCGGCTCCGAGGCTCAGCATTGTAAGAAGAGTTGACAAACCCGTCAGTTCCGAGGATAATGAGCTTTTGTGCACTAAAGCGCAAATGCCCAAGTTTACAGTTCCCTAACTTCCGTGGTGTCCACCGATAATAATCGTCTGCTTGTAAAAGTTGCCCGACTCTATTACGAGGACGATTTAACGCAAGCCGAAATCGCTGAGGTCCTGCGGATCTCTCGCCAAAAGGCGCAGCGATTGATCACGCAAGCCCGTACGGAGGGCGTCGTGCAAATTGCTATCAATCCCATCATCGGAATTTACTCCGACCTCGAGAAAGGCCTGGAAAAGCGCTTTGGCCTTCGCGAAGCAGTGGTCGTCGAAACGACCGCTTATGAAGATCAGGCGACCGTAGCGCGCGAGCTCGGCGCAGGGGCGGCGGAGTATCTGCTTCGAGTTCTCCGGCCCCACGACAAAATCGTCATCAGTTGGGGAGGGTCGATCCTCGCCATGGTGAATACGTTGTCCTTCAGCGCGCGTACGGAGCTCCAAGATATCAGCGTGATTCAAGGCTTGGGAGGACTGGTTGATCCTAACCATGCGGAACATGGCACCGAACTGGTCCGCAGGCTGGCCAGAGTTTTGAATGCCAAGGCAGTGCTCTTGCCCGCGCCGGGACTCGCCGGCAGCAAAGCGGCTCGCGATGCCTTCTTGAAGGATCCTTTCGTATCCAAGTCGCTGACCCTGGCCTGCGGAGCCAATCTCGCGCTGATGGGAATCGGAGCGCCGGACCCTAACTCTCTGATGGTCCGCGAAGGCACGGTCGTTACCTGGGCCCAGCTCTCCAAACTTGCCAGTCGAGGAGCCGTGGGCGACATTAATCTTCGCTATTTCGATAAGCATGGAGCACACATTCGTTCCGATCTGGACGACAATGCGATCGGTATGACGCTGAAGCAGATTCAGGAAATCCATCACGTGGTTGGAGTTGCCGGTGGGTCTGCGAAACTTGCCGCAATCAGTGGGGCTTTGGAGGGCCGGCTCATCCATGCGCTGATCACAGACAATTGGACCGCGCATCGTCTGCTCGAACTTCCAGCCGCTCCGCGATAATCGCCGCTACTTTGGCTCACGGCGAAGATCCAGTTGTGCAAGAGATCGAGCCGAAACTCTGGCAGTGATCCGATCAATTCTTTGATCTGATCGAGGTTTCCCGCCAATCCGTGTGACTAAAAAAAGGCACTCCGCTGTCGTAGTCGTCGAAGTAGAAGTTCAAATTGTCATGGCTGAAATACCGCATCGTGGGTCCGCTACGGCGTCAATTCATCAAATCGCGGGCCGCTTGGACAATACGTTGCACACTCGGAACATATTCTTCCTCGAGCACCGGCGCGCAAGGCAGGGGAGTATCCGGAGCGGCAACGCGCGCGATCGGCCTGTCGAGGGAGTAAAACACTTCATTCGTTAGCCTGGCAGCGATCTTCGCGCCCCACCCTCCGGTCAGATTGTCCTCTTCCGCGATCATCACCCGGCTCGTCTTGCGCGCCGAGCGCACCAGCGTCTCCATATCCAGGGGAACCAGCGATCGCAAATCGACCACCTCAGCGCCGATTCCCTCCCGCTGCAGTTCAGCGGCCGCCGATAAGGCGCGGTGAACCATGAGCATATTCGCGACAATGGTCACGTCCGATCCCGGCCGCCGGACAGCAGCGCTGCCAAGTTGAACCTCGTATTCCTCTTCCGGCACGGGTTCATCGATCTCTAACGACGTCCTCTCCTTTCGTGACCCTTTGGAGCCATACAATCGTTTGTGTTCCAAAAAAATCACGGGATCGTCGTCATCAATCGCCGCGAGTAACAAGCCCTTGGCATCGTAGGGAGTCGACGGGCAAACCACCTTTAGACCCGGCGTGTGCATAAAGAGCGCCTCCGTACATTGGCCATGCTGTGCGCCACGGCCACTGGCGCCGACAGGAAGCCGCAAGACCATAGGCACCGAGACTTGGCCGTTGCTCATGTAGCGCATCTTAGCCGCCTGATTTACCACTTGGTCCATGGCGCAGAAGACGAAGTCGCCGTATTGCATTTCTGCGATAGGACGCATCCCCGCCATTGCGGCGCCCACGGCGGCCCCCACGATCGCGGTCTCCGAAATGGGGGTGTCCATTACCCGATCGTGACCGAATTCATCCGACAATCCCAGCGTTACCGTGAAGCCTCCTCCGAATCCCCCGGAAATACCGATGTCCTGGCCCATCAGAAATACCAGAGGATTCCGCTTCATGGCCAAGCGCATAGCATCTCTTAACGCCTCCGCCATACTGAGACGCGCACTCATTGAGCGCCCCCCGAAGCGTACACCGCCGCGCGCAACTCACCCGAAGCGGGATTGGGGCTGGAACGGGCAAACTCAACAGAGTCCTCGACCGATTCTTGGCATTCGTCTTCGATGAGCTGCAGGGACTCTGCACTCGCGCCATACTGGCGCATCAGCACTTCGCGGCACCTGGGTATCGGGTCCAGCTCTCGCCATTTCTGGAGTTCCTCTTTAGTGCGATATCCGCCGGGGTCTCCCCGGGAGTGACCCGCATACCGGTAAGTCAGGAATTCCAGTAATGTCGGCCCCTCGCCGGCGCGGGCCCGCGCGACGGCTTCTCGTGTCGCCTGATAGACCGCCAGGATGTCCATACCATCCATGGTGTGCCCCGGGATGCCATACGCTTCGGCCCTCCTGGCGATCTGCTGCACGCGCGTGCTCAGTGAAATGTGCGTGGATGCGGCGTAGTGGTTGTTTTCGCAAACGAAAATCACGGGAGCGTTCTTCACAGCAGCCAGGTTGATCCCTTCGTGAAATGCGCCGATGTTGGTCGCCCCGTCGCCAAAAAAGCTCACCGCCACGCGGTTTGTCCGCGATAAACGAAACGCCAGGGCCGCGCCGGTCGCAATCGGAATGTTTGCGCCCACGATGGCGTTCGACGGATAAGCGCCAATCTGCATATTCGTCAAATGCATTTGTCCTCCCTTGCCTCCCGCACAGCCGGTTGCTTTTCCCCAGAGCTCCGCGGCGATCGAGCGGAGCGGACAACCTCTGGCAATGAAGTGGCCGACCGGACGATGCGTGCTGAAAACAGCGTCGCCGGACTCCAGGACGGAACACACACCCACCGCTACGGCCTCCTGACCCTGATACTGATGCAGGGTTCCCGGCACCAGCCCTTGCAGAAAGAGGGCATACAGGTGGTCCTCGAAGCGGCGGGTGAGAACCATGTGGCGGTAAGCCTCGAGCAATCCCTCGCAAGAGTTCAGCGAGGAATAACTAGCGCTCGACCGCGGTGCGGCCCCCGTCGCAAGCGGCGCCTGCGGCGTCTCGATCCCATCGGCTGCGAGAGGCTCATCGCGAGAATCCGACAGGTACGCCACTGTCTCGCGGACGGATACCGTGGCGCCGGCCGGGATTACGATGGTGCGCAAATAACCTCCGCGAAATGCCTCTACTTCCATATCGGCTTTATCTGTCTGAACCACGAAGAGCGGGGCGCCCTGCTCGACCCAAGCGCCAGGTTGGACCAACCATCCCACCAGCGCAAAATCTCCGCCCGTGGCTCCTAAGGCTGGAACGACCACCGGATAAATCATGCGAGCGCACCTTCGTGCATCGCTACCGGATCAAGCTCCGCCTTTCCGGCGCTGCCAAAGATTTGCATATATTCCTCGACTCTGGCGGTCATCGCGGATCTGCCCGCCGCTAGCACATCCGGTCCCAGGCCAGACCCTAGAACCTCGTAAGGGTTATAATCGCTTTCCACCGCGCGGCAGGCCTCGCGCAATGCCTCGAAATAAGCCGTCTTGAGCGCGCTGCCGACATTGATCTTACGGACGCCCAAACGGATGGCAGCGGCCAGATCTTCATCCGCGATGGAGGTGGCGCCGTGCAAGACGAGCGGCACCGGAACGGCCTCTCGAAGCTTTTCAATCATCGCCAAATTCAGCGGCACGCGGATGCGTCCGTGCACATGAACCTGTCCGATATTGATGGCCAACGCATCCACTCCGGTACGTTCAACGAATGCGCGCGCCAAAGCTGGATCGGTGATTCTCAGGTCCCCCGGCGTGGCTGTCAAAGCACCGCCTACGCCAGGCAAAGCGATCAGTTCGCCCTCCACCGCTACCGACGCGATCCGGGCTTCCTCCACCACGCGGCGGACCGCCCGCTGCTGCTGCTCGATGTTCAGCTTTTCATCCGTGTACATGACAATGTCAAAACCCGCACGGATGCCTTCCAAAACCCAATCCAGATATGGCGATTCGTTCAGAACCAGGCAGGCCGGGACTGGCAGCGAGCGGCACAGGGCAATGCCGAACTTCGCGCAAACCCACAGCCGCTCCTTGTTCTCGTGCTCGACTGATGGAAGATGAATGCCGCTGAAGCCCAATATCACTGGAGACCGCATCTTTGTGGCCGCATCCGCCACGGCAAAGAGCGATTCCATATTCCAACTTTCGAAGTAGCCGACGGCGTACCCACCAGCCTGGGCCGCCGCCATCAGTTCTCTAAAACGCACATGTGGCATGAATGAACTCTGCGCTGCGATTGCGATTGCGATTGGATCTTACGGTTTACGTCCGTGTGCGCGTACTTTCTTGAACGCCGCAGCACGTTGCTCCAGGGGCTCCTCGATGGCCAGGCGCTCGATACTGGAACCGACCTGTACGCCATGGCACTCGGTGTGATCGATGAGATATTGGGCATCATCGGGATCCACCAGCGCGGCTCCGTGCGCCAGGAGAATCACATCGGGTTTGATTTGCCGGGCGATTTCGAAATGCGCTTGGGTCAGGAGGGCTGTCTCCTCAAGCGAACGCCCACTGGCAAACCCGGTGGCGCCCCCCCTGGTTATGCCTGCATGGAAAATGAAAATGTCCGGAGCCGCGCCCCGCATCAGGGTCTCGGTATCGGCTTCATTGAAAGCGTATCCAATCGTTAGGAGGTCCAGTTCGCGGGCCGCGTTTAACATGTCAAGTTCTAGTTGATAGCCCAATCCGGTCGATTCCAAGGTCTGCCGGAATTCTCCACTAAACCAAGTAACGGTGGGGAAGTTGTGCACGCCGGAGAAGCCGATGCGCGCGCAATCCTCCAGGAACAGCCGCATATTTCGCAGCACGTCCACGCCATTCAATCCCGCGATGACCGGAGTATGCCGCACCTGCGGAAGCACTTCGCGGGCGCCCATCTGATACACCAGAGCATTGGCATCCGCCATCGGCAGCATTCCCGCGAGCGAACCATATCCTTGCATGCGAAAGTACCCGGTATTGTAGACGCCAACAATATCGACGCCGCCCCGCTCGATGAACTTGGCGGCAATCCCATTACCGGCCCCCGCCATGACCAACGGCCGGCCCTTGGCAATCTCGCCCCGCAGACGTTCAAGAAACTCGGCTCGAAGATATCGCGCCGCCATTTCTTCCCTCCTTAACGGTCTTCCCAGTTAATAGTGCAATCAAAGTATTGGCCGCTTCGGCAGCAAAGGTGGGATCGTCGATGTCCGTCTCGCGCTCGATCACGCGCACATGCTCCGGAACCCCGGCTCTCAATTGGCTCACAAAAGCGGCATCGGCTTCGGGGTCGTGAAAGCCGTTGCCTTGCGTGGCGTAGCAGTCGTACCCGGCATTCGGCACGAGGAAAACAGCCTCCCGCTGAGTATGCTTCAGGCGTCTGGCGACTTCGGCTCCAACCTCGGCCATCTCCGGCACGTTTAAGCGCAGATCGGTGATCTGTGGGCTGTGCCGGATGAGCGTCCTGCCGCGATACCGGTCGGGCACGGTAGCCGGTTCTCCGAACACGAGCACTTCAATGGCTCCAGGGCAGATCACCTGCGGAATACCCATTTTGCCCGCGGTGGTCAAACGCTCCACACCGCCGGCCAGCATTGCGCCATGCAATTCATTGGAGACCTCGATGGTCGCGTAGTCGAGCACCCCGTCGATGATTCCCTCCTTCATCATCTGCTCCATGGCGCGCCCACCGGCCCCGTTGGCGTGGAAGACAATCGTTTGATATCCCGCTTTTTCTAAAGTTTCTACAGCGGAAGTAGCGCCGCGCGTCGTAATGCCAACGGTGGTTATCGCAATCAGGTGCTGGTCTCTGGAGTGGATCTCTTTGCTCACGCGCGCCATTCCGCAGACAGCCGCTGCCGCGTTCGCCAGAATCTGGCGCGTGAAAGCGTTCAGCCCTAAGATGTCGGCGACAGAAAACATCATGGTGATGTCTTTGATACCCACCCAAGGCCGGACATTTCCCGAGGCCATGGTCGAAACCATCACTTTGGGGAAACAATACGGGAGCGCGCGCATCACCTTGGTGCTCAGAGTGGTTCCCTGCGTTCCTCCTAAAGAGATGATCCCGTGTATTTCGCCTTTCGCCGCCAGTTCGGTCACGATTCGAGTTGCGCCCTCCGCCATCGCCGGCGCCGCCTGCTCCCGGGTGGGACTCTCTAATAGCTTGGCGAGGGACTCTCCCGCCGCCTCGGCCACCTCCTGACGTGAGATATCGGCGGGCACACAAGGGTGACCGATCACACCGGTGTCCATCAAAAGGCCCCGTAAGCCGCAGCTTTCGATCTGCTCGCGGACAAATTGAGCCTCCTTGCCTTTCGTGTCCAAGGTGGCCATCACGATGATGGTTTTCACTGTCGCCCGCATGTCGCCAAGGATATTGTGAGCTTTTGCTTAATATCAAGCAAAAGCTCATACTACGACTAACTCGTTGCTTCTGTCAACTCCTTTTCGTCCAGGAACCGCCTCATGCCGGGAGGTGTGTTTTAAAATATGTTATATATCTACTTGACAAAATGCAACAATAAAAGGTAGACTGAGCGCTTGCTTAATACTGGGTAATTGCTCAGAGAGCCGTGCTCCGAGAAGGAGACGTCCAGGATATTGATATTCGACTCTCGGAATCCGGCCGGACTCGCGAGATCTACCCGGACGCGGAGTCTGTCGGCGCTCGGACTTTATTTTACAGTGATGAGGTGGATCGGTGATCAAAATTGGAGTCAACGTAGATAACTGGCGGCATGCTGACAAACCTGTCGATTATTGTTTCAAAGTCATTGCCGGGTACGGAATCAAGTACACCGAAGTCGAGGCCGTCAACGGAGTGGAGTTCTTTGAAGGTCTCGGATTCTCGCCGTTCATTTCGTTAAATAGCGACCCCATCGATTTGCGCCACAAGCTTGGACGGTACGGCCTGCAGGCGTCACAACTGGATGTATCGTTCCCTATCAATCGCTGGGAGTGCATCGACTTCATCCGTCGCGGCATCATGTTCGCCAGTCAGGCCGGGATCCCGTGCGTGGATACTACCGATGGAGCCGCCAAGCTCCCTGGACTTTCCGATGTGGAGCAGCTCGGCATTATCAAGTATCACCTGGCCCAGTGCGTACCGGTGGCGGAGAATCACAAGGTGATTCTCAACGTGGAACCTCATGGCCCGTTTACGACCAACCCGGAAATGCTTTTGGAGATCGTCGAGCATTTTCAATCGCCGTACGTCAGAATCAACTTTGACACGGGCAATTCCTTCATTGCCGGCCAAGACCCGTCAAAATTCTTGGAGCAGGTACTGAAATATGTGACGCATGTCCACTGCAAAGATGTAAGTCCGGAACTGGCTGCGGCCGCGCGAGGAAAAGAGACTGGTATCTCCGCCTCCGTTGTTCCCATCGGACAAGGCGCCAACTCGGAAAACATCGCGAAATGCATTCAGTTGCTTAACGAGCACCAATGGGATGGAGTGTTCTCGATCGAAAGCGACGGCGAGGAGAATGTAAAAGCATCGATTCAGTGGTTACGCGGCCAGGTTGGTATGTCCGCGGCGGGCGCGAGCTGAGTCCGCGAGGGGTATCTGAACCGAAATCACCCGCGGCATGATGGGTTCTAAGTGTCCGAAATCGGCTCTGGCGGGACTCGGGCGCGACATGAAAGCCGCCGGCTCGCGTGCCGCCGATTTGCCCGCTGCGTCGCCTGCGGCCCGTTCCCGTTTTAACATTGGTTGGATTTTGACCACTAACGGTTCCGGCACTGCTCCTCCAAAATTGAAGTCGATTAGAATGAGCGAACGTGGCGTGTTATTGGAAGTATTGTTCGTTTCCCCCTTGACAAGTGTGTCGCGTCGGCTCACGCTGGTTGGCGACTGAGCAATTCTGCTGCACTCATCAGATAATCTGACCTAAGTCAGGCAATCTGAGGCTTTCTCTCTCTCCTCTTAGCTAAACCACAACCGAGGAGGTTGGCATGTTTGCTCATAACGTATCAATTCATCTGAAGCCCAACTGCAGTGTAGCTGCCTTGGTCTCAGCCTCACTTGTTCAAAGGCGTAAGGCGGGTCGAGTCCATGACCTGCCTTTACTCACATCTAAGGTCCACTAAGGAAAGGCGGTTAAAATGTTCACGAGAACACACGAAAGGAAGATTGCGATCGCAAAACAAACGACCCGGCTGGCTCATGAACTGCCAGCGATGTCCAGTAAGATTCACCTCACGCGCGAAGACATTGCCGAACTAGCTTACGCTCAGTGGCAAGAAGAGGGCTGTCCCGAAGGAACGCACGAAGTTCACTGGCTTAGGGCGGAACAAGATTTGATCGCGAACCGAGAGTTCGTCGTTCAGGGACCACGAACGTAGTCGTTATATCTGTAAAGCGCGCGGCGTATCTCTTCAATCTCGGCGGAGAGATGCCCGCGTGCTCGAACACGTTGCCCTACAGCTGCTGGCCGGGCCTCTCACGCATAATCACCGCAGCCTGAATAAGGCGGCCGCGAGGGCCGCTGTTGGGTTATGAGAACACGCCAAATTTTCAGTTCGACTTCGGTAGTATCAGATGCGACCCGACGATGAGGAGGAAATAGAGATGGAACCTGAAGTGAAAGCGCCTGTGCCTATCGTAAATGTCGAACTGCATGAGAACATGGAGTTTGCGTGTCCTCCGTCAATCCCTCCGTCTAGCCCTCAGCGCACTTGACTTGTTGGCCGCCGCCGTGTCGGCGGCTTTCAAATCCCGCGCCGCACTCCAAATGGAGAACCTGGCGCTCCGGCACCAACTGGGCGTCCTGCGTCGCTCGGTGAAGCGGCCTAAACTCACCTCAGCCGATCGACTCCTCTGGGCGTGGCTGTGCGATGTTTGGAACGATTGGCGATCTGCCTTGGTCATCGTTAAGCCAGAAACCGTCATCGCCTGGCACCGCAAGGGCTTTCGGCTGTTTTGGACATCGAAAGTGCGCTCT
>Ga0302325_10023726_pt1 | contig 12772 bp, 10 predicted proteins | sample Palsa_T0_2_FD_201948 | JGI IMG/M metagenome (GOLD analysis project Ga0302325, IMG submission 201948) | Peat permafrost microbial communities from Stordalen Mire near Abisko, Sweden - Palsa_T0_2 | ecosystem: Environmental > Terrestrial > Soil > Palsa > Peat permafrost | place: Sweden: Abisko... | reverse complement strand
CACAGTTTCTTCATCCAGAGCTATCTTTCCCTCGAAATTATACAAATCCTGATTCGGATCTTCGCTGTGGATAAACCCACGTAAAGCAGCACAGGATTTCACATCATGACATTGTCGAGTGACTTGTGGGAGCGCCTGTCGAGATTTGAGAGTCGTCTCACCGTCCAGTGCCGCTGTTTCGATATACGCAATACCATTCTGTCCGGCTGAATATAATAGAATTAAATCAGCGGGGATCCATTCATCTCGCTTGATGTTCACGATGTCGCCTACTCGGATTTCTTTCCAGCGTTTTTCTACCCATTTCACTTCATCTTGGCCATCGGCACTTTTCTCGCTGCGAAGGACTCGGGTGTCTTTATTGTTCTCAACCTTGTCTTGTCGATGTCGTCGCCAATCATCGTAGCCTTCTCGTGCCATTGAGAGAGAAAGAAAGAATGATAGTGGAATAATCGTAGTGTAATTACCTGTCGTAGACCATCCGGGAATCATTTGCATTATCGCAACTACAAGGAAATAACTAGAGTTAGGAGGTACTTGTGTGGGGCGTACAAGTTGGCCACTTTTGAGAACTGCGCCCATAGTTGTCGAGGTAGGAATGAATATATCGTGTATCGCGAACTGGTGATGAGATTATCAACATACTCCCGTCCCGTCCGTTCGTCTATTAAATTCGTCCTTCCGCGTTCCGGTATATCGATCGGTATTTCTCTGCCCTTGCCTTGCGAAAGTAACCGTGGATCTCGCAGTCGTTTTATTCTCCTCATTACATCTTTGCATTTCTGCAGCAGCATGTGGCGTGTTCGATGGGACGTTGCCCAGTTTGAGTAGAAGGGAAGTGAAGCTTGAGTTACTTCAGGTTCGATCATAAGTAGTTTCTTAGGGGAAGGTTGGATGTTGGTCACCGGCGGGTGTATTCGTGCTTGATCGAGCGCAGCGTTAACAACCCGGATTGCATCGACATCTTCTATTGACACTGACGGCCGGCGTTCAGGGGATGCAGGTGGAATGATGTGGGTGGGAAGAGTAGCCAATTCGGTAGGTGATTTTGAAGATTCCAAACCCTCCTGTTTCGAAAATAGTTGTCTTCTCAAACTCCATCCTCGCGGTCGAGTTTGCCGTCTCGCCGGCTGTGGTTGTGATGCATATGTTGTCCCAGCACTTATTGACGGCGTCCGCAATATCCCTCTTATTTGTTCTTGACCAGGAGGACTAGTCGGTGGGACATGCGGCAGTTCAGACGCAATGGCTCCAGCTCTGCGACTTAGACTTGTCTGACTTGAAGAATGCTGTAATCGCGCTAATGCGTCCTCAGTAGTTATTGAAGGTGATACAATCGTTCTGTTTCCCAATGTTTGTACATCGCTTGAGAACCGTACCCGCGGCGCCTCGGACCGTGTTGAGCGAATACTCGGGGACCCTGATGGGGGAGGATTGTACTCGTGGCAGGAAGAACCTTGTCCATCGCGACTTCGTGGTGGGCTTGTTGTTCCTGGGTTCTGGGAAGTGGGAGACGTGTCTATGTGCAGGCGAGGTCTGTTGGGCGATGGCGTGCTCGGTCGCTCGGCGGTCTGTGAGTCGTCGTCGGCTGGAGACAAAGGTCCAGGAGAAGGAGGACTATGAGACGACATCTGAGAGGATCCCGAGGAGCACTACAGCGCGAACTACAATATAAGTTTGTATGTTATTTGGGAGAAGCGATATTTAGGCTTCGGGCGACATTACCTGTAATGAGGATGTGATCGAGGAGTTAGTTTCCAAATATTACGGTCATTAGAGTGAAATTGAGGAGGCCAATATCCTCAAACAAACAGCCTTGTAGTGAACGAAATTACTTGGCTGCAATTGCTGTCAAGCGCCCAAGTCAGGGAAACAAACCCGTTCTTGAATGGTGCAACAGGGTGGTGAAGAACCTTGAATTCGTTCGTGTTTATGCGGAAAAACCACTCTTCCATGCAATTAATTCACATACATATGTACATTCTAAAATTAACCAAGGCTATGCCGTCTGTAAAAAGTTAAAGAAGCGGGCGTGTAACGTGTTCGTGTTACTATTTGCGGATGATTCGGCAAATCAACGCCATGGCGGCACTAAATCACATACATAAATAAAACGAATCCAATGCTCCGCACCAATCACGGCACTATTGTCGCAGTCAAGCCTGGCGCTCTTTCTTGGCGGGTTATTGCATCACCCCTTGACTTTGATTAGATGGGTTCGCTTCGTTATCCGCACCTTAAATTAAATCAATGGACGGTTCGCTCGTCATCGCTGAAAGGTGCGTGGTTCCAATGCTGATGAAGGGAATAAGATGCGATCACATACGCGTTCTGGCAATATCTTTCTAATCCAGAGAGGAAATGCTTTTTGTGAGAGGTATGATATTTTGATGCTTGTTACGCCTCCGTTTTCAGTTGATGGTTGTCGTGAATATATCCTAATCAGGGGAGAATGATTTGTCAACTTAGCCCCCTGATTTTGGCTCAATTCGGTAATTTCAACCATCTGAAGACGTTGTCGTCAGAGTTGTCGGTGCGGCATGCCTCACAGTTACCTCATTGCTGGCAAGCTTAAGAGAAAGAAAGACATGAGCTAGCACCATGTGTGAGATCATTCCGATGCAAAAGGTGAGGTATGCACATGCGACGGTTAGTTCTTGGCGCCGAGCAAAAATCGGGGATCTGTAGGACAGCCACGGAACCCTCTGTTAAATCATGTCGCAAGCTACAAACGCTTCTGGACAAGAAACCGTATTCGAATAACCTCAGGGAAGGGCGTTGACCGCTTAAGGCTTCGGCCCGGCGACCTCGGCAGTTATTTCCAACGCGCAGAAATTAAGTTGCCAGTTACGGACCTCAACTTCGGCCCGGTAAGAATCTCCTTATGGCCGGAGGATCAGCGTCCAAGGGGCTCCGTGCTTTTTTGCTCCATCGACCCCGATAACGGAACGATCCCTGCATCTATTATGTATATGCATTGAGTTTCTTTGCAAGGCCCAAATGGAACGCCCCCAAATTGTGATCGGCGTTGCGTACGCGTCAGGAGGGTAATTTCAAGTCCACATGATATCACGTATTGTTTGGAGTGGGATGGCAGTTTCAGAGAGAAAAGCTTGGTAGGGGGCGGAGGTCGTCGGCTTGCATGGACACGTTTTTGTCACCGATTGTTGAATGAGGGGCCGGTGAGAAGGCTGCGGTGATTGAGCGGACCGTGTCCGATCTCGCGTGTGTTATGTCGATCCGTCACCAACGCACTTCGATTCGAGGGGCCTTAAAATTCAAGGGGTATCCGGTATCGCATGTTCCTGTTTACAAAAATGCCTGTGATATTCGGAAAGAGGACACGTTCGAAATTTCACCATGGGAACAAAAGCTAATGAGCTCTCTCTGTTAGTACGTGTAGGTAAACAAATTTCGTTTCAGCTACAAACCGATGATTTCGATAGTTTGTGACATTAGATTTTAGTGGGAGGATATATTAACGCACGGATCCAGCATGCAGGGTGGCGACAGCCAACGGGACGGCGAGTTAAAGTTTCCGGTGGCAAAGGTCAACCAACTGCCAAGGCAACGTCTCACAGCAAGGAAATATGCTTTGCAGCTGCATGGCAGATTGCAATCGCGACCAATTTTTGAAACGAGGAGAAGCGCTGATTGGCTGGAAAACAAAGGAAGGGCTAGGCGCTCTCTTTTTTTATCAGCCGAAAGTGTATCGACGGGGGGCTCGGACTTTTTTCGTGCTGGAACGACTCACACACACACACGCACAAACGCCTTGTTCTGTATTCGGTCGGACCCTGCTTGTGTCTGTCTGTCGCTGCCGCTGTTCCGCCGTTTCCTGCCTCGTCCCATCCTCCTCACTCACAGCCCACACCACCCGTCACAGCACCGTCTGGGAAGGCCATATCCCTGCCCCCCTCCCAGCATCCTCGTCGCCCCGTTCTGCTGCTGCTTTGGCGTCGTTACAGATACTCCGGTCGGATTACGGGATTCCCGCGCTTTTTTTATAGTGTTTTCGCCCGTTCTTTGTCCAGGTTATCTCATCCTCCACCCACCACCACCCAACCCGTCTCGACAGTGGGTTGCCACACGTTCGCCGCATAAACTTTTTCAAGTCCAACGAGCCGGTGTTCCAGCCTGCCTGCCGCCTCTGCCCTCCCTCGTTCGATCACCCGTAGAACGATAACAACACTCTTGCCACTTCTACTCGAGCATGCACCTGTAAGACACAGTCCTGCCTGAAGATACAACTATCCTGCGTTTGTCCTTTGACGACTTGTCACTTCTCTCCTTCTCGGTAACCGACAGCTTCCTCTCCTTGGAATACTCGTTCATTCTGCCCGCTCTAGTCGCTTTAGACGCCAATACAGCCGCTCCCGCAGTTCAGCAGCCATGCGACAACCAAATCGCTCTATTCCTGGCGTCCCGCGTCCAGTCGAAGTGCTATGGCCAAATATATACAATCGCGCTGCCCTCGATGTCACCTCCTCTCTTCCTCTCTCCACCTCCCTCACCAATCTTAAGCCGATGGTCGTTAACCTCCCGCAACTCCGGCAAGCGATGACCGAAGACGGCGGCCTCGAGGCTCTCATCGACATGATATCCACGACCTGTCGAGCCAAGGACCCCGAACAGGTCCAGATCCGGAAACTCGCTCTGCAATGTTTGACGCAATTCGGTATCCGTGGACCAGAGCCGATTCGAATACGGATGGTTGAAGCACAGATTTTACCTGTTTTTGCATCAATGTTGGAATGTTTCTGGAGGGCCATGGAAAGCGATATTCGTCTCGCTATTGAGATTGGATTACACCCCGCTGGGAACCCACGGACCGCAGCGGGTGTCACTCGGCCACCGCAAATGATGACTCGTCGCCGAGCCGTCACAATTGGATCGCCTAATGCTCCCGACGGATTCCCCGGTCTACAAATACGCTTCAATACCGCTCAGTCGCCATTGGCGCGACTGTCTGCTATTAGTGTGGAGCCTCCTGTGGATACTATTCCCTCTCAGCGAAGACACGTCAACGACTCGGAGGTCATTGTCACAGAATCGGACGGTGACAGGATGGATGTCGATTCACAACAGGCTCATGACGCTGATGAGGAAGTCGTTTCCGAGGATCCATTAGAAAATGAAGGGTTACGATCTCCGCGTCCTGAGGAAGATGGCCCCTACAGTTCCTCGTTCCCTTCCACTGCGGAAAATCAAGATCCATCCAGTACTTTTTCACCCAATGTCTCGCCCCGTACACAACCTGTATCTGTTATGGAGATCGAGGTCTCGCATGAAACCTCAGCAATTCCCCAAGCCGAAGCATCTGCTTCCGAGTCCATAACCACTACCACCATCCCGCTGCCTCCCTCTTCTCCCATTCCGGCTCCACCAATGTTACGACAGGTCAACGTTCAAGGGGTTCCTCCAAATGCGCCTCTTCTTCCCCGTGCCTTCCCTGGTCAAGTCAATCCACCAATGCACCCGATTTCGAAATGCTCAGAAGTGAGTCGAATAAGCTCGCTTCATTCCGCACATGGGTCCCGTGATCCGAGAGTTCCTCGAAGCGAAGATATTCACGATTGTCTTGAGACTCTAGGATACCTAACCAAGTATCCCAAGCTCCGTGCGCACTTCTTATCAACCCGCTTTTCTCCTTCTCTTCTGTACTCCTGGGCAACGCCGGAAGACCGCGTCAAGGATGTCAACATTTTTGAAATAGTCGAACGATTCACCTTTACCAAGTATCATCCAGAAAACATCACAGAATGGGCAGGTGTTGTGATGAGGCATTACGGCCGTAAAGATGACGTGGTCATGAAGCGTCAATGTGGCAATCTCCAATGTCGTAAATGGGAGACCGACGAGCCCGGCATGAAATTTATTTGTTGTCCCAAGTGCAAGTCCTTTCCTCCGCATCAACGAGATCTGATAATAGACGTCTTCGGTATTGTTCAAAATCTTGTTTTGGGCATGCATGGCCTGGCCATTCGAATTGGTGCAATGAACTTAAGCGGGAACGCGATAGAGAACGGACGCTGCATATGGAGCAGCAACAGCGCCAACATAATGAGTTGATACAGGCGGCGAGCGAGACACCTGGACCGGCAGCTGTTGTGAATATTCCAACGCAAAATAATGTCGCTGACGGAGGGGAACCAATGGATGGAATTGCTTGAGGGAGTTGGGATTGGATGCATTTGAACTATATGGAATTGGCTATGGTTACTGCATTTTGATGTTGTGCGATTGGATAGTTGAATTATCGGGCGTTATTTAGCATTGTGTTAGCGACAGGTAATTCAGCATATGCATACAAAGACTTGTAGATGTCATTCCAGTGATTCTCGAATTGAATTCGTCGTGTAGTAGGGTTGCGTGCCCTTTGACCGAATAAGGTCCACCTTCCCCGGCGACCACCTAACATGCCTGCTATTCCAGCCCCGATCCCGCCTCTGAATGGTATCCCTTTTCCTTTCGTAGTTCCTAAAAGTAGTTCTTGGCCGTAGTCTCCGGTTCTTTGCCCCTGGAGTCGGTTTCATGAGACTCGGGTATTGTAACTACACGTCCCTTGATCCAAATCCTCACACCATCGCCACCATCATTACCAAAGAATTTCTGGACTTCACTCGGTCTCGCGGCAATGACCTGGTAACGCCTCGGCTTGAGCACGGGTTCTGGGGATTGACGGAAGGTTGTCGATGGTGTGTTGGCATTCAGAGATGGGTCGAGGCATTGAAAGCTAAAGAGCAATATGGGGATGCTGTCGTCCCACGGTATGCGATAAGAAACTGGCCCGTCTAACTTATAGGGTGGTATTGGAGGCTACAGCACTACAAACCCTGAACGAAGTAAGCTTGGAAGATTTGGAAAAGTTCTCGGTGGAGGACGGACCTCTGACGGAGTTGTTCCCGTTCTCTTCCCGCTGAAACCGGCTTCTAGGACATATGCGCGTCGGTTGTATTGCTGTTCGGTCGTTCTATTGGATGATTGCAATTGACAACGAAGGCCTTGGTAGACGCACATTGCACATAGAGGAGCATAGCATGTCTGGATTGGTGCAGTCTCGGAAGAATTCTTCCCTGATGACCGATACAAGCTCAATCCTTGGCTAGGGGCATCATTTTATGCAGCAACAGATCATCACATGGAAGTTGGAACTGACTAGAATACCTGGAAATAAAGTTATGCAGGCCCATATCATGGAAATCTGATATGATCGCGGGTAGTGACGCAGCTTGCGATAAACCGGCCAACAATTCCAGAGCAAAGCACCAAGTACAGCCCGAGCCTGACTGGAAGCCGCAACATCATTCGCGCCTGCATTCTTAGCCCACAATCGCGTGCAAAGCCCTCCAAAGGATCTGCCCTTCGTTTGACAAAGTGGCACATTGTGTGTGGTCATCAGCCACATCTATTACGTGTGGCAACCTAAATTTCTCGCAGCGGGCACCCAAGCACTGAGACCGCAATACGTCATGTCGAGCAAATCATCATGACGATCAATGACAAAACAAACACAGCGCCTCCCTGCCGTATGCATCTCTCGCGCTCGAAAGTAGCTCGTCACGCCCGCACAACTTTGACGCATTAAACTTTCCTCTGCCACAAATATCTTCGAATGGATATTTCCAACCTACGTCACAGGCGCCACTACCTGTAGACCACCACAATGGAGCCAAGTATATATAAGATGCCAAATAAGATATCTCGGCGCTCGTCAATTCATCAGACACTAAATTCAACACAATGGCTGTTGGAGAAATTGCTGAGAACCCGTCTAGCAACGCGGTCACCCGCCCTACTGTTCCGAAAACTCGCGATGAAGATGTCGAAAGAAAACTTCGTCTCTACGGAATTGGACAAGCTTTCTCCAATGGTACCGCCATCTCACCACGCAATATTGATTGTTAGGAAAGTTTCCCTCCAACAAGCAGATTGATGTCGCTCTCACCAGCGCCGTTCAATCTGATATGCTTACCAAGCCAAGCAAGAGATTGAGCTCGGAGGGTCGAGAACTCGTCAAGGATCTTCGCGACGTCATCGATTCTGCGAAGTACCTATGGCTAAAGAAGAATTACAACGAGGAGCTCCAGTACTTCTTGTACCACACCATTCAAGCGTCGACCACCCCTGACTCGACCAACATCAATGCCCCGGTCAGTAAAGATCAGGCCAAGCAACACGGCAACGATGCCCTGAATGGATTGCGCACCCTCGGCCGCTTGATGGTCACCAACGGGCAATTTCGCAAACTTATCTCCGATGCCGGGTTATTGGCTCGCGATATGGCTGCAGACGCTGGTGCAAAGGCTACTGGCAAGCTTCGCCCCGACAAAGATCGTCTCGATCAGATCGACGAACCAGCACCAGACCACACATGGCACGAGGCCCCTCCCTCTTTCGGCGAAATGAAGGAGACCATCAAGTCCAAGACTCAAGGTGCTCGCGATACTGCACAGGAACAATCCGACGGCGTCCAACGCGATGCTGCTCGCGGTGCAACGGGTCAATCTGACCCCCAGGAAGCCGGGAGACGTGCCGCGGATGAACATGCAAATCAGTCCTCCCGCAGTGACGTTGACCAGAATGCGGGTGCCAATGCTGGAATCTCTTCAGCCAAGGACCGCATCTCAGGTGCAATCCCCGATGAGCACAAGGAGAAAGCGAAACAAGTCAAGGAGGACACCAAAAATCAAACCAAGGATTATCTCAAGGAGAAGATCCCTGAGGAACGCCGCGATCAAGCCATCAATCGATTGAAAAAGATGGTCGTCGAAATCCAACAACACGAAGATTACGGCGAGGCTATCGACACCCTCATCGGTCTCGCGGAGGAATACGCTGGACACACCAAGAAGATTGCAAAAGACACCCACGGCGAAGCCAAACGCACGGCTAGCGACAGCGATCTCCAGAAAGCTCAGAAAGAGCTCAAGACCCTCCTCGAGAACTTTGCCGATTATACCTCGATGGACGATATTTTCGATGCCTGTGATGATCTTATCGCCGACGCCAACAACGATCCCGAGTTCACCAACTGGTGGAAGCGACTTGATCGTTTTGTTCGCAAGTGCCTCCAGCAGGAAGGTTACATCCTCAAGGATGAATCCACCGAGGAGTGGAACAAGATCCAGGAGCAAGGACAATACTTCCTCAACGATCGCTACAAAGAGCACACCGATCGAGTCCTCGATGAAGTCAAGCGCTGGACCGATTATATGGCCAACGATCCCGACTCTGTTGCATTCGGCAACAAGGTTCAAAAACTGTTTGTCGATTTGGGCCAGGACAAGAATGGCAATGCTAAATTCAAGAAACATCTCCTCACCGATGTGACCGATGTCATCATTCCTGGATTCTTCGAGAACATCCGCTATGTGCCGGTACGTCCTTCTCGGTTGTAGTATCTAATGATAGGTCCCTCGAATTGAAGTCAGCGATCCAAACGTCGATGTAGTTGTCGAGAATCTCGTGATCGAGTCCGAGAACTTGTTGCCCAACATTCTCGAAATCCAAGCCGACAACTTCTTCCGATGGGGACGCCAGAAGCTTAGCAGCCAGAACATTCATCGTTTCTCTGTGCACGTCTCTCAGATCCAATGCGATCTCAAGGACGTCGCTTATTATATCAAGAAGAAGCAAGGATTCCCCAGTATCAAAGATACCGGTATCATGGATATCTTCCTCGGCGGCCAAGGGTTGTCATTTACTATGAAGCTCGCGACAGCTTTGCCCAAGGACCGCAACCGGATTTTCAAAGTCGAGAACGTCGATGTCACGATCAAGAACTTGAAGATCGTCCTGAAGAAGTCGAACCACAAGACTCTTTTCAATCTGTTCCATCCGTTGTTGATGTCTGTTGCGAAGCCTGCGATTGCCAAGGCCGCTGAAGTTCAAATCCGTCGCACCTTCGACAAGATCGATGAACAACTTTGGCTCGTGCAAAAGGAATACAAGAAGGCCAAGGACCAGGCTAAGGATCAATCCCCTGAGGAGACACAGAATATGTTCCAGATGTACATCAATGCGATCCAGCAACGCTTCACGGAAGTCAAGAAGAAGGCGGATGAGAAGACACCAAACGCCAAGGTACCCTAGATTCAAAGAATGCAACTAATTGTAGATGAACGTAGCTACCACCAAGGAGACTTCGCTTTTCCCCAATATCCATCTACCTGGCGGTATCTCCTCGAAGGCTACCAAGTACAAGGAAGTGGCCCGTGAGGGAGAAGAATGGCGTTCACCAATCTTCGATATCGGCTCTGCAAAGGCATCATCCAATATTCCTCCTCCGAAGAAGATCACAAGGAAATCTCCTCATCAACATACTCGTGCCACGATCAACGACCGCGAAGGCACGGCCACACACAAAGCTGGCATCAATCCCGAGGGCGGTCTCGCCTCCGGCTCTTCCAATGGACAGCAATATGGCACTGGTTCTTCTTTCAACGACCGTTCCACTGATACCTCAGGCTACACTTCCCTCAACCAAGGTGGCTTTGAACCCATCTCTGGATCCAGAGGATACATCCCCTCGAGCAACTACGGGAACGGCTATCAACCCCGCATGAGCACCGCCACCGACTCGATGAGCACAGCCGTCGAACAAGACGACTTCGAAGGCACTCATGTCGGAAAATATAATGTTACTGGATCGCAGTTGCCTCAAGATCCTATCTCGATGCCATACAAGGGTGCGAAAGATACGAATGTCGCATCGCAAAACCCTGCCCCTACAAACATCTATTAGGGAGTTGACGTTCGTTGGATGTATGAGTTATGAAAAGCAGGCTACTATATAAATTGCCTTTTGGATTTACGGAGTTGAGGATGGATGTGCTGTGTAATGGGATATGATGGTGGCTAAACGCCAAATCGTTTCAATAGTTTATTTAGGAAGATTTGTATCTATATGAAATTCAATCTTAATCTCGCTATCTTACCTGCTCAAATATTATTCCCAGCCCTAGATGACTTGACTTTGCGGAAGTTTCAAAATGGTTGCGACGGCAAAATTCAGCGTAGATCTGACGATCAATCAGATTTGCTCAGATCAATCAATATCTTATGACCTCGACTTTTGTGCCTCAATTTTGTCACTCTGTTTTGTTGCTCGGGTAGATAAAATGAGACCAAACTCCTCCCTCTCACTTTCTTCATCGTCTGACCAAACCAAAACCTTCCAACACCTTTACAAGCCATCTTCAAGCGCACTTATCACTTTAACTTAGCATCATACCATACACTACTACAATGGGCCTCCTCAGCATCATCAAGCGTGTTTTCTGCTGCGTCAGCGACAACGACGATGATGAACCAAGCTTCTATTCTCCCACCCCGATGAGTGAAACATACAGTTACGCAAGAAGTATGGGCCCTCCTTCAAGACCTCCTCCACCCCCACCATCAGTCCCTGTCATGAGTTTCACGGGAGCACACAACTTGCATGCTCGCGCTGCGACCTTTGCAGGCGGGCCAAACTGGAACGTAACTCTCCCGAAGAACTTTATGGATACTTTCCCTTTTACGTCGGTGTTGGGCCCTTATCCTGCTGGGGCGAGGAGGCTGGGTGTTCCGTCACAGAGGGTGAATGTTAGGGATGTTTGTTTTTCGGGATCGCAGGGGAGTTTTAGTCGACATTCGAGTGTAAGAAGTGGTAGTTCGTCAGTTTACTCTGATTATCCTTGATTCTGTCCTATCGCATAGACTCGAATAGTTTTCTTGTAGGGGCGGTTTCTTTTGTGTATAGCTAGGGATAGGAGGCATTCATTAGTTTGCTTTTTGGGACAAGTATTAGTTAGTTGATAAATACATTCATTTGGGTATATTCTTGCTTCACACTCGACCTCTTTCTTCATCTGTTTTCAACGCCAGCGACGACAAAATTCCCAAAAAAAAGCCTACATACAACAGCAAATAATTAATTTGCATATTTGAACAGTTTCCCCCGCCCATCGTCAACTCGATACAACATCTCCCACTCCTCCTCCACCCCTCCCTTACTTTCGAAATCGTACCGTCCACCACCCCTCGTAACTCTCATTACACCAGTGACATCTCTCGCCGTTCCCGTCTGCAACGGTCTAAGACTGACGGCATTATACGCCCGATGAATCAAACTCATCAGCAGGGTTTCATGGTTCTTTGCTAGCGAAGAATCCGAACTGAGAAGACTGTGGTCCGCGAAAAGGGAAATGAAAACCCGCGAGGTATGCTGTCATTAGTTTTTGTCCATTCATCAGAGGAGCAGGGATCAGTACAGAGGAGAGATTTGCGAGGAGCCCCAGGAGATCGTTTGGTGAGGTATTCGTGGATGCGAGCAGGAAATCTAGACCTTCTATGAAGAACGATGGTTTTCGTTGGTGTGAAGGCAGGATTCTGAGCAGACATTGAGTCAAGGTCGTTATGAATGGTATCTTAGGATCGAAAGTAAGTCGATGGGGATGATTCTGTTTCTCCGGCGAAAACAAGTGGGAGAATCCATCGATAAACACAAATCGTGTCTTCAATCTCACGGAACTCAAATCCAGACCCTAAAAGTCAACAACAGACAGTATGTATATAAGTTTAAAAAATATACCAATTTCTTTGCTGCGGGGGCAAGTTGCTCAAATCCGTTGAGGAAACTGAGGTAAATGATCCAGTCGTCATCGGTTCCTGATTTCATTGTTTCCTGCACGAAATGATGCAGTAGGAACGTCGCAGGCGTGGCCAACGTTGAAGTAAGCACGAGAAGCGCACATTCAGGAGGTAACAGAGACTCGCCTGTTTCTGT
>Ga0302325_10023725_pt1 | contig 12773 bp, 15 predicted proteins | sample Palsa_T0_2_FD_201948 | JGI IMG/M metagenome (GOLD analysis project Ga0302325, IMG submission 201948) | Peat permafrost microbial communities from Stordalen Mire near Abisko, Sweden - Palsa_T0_2 | ecosystem: Environmental > Terrestrial > Soil > Palsa > Peat permafrost | place: Sweden: Abisko... | reverse complement strand
TAATTTATTAAATAAAACAAATCAATCAAAATTTATAATTATAAAATCTAATACGTCAATTTCTATTTTGTCTAGTCTTACTAAGAACCAATTCATCACTCACCCGATTAGGAAATAATAAAGCTTTTGTACTATACACGCTTTTATATAATATTTATTTTATTATAATGGTAATATCTACAGCTGCTCCCCCTCCCAATAAATAAACTTATTCCCTCGTCTTCTTAGAAACTTTGCCCAAGGGAGCCTTGGTAAGAGATGGCCTAACTAGCCGCTTTCCTAATGCAATAAGGTTACTTGTATCTCGAAACCCTCTGCCCTTAAGCTCTTTGGTGGTTATTATAGAACTCTAATGCCTTTGTAATATCCTTTCTCGCTTTAATCTCTAACTTATTTTCTAGTCTTAATAAGACAAAAAGGATCTCTTCCTTCCTTTTTAACTGCCGTATAAGCTACTTGAAACTCCTCTTCTAATTCAAGACCACGTGTCTTTTGCTCTTACTAAATACTAAATTTTAAGATATCTTAATATCTTTAATCCAAGCTTTGGCCTCTCTCTTGCAACCTTAAAGCTCTTAAGTATTCTATACAACTAGGAGTACGACCATTCCAGTGCTCTGCAAGGCGGATAGTTGCCTCATTGATAAAATGTAATTCGGCCCGGATAGCATATACCTACGTGAAAAATTCTCTTTTGCTGAAGGAGGGCGTGGCACTTCGAAGGGGGGGCCAATATATTGGTTGCCGAGGGATGGGGTTGTTGATCTCGTCGTAGCGGGAGGCGAGATGATGGAGAAGGCGAAAGAGTTAGCCGGACAGTGAAAAATCAAAGCCAAGACTGGTGCGATAGAGTCTTGAGGAATAAGTTATAGGGTGACACGGGAAAGGCATTTAGAGAAATTAGTTTTGTGCATAACTATGTGGTAGGACCCTTGATGGCTGTGACAGCTCTGGCTGCCACGCTAGTATACGGCCACCTTACGGGCTACGTACAGCCTACGTACAGCCCACGCTATGTCACCTAACTGCGCAGTGTATATATATAGCTCACCTCCCCCCTTCCTTCACCCTCCTCTTCTTTCCTTGGCTTTAGATCTTCGCAAAATAGCCATTCGTTCGAGTGCTAGGTGTAATCCTCTTCTCCTGTGAAGTGTATCCTATATGCATTCGCCGGCCCGTCACATAATCTATAACAAGTAAATAATCTTCTCTTTACGTAAGACATTAGGATTCACTAAGAAAAATCGGTCAATTCGGTTAAATTTGTAAGGTGTACAACAAACCTTATTTGTAAACTTAAACAGTAGCCCTATCTTATACCCGCTAATAAGATATATAGAAACTCCGTTAAAATTTGTTGTCATGTGCAACAGAAATTTGCTTTTGTCTTTAAGACGGTGCCTATGTTGCTTGAGGGGACGTTATATAGGAGTCGAGAATTTTAGTTATAGCCGCAAATTTGACAAAAGAAATTAAATATAAGAATTAGAAATTCTTATCACATGAATATTCAAGATAGAGATGAATATTCAAGATAGAGATGAATATTCAAGATAGAGATGAATATTCAAGATAGAGATGAATTTGTGTTGCGTAGAATATATCGAAGGCAGGAAACAATTCTGATAATGAGATGGCCAACAAAGATGTGACACAAAGAACCCGTACCCTTTCATTTTAGGCACTATGACCCTGCAACTATTTCATCCGAACTATCAGACTAGCTAATTTACACTTTGCGATCAAATCTCAAGCAAAAAAAACCGCAAAAAAGAATATTAGTTTATCACAGCATTACTTAATACTAGATAGAATCAAAGTTAACATATCGTGACGTATCGACTTTAAGCTAGCTCCCCCTTTCGAATCCGGGACCTAACAAGTCGTAAACATCACCACTGCGCTTCACTAACCCCACATCAAACCATCTTATAATAAAAACCATAAGTCCCCTTTTAACATCTCCCACTTTTCTCCTTACGAAATACGGTGCACTCTTCAGCATTTACTAACAAAGAAAACCCTTCAACAATGGACGGCGACAGCACAGCCAAAACTCTCGACTCTGGCGCCAATAGCGCAACCCGCAACATAGAAGGAAGTGACAGCATCCACAAGACTTCTCACCAAGCCGTACTCCCCGCCTCCCTCCTCATCCCTTTCACATATCACGAGCTAATAAGAACAAAGACCTCCGCAGGCGAGAAGACCCAAGGTACAGGCACACCCCCGTTCTCGAAAGACGGCGCTGTAGGCAGCATGTTTAAAGCCGACAGCGCGATTGGAGGGACGGTAGAGAAGATCGGGGGACCGTTTGCGAAGGATGGGTTGGTTGGGTTGGTTTGCCTTCTTCATTTCCGTCTCATCTCTGTCCTGCCTTTCTTGTTGTTTTGTTTGTTTTTCGATGTTATGGATCGAGGTTTGCGGGTTGAAAGATGTGGGAGGTGCAAGGTACTAAATAGTTAAGATAGTTAACAACAGCAGTGGAAGGGAGAAAGTTGCGGCGGCGGATCACTTGGTTGAGAGATTGCTGGAGGAGTTTCCTAATGTTGTGTGACAAGAGGGGTGAGATGTGGTGCGTGCTAGGAAATTTTATCAGTGCTAATGTGTTTGTGTTCGCAGAGAGAAGTTCAACAAGGATGGGGCCATTGGAAGCAGGGTACAGGAAACTTTCGAAGAAATAAATCGAGAAATACTTAGACAGGGAGGACAACATTTTGAGTCAAGACGAAACAAGCGGACCAAATGTATATTATGCAATTTAGTCTTCTATACACACAAATTATAATTCCAACGGACTCAACAATTTCCGGGTATTGAGAAACAGATGAGACTGGTATGAACGCCACTATGCTTGAGCCCTCCTTATATGCATATAGCCAACATGGTCTCGTATATTATCTCTATATTTTCGATCCTTTTACAGAGCAAATGCGAGAACCAATCCACCAATCATGGCGAGGGAGCCAGTCGCGACCTGAGCAACAGCTGCGTTTTTGGACGAGGTAGGGGTGGCACTGCTGGTGGATGATGAGATAGTCTGGCCAGAGGAGGTCGTCTTCGTTGCGATGGTGGTTGAGAGGGTGATTTTCGAGGTTGGCTTGGAGATGGTGCTGTTGCTGGAGGTGGTCAAGGTAGTGCTATTCGCGGCAGGTGTAGAGCTGCTGGTATAGGCTGTGCCGGTCGAGAGATGCATTGTAACAGTGCTTGTTGAGCTGCCAGTAGCAGTGCCGGAAAGGCCGGTGATGTGGAATGGGAAGGAGTATTGGAACAGGGTGGTGTTTGAATCGGCAGTGATCGAGAAGCCGTAGGTTGCGAAGTATTGGAGGGTGGTGGGAACAGCCCATGTGTACTTTCCGGCCGAGCTGTCGATTCCAGCTAGATAAACGTTAGTTGAAGAGAACAACTTGGGGGGCTTGTTTTTACTAACCCTCGATCACAACTCCTGTGGAAAGGGTGCTTGGAGTAGCTCCTTGAAGGAGTTGGATAGTGACGGTGCCTACATAGTTTGCTGAGGGATCCCAGACAATATCAAATGACGACCCTGCTGGAACATTTGCATCCTGAATAGGTTGAGTGATCACGTCAAAGCCTGGAGTTGGATCTGCTGCGTACACCGCGGACGCGTATGCTAAAATGGCAGTAGAGATGAAAGAAGAACGCATGATGAGGAAGATATGGGATGGAAGGAAAGTTCAATGAATGTGGTGTATCGAAGATACAAAAGTAACAGTGATGAAATATCAGAACGAAGGCAAGGTGAGGTTGGTGCCAGGCCCGAGAATGGGACACCTTCGATAATAAGGAGATCACTCAAGCCCCAAAACGCCAAGGACTTGCTGCATCAAGCCTAAGCCGGACCGACTGGCCAGGCATACAAGTAAGGACATTGTCCGCAAGCCCTCGAGCGAAGGAGTGGGGCCTGGTGGAGGCTGATGCATTTAGTTGGAGTCAGGGGAAATGAGGAGGACATGGGCTCGAAAGGGGCGGCGGACAGGGGCTGACTACAGTATTGAGTTCTCGCGAGTTTTTGGAAGTTTGGAACGGCGTCCAGCAAACAATCTGGCGTGGCATGCGCCACGGCGCCAATTGACAGCCTGAATCATCAATACTTGCAGAAATGCCATCGCAGCAACAATTGCAGCAACCTGAGGGAAGAGTTTGATCGGAGAGTTTGCGAACGCTGTGCCGTTTGTGTACGAAGTACAGTACTTCGTACATAAAATCGTCGATTCGCCAGGGGGCCCGGGAGTCGGTGACCGAGCGCTTGAGGAAGTCCCAATTACGCTTAATCCTGCGAATGGCAGGCGTCAACGTCATGTACGAAGTACTTCGTATCGAAACACCATCGAAGTTGTTTTGTAATGTTCAGCTCTCGGAAGTTCACAGACAGCCACCAAATAATGTGGAAAGATGGTATTCTCCGAAGTGGTGGTTGAGCTGAGTGGTATTTTGAAGGAGGCTGATGTCGGATCTTCGGTCAACTCGCAGCGGGAAATCCGGTCCACAGCTCCCTAAGGTTGGTCAGGCTAACCTGTTCCTGGAAAGAGCAGGGGTAGTTGCACATTTTTCATGCATCCCTTGAGATCCGAGCAAACATTCAGATGTTGACGGCTACTGTAGCAAATATAAATCTGTCCCTGGCCTCTTCTTCCAATGGAACTCCAAATCTCGACAATGGGATACCGATTACTATGCTGGAATGAAGGCTGACGACATTAATACGCAGCCTTCCCTTTTGTTTTCAATCCGTTCCAACCCACCACTCAAGTACTTTCTTTTACACGTAAAACGCGGCCCCAAATTGTCTCTTGTCTGCTGTCAGTAAACTTAGTGTTGTTATCCTCTCATCGCTGCCACTTTTCTCTTTCCTCTCCTTCTTGTACTTCTTGGAAAGTGACGCACGAATTAGAAAATTTGAAATACTTGGTAACATCAGGCTTGGTTTTCCATTCATGCCTCTCCTAGCAGTGCTGATCTTTCCCGGTGATGGACATAGATCAATATGGAGGTTTCAAAGGTCGGCTTGCGAGGTGCAGAATTGGTACGGTATCATGCACACTCGTGGTAGCAATTAGAAGAGTCGAATTTTATGTCTACGACAGAAGCATTCATTCCGTCTCTTATTCGCATTCGTTCATCAGAGGCAAAGATGTTGTGGGCTTTTGCTGTACACCCAAATCTTCCTCTATTGCACCGGCGACTTATTTGCAGGTTCAGATAGAGCTGTTGGATGGCATGTTGAAGAATATATAGCTGCTCTTGGGGATGCTATATGATTCATTAAAGCATACTCGTTGGTTGCAGCGAGAAATAATGACATTAGGACGAGAAATAATTGTAATTCTGGTATCTCAAAGTAAGTTCTGTGACAATATATATAATTCATCCTATGTCGCATCACGTGTTCTCCTATTTTCCTATTACTATAAAAGAAATTCAAAGATGTTTAGAATTAACGACCACCGATTTGTCCCTTAGGAATTGGTTTGATCCAGCAGACAGCCAAGTTAATAGCGATCGTGATGACACCGATGATCCAGAACGCCTTTCCGTAGTTCGTGCCCAAATACCTGAAGATGATAGCGAAGATGATACCACCGAAGTTGCCCGTAGCTCCCGTGACACCAGAGATGATACCGTTTGCGAAAGGGTGAACGTGGGGTACAAGTGCGAAGTTGGCACCGTTTCCAGCCTCAAGAAAGAATGCCATCCCAGCGACGAGTCCGAACATGGTTGAGTGAGACTTGGAGTTGAGAACACCGATAGCGATTTGGAAAGCACCGCAGACGATAGCCAAAGAGTGAAGCCACACCTTCTTGTACCACACGCTTCCAGTCTTGCGGTAGATGAAATCAGCGACAAAGCCGCCTGCGGGACGGGAGGCGACGTTCAGGAGACCGAACATTGCTGCCCATCTCCCAGTACCAGTTTGGCCGAGCTTAGGGAAATTGTAGAGGTAGTAGGCACCGAGGACAGAATTGATAGCGAGCTCGGCACCGAAGGAGCAGAAGTAGCAGAAGGCGACGACGGCGGTTTGTGGGGTGAAGATCACGGACATTGCTTCCTTGAACGAGGGCTTGACAATGACCTCTCCACGGGCGGTATCGAGCATTTGTTGCTCAGGCATGCTGGCTTCGTGGTCGAAGTTGCCATGCTTGGCCTTTGCGATCTCGGATTCTTCGTCGATGCGCTTCTCGTCTGCGGAGGCTGAGTTCTGTGTCGACTCGTCGGCCTTGCGGTCTGTGATTGCACCTGGGACATCGACGATCTCGGCACGGACACCGTGGGCTTGAAGGTTATGTTGAACAGCAAGTTGGCGTTCAGACCATTTTCCAGTGGGGGTGTCGTCGCAAAGGAGGAGCAGGGCAAGGGCGGTGACGGTGATAAGGATGAATGGGACGATGAAAGCCACTCTCCATGCCACATGAGGTGTGAGGTGTTGGTGCTTGACGAGGGAGTCGAAGATTGCTGGCATGACGAAGTATGTGATACCGCCACCAGCGTTTCCCCATCCGCCAGTCAAGGCGTTCGCTGATCCGACAACATTTTTGTCAAAGAAGCCGGTTGACCACACTTGACATGGGACGAATGAGCCACCGAGGATACCAATGAAGAATCGAAGAACCATTAGGCCGGTAGCGCTGCTAACAGTACCGGCTAGAGCAGTTGGGAGGGCGCCAATAAGTAAGCAACAAGCAAATGTAATTCGAGGACCAAAGCGATCACATGCAGGTCCAGCAACGAGACGAACAAGGAGGGTTGCTGTAAGGGCGATGATGTTGGAGTTGGCAATCTCATTCTGACTGAGGTCGAGATCCTTCTTGATGGTGAGGGACAACTAGTATGTATTAGATTCAGATCTAGTCTATGGGAATTCTATGTCTTATGTCTTACCAATGGTGGAAAAGCATACCATGACAGGAATGCAGTCATAAAGCCGAACCATGAGAATGTCTATAACTGAAGTTAGTTATTGTCGAAACAAAAGGGCCGGTGGGTAAATGGTCATGTATGACTTAGAAGCTCATGCCTCCCAGATGAGAATAGGCAAAAAAAATAATGGTAGAAGTACTTACAAAAACTCTTCCATATTTATTGACCGGGTTCAGAATAGGGATCGAACGAGCTTTGAAGTTGACTGGATTGACCTCTGGTGCCTGCCAAAGGGTAGCGACGCTGAAGCCCATGATTAGCGAGATTATATCTTGAAATTATGTGAGAATATCTGAAGCGTATGGCCGCGATGCTGGATTGTGATCAAGCTCCTGGTGCTCGGAACTGTATTGCTGGGAAAGTAGAAGTCAGCTGGTGAATGTTGGATGAGGAAACTAGAAACCCAGGTGAAGCTGTCTTTATAAATTCAGAGATTAGCGACGTCAATCCGCAAGTTGAGACATCTCCGGGACCTCACTGAGGAGAGCCTTGGCAGCTCAAAGAGCAAATCCGCGGCCAGCACCCTGCAGAGATCTTCAAACGTCAACCAGTGGCTGGCCCGGGCGTAGAACGCACCCTAGACTTGAGGGTGGTGGAGACGTCAGGCCGAGTTGAGATATGGGGAAGCCAATGTTTGGCCTTCCTTCTGATAAGAACCCGCGACGGTGGGCGGCCCTAATATTTTCCACTCACTGGTGGTACGGCCAAGGAGATCCAATGTTGATATCTGTGAATATTGATCTCCAGATAAAACAACACGGAGTTCTAGAACAGCTCCTGCCTCCTACGTCGCTTCGCGACCGACTATTATATCCTTCAATGGCGTCCTCGGACCGAGGGTGTGCAGGGTTGAGATGATTCAGGAGCCTTGCAAGTAGGTGAGGGAATAAACCAATCACGAATAGGATGATGAGACAAACTGTAGTGGAATAGCAGTTTATGAGAAAAGCGTTTTTGGTAAGATTGTTGATATAAGAAATGCTCATAAGAAGCGAAAGCAATCACAATATTGCTGACAGTTTAGAAGGAAGACCCGTGCTGTACACGATATTACCGGTAAGCTTGTGTTACCATTATGATGTTCCAATCCTGGCGCTGAAGTATGTCGGAGCTGTTATCAGTACGCTGGAGGAAATAGCCGGCAGCGTGCAGAATTAAGAGACGACCACACCAATCAGGTTGGCAGTTTTTGGGCCAGCATCTTATTCTGGAGCAAGTATTTGGCCGATCCAGGCTGGTGGTGCATTGTCTAGGTCCCGTCGTCGGGACAAGGTTGGTGAGAGGGCTGAAGGCTGATCTCTTATCTTTGACGAGTCTTAAAACGGAGCCCTAACTCTCTTCTGACCCACTCCAAAGATAAGGCCAGCAAAATCGCATAAATTTGAAGAAACCACATAAACTCTCGATCTCCGCGGCTTTTGCCCTCGAAATCTTTGCCCTCGAACTCGAAAGATCAGCGTTGAGACAGGCCCCCATTCTGAAGTCTCCTTTGGCTTCTTCAGGTCGGAATTTTTGCACATACCGAAACATGACCAATTCACAGAGAAGTGAACGATTAGAGAAGCCTCGATTCCAAACCCGCCCTGTTGCAACCTGCACATCCAGTACTTGCATACATACATCCCCTCCGGGGGAAGCAAGGAAAACTTTCTTTCGTCTTCAAATTTCCTTTCGTCGTTCCTGAGCGGAATTGTGTAACCCCACCGTCCTTAGCGTTATCTATTCACAGCTCAACCAATCGTGGACATTTTCTCGTCGCGTCTGGCGTTAAATTTGGGGAAGCACCAGCATTTCGGCCCGCCTGAGATCTGCGCCTGACTAGTTGCCGAGGAGGGTGATGTTGCCGGTTGGGAGTGCGGGCTGCAAAACTTGATGGTTCAGACTCGATTGGAACTTTGAAACAGCGCCTCTAATGATGCTTTAGAAATATTGTCCTAGATATCTGTCCGTGGGCGTATCCAGAGTGCATCCATGGCAGGAATTCATGTCCTGCTTGCATTACACCATGTGCTGTCTTCTGGAGATTCTGATACATGGCATGTTTGCAGAATTCTCAAGCAGTAGTCGCTGAACTGGAAAGGGTGAGTATCATCACCGGTTCAGACCAATGATCGTCTCTTTTCCAGGTCGAATGAAATGCTTCCTGCCGTCTGATGTCTCGCAAATGTGAACTTGATGGTCCATCAGGTAAACGCTTCATTGTGAGGCGCTCAGCGCCTCGTGTACTGCGGGCTTTTGATGTTTTTGGGGCAACTGGCTGAGGACTGCCTGATCACAGATTCTAGGGTTGGAATTCACCATTGGAGAATCAGAAGCTCGCGTGTCAATGTGTTGGATCAGAACAGGGGTTAATTGTGCTGCCTATTTTGCTTTGTATTAATGCCTAGTGACTCACAATAATTGACTCACTATAGCAGTTGCCTATATGGCTACCTAGAATAGGCTCCCTTGACTTCTTATCCTTTAGTATTTAGCTAGTAGAATTCCCTTATTCTTTGAGAGGAATTCAGTCAATTCAGTCTTCTCCAAAATCATATTTTTGATCCAACACAATGACCAAGCTAAGGCCCATTGGGAAATTCAGGAACAGAAATCTAATTGCCATATGCTTCCATGGCGGTGCTCGATAGCTGGAGAGAATTCAACATAATGTTTCTTAAACTGCTTAGAAAACAGAATCGAAACTCGAAAAGATTCCTGACAAATTGGCGGGAAGGAATTAGAAAATATGGGTTGTGTGTCTTGAACGGGAATCGCCAGTAAGGGAAGCGCAATTCCTTGCACGCCAGAGATCATGACTGGCAGCAGCGCCAATATCTAAGCATTTTCCAATTGAATGGCATGGTTCTTATGCATAACAAAACTAAATGTGTCCGGACTGTTTAAGTAGAACTTGGACTGGAGCATAGTGACACAAATAAATCCCGATTTAGTAAAGCGGGGCATCAAGGATCTTGGCACGTGATCGCGATAGTAAGACGCGCTTCACAATTTGGAACGCGGATACTTAGAACAGCTTAACGATCAACAACAACACCTTGAATTGTGCCCTTGATCTACTGCGAGGGGCCGGAAATCGCGCCAATGGACCCCTTCGGATATTTTTGCGGTATACAGGCCTCATGACTCGGCATAATCTCGACAGTCACATTTCTTGGTTGTTATCTCACGAAGTCACTCCGCCCGTGGGCGTGCAGGTCGCACACCCGACGTATTCGAGAATTGAGGGAACAATTACTGATGAAGAGTTTTTGGAGGAGGAGGAAGACGAGGAGATCATACGATCTCCAGTGAGTTCAGCTCGAAATCGGCAGGTTTTGGAAGCAGTCAATGTCGTTCAAGATTTCGCACGGCCGGCCCTCCCCTCAATTATTCCGAGATCACAAATACCAGAACTTCGAGAGACTCCGGCAGACGAAACAATGGGCACCCTTACCTCAGCATCAAAGTCAGCAAGGTCGGGCCTCATGAGTCAGTATCAACTTGCTACGCCAGCATCCACAACGACCTCAACCAGTTCCTCTTCCCTCAAGCAAGGTTATGCAACATTCTTACGAAATAATAATGGTCGGTCCTAGAGCTCCGATCTCCCAATAGAACCCTAGCTGACAGATTTAGGAACTCCCTCTTCGAAACCAGCAAATGATATACCTTTACCAAGATTCGCGAAATCATTACAGACCCCCCAAACTCCCAGACAGACACCCCGCCCAACCATCGAGGTCAAAACAGAGACGGTGGACCTGACGGGGGATGATCATAGTGAGAATATTACCTCACGGTCAAGCAGTATAGAGTGTTTTGGTGAGCCACAGGTATTATGGAGGGAAGACTCGGCTTCGAGGGCTGAACCTTTGGTGAGGACGTGCAAGAAACGAAAGAGTGACGAGATTTCGCCTGGACGCTTGAAGAGCTCCGGTTTGAGCGCCTCGCATTCGGCGGGTTCTACCCGAGACCATAATACCGGCTTAGATGGATTTGTTGACATTGATGATGTGATGCCTCGCTCCCCAGGGTATGCCAAATCACTGCATACCTCTCTCAATAAGCCTGTAAAGCCGAGTATTGAGACCAGGAACACCGCAACTGAGTTTGAAGAGGAATATCAGGTTACTGAGACCATCAGCAGAGTGGAAATATGTACAAGAAAGAGTTTTAGCAGAGTCCCGTCGTTGACTTCGTTGACAGAGAGTACTGCTTCGGTTCCAGATCATTCACAATTAACTCGCACGCCTACAACAAGACTTGCCGATTCCAGCGTGGTCACTGTGGAATCTGGTGATGCAATTCAAGTAGCAGCATCACCTGTATCAAGGTTGTTCAATCCCCCTACCGAGTCTGCCCAGACGCCACAACGGCGCAAGAAACGACGATTGCGGAGGACAGTTCAAGACTCTGAGGATGATGATACTCTCTCTGATGTAGAGAAAAGGGCGAGTTTATCTCCTCGCGTTTCGGTCAAGAACAGTCCGCGAGTCGTCGACACGTCCAAAAGCCCTAATTGGCGCGGTATTCCAGCTTTCGAGCCCACAGAACTCAAGTCTCGAGACGTGAAGGAGCCCAAGTCAAGAACCGGCAGCCCTTTACGACCAATATCGCGAAATGTCGCAGTAAGGCAAGAAAATGTTCCATCACCGTTCCAAAGGGACTCCCCCACAAAATTATCCGTCCAAGCCAAGACTTTGAAACAGCAATCAAGTCGGCAAACGCCTACTTCTTCTCTTGGACCGGATGGCAAGAAGCTGGTGAGCGTATACTTGAATCAGCCTTCCGCAATAAGCCTCTATCACCAGCGCGTCAAGAACCTACTGGTCCAGAATTCTATTGCTTCCATGAACTATATGGACAACAACCAGGCTGCTCCCGCAGAGATGAAGGAAGAGCGGAAAACTTTGTTGGACATGGGCAAAGCTTACTCTAGCTTGGAGGATCTTGCTGAGCGCTGGAGAAGTGTGATAGCGGAGAAAAAAAGTTTGACAAAGCAGATTTACGAGTTGCTTGACATCAACGAAGATACAAGCGTTCTTGAAGAGCGATCAGCATCTCTCACCCGCGATATTCGGAACATCGAGAAAGAGGTTGGACAGCTTCTGTATACTTCAGGAGCCATAAAGGATGGGTTTGGAACAGGTCGGGATGTGGATGCTGCCATCGTTACTCGTGCATACTCCTCGACAGTGCATGGTGATATAGCCCCTTTACCGTCTGGGTCCAGTATCATAGGAAGTGCTCAGGTCATTCTGCAGACACAGATCCCCAACTTAACTCGAAACCCAACGTCCAATTCAAATCAGCACATAAGAGAAGAGAATCTACCAAAATATTCTTCCCGGGGTAGAATTTCAACATCTCTACCGCTTCATACCTCACCATCTCCTGTCCAACATGCAGTCAAAGCTGATTCATTTCCGGCGCGACAACATTCTGCCGAATCACCAAATAACTGGACGTCACCTAAAGGCGGGCTTAAACAGCCAGATTTCTACCGTGATCCACCTCCCATGGACTATGGCTTGGACGCAGATGACGATCTGTTCAATGACTTGTTGCAGGAGGAAGAAGAGCTTCACAACGATTTTAGAGCTGCGGAGGAGATACCCGACGAGGTCGAAGATGACTATGGAGATAGCGATGACTTTGAAGACATGGTTGAAGCCGCTCAAGAGATTGAGCAGAGGCACTCTCTGTCAAAGTTCACCACAGGTCGCCCTGGTCGAACGACGCTATCTCAGACTTTCGAAAGCGTGTCTGAATCTTCGAAAGGAGACCGCCTGAAGGCCAAGAAGAATATGTATTCTCTTGTGGACCCCGATCGTTCAGATTTGTTGAGACATCCT
>Ga0302325_10023724_pt1 | contig 12773 bp, 11 predicted proteins | sample Palsa_T0_2_FD_201948 | JGI IMG/M metagenome (GOLD analysis project Ga0302325, IMG submission 201948) | Peat permafrost microbial communities from Stordalen Mire near Abisko, Sweden - Palsa_T0_2 | ecosystem: Environmental > Terrestrial > Soil > Palsa > Peat permafrost | place: Sweden: Abisko... | reverse complement strand
TGACAGCGGCTTCGATGACAGTGCCTTCAATGACAGCGGCTTCGATGACAGCGCCTTTGACGATGCCGGCTTCGGCCAGGCCGACGGCGAACTCGGCGGGTCGGCCGGGCAGCCGGTCCTAGCCGTCGTCGGCCGCCCCAACGTCGGCAAGTCGACCCTGGTCAACCGGATCCTCGGCGCCCGCCAGGCGGTCGTGCAGGACGTGCCAGGGGTGACCAGGGACCGGGTCACCTACGACGCCAACTGGCGCGGGCGCACGTTCACGCTGGTGGACACCGGCGGCTGGGTAGCGGGGGCGCAGGGGCTGGCCGCCCAGGTGTCCGAGCAGGCCAGGATCGCCGTCGACCTCGCTGACGCGGTCCTCTTCGTGGTGGACGCGCGGGTCGGCGCCACCGACGAGGACGAGGCGGTCGCGAACGTGCTGCGCCGCGCGGGCAAGCCGGTCGTGCTGGTGGCCAACAAGGTGGACGACGCCAGGAGCGAGGCGGACGCGCTCTCGCTGTGGTCGCTCGGCCTGGGCGAGCCGGTCATGGTCTCCGCCATGCACGGCCGCGGCAGCGGCGACATGCTCGACCTGGCCCTGAACGCGCTCCCGGAGGCGCCGCGGGAACGGCTGGGGGAGGCGGGCCCGCGCCGGGTGGCGCTGATCGGCAAGCCCAACGTCGGCAAGTCCTCCCTGCTCAACAAGCTGGTCGGCGAGCAGCGGTCGGTGGTCGACTCGGTCGCGGGCACCACCCGCGACCCGGTCGACGAGCTGATCGAGCTCGGCGGCAGCACCTGGCGGTTCGTGGACACGGCCGGCATCAGGAAGCGGTTCAGGGACAGCCAGGGCGCCGACTACTACGCGACCCTGCGCACCCAGGGCGCGCTCGACCGGGCCGAGGTCGCGGTCGTGCTGATCGACGCGAGCGAGCCGCTCACCGAGCAGGACCTGCGGATCCTGACGATGGTGGTCGAGGCGGGCCGCGCGCTCGTCATCGCGTACAACAAGTGGGATCTGGCCGACGAGGAGCGCCGTTACTACCTGGAGCGGGAGATCGAACGGCAGCTCTACCACGTCCGCTGGGCGCCCCGGGTGAACATCTCGGCTACGACCGGCCGGCACGTCGAGCGGCTGGTGCCGGCGATCGAGGAGGCGCTCGCGGGCTGGGAGCAGCGGATCTCCACCGGGCAGCTCAACAACTGGCTGAACGCCCTCATCGCGGGCACCCCGCCGCCGCTGCGCGGCGGCAAGCAGCCACGCGTCCTGTTCGCCACCCAGGCGGGCATCAGGCCACCGCACTTCGTGCTGTTCACGACGGGGTTCCTTGAGGAGACCTACCGCCGCTTCATCGAGCGCCGGCTGCGGGAGGACTTCGGCTTCGCGGGCAGTCCGATCAAGGTGAGCATGCGCATGCGCGAGAAGCGCGGAAAGGGCGGCGGGGGCGGTGCGGGCGCTAAGCCCGCCTCCCGTCGTTCGTAGTATCGCTACCGGTGATGGAGCGGCTGCTCGAGGTAGACCGGCGGCGGGTATGGCACCCGTACGGGCCGATGCCGGGCACGCAGCCGCCGCTGGTGGTGGAGTCGGCCGCCGGGGTGCGGCTGCGGCTCACCGGCGGCCGGGAGCTGGTCGACGGGATGTCATCCTGGTGGGCGGCCATCCACGGGTACGCGCACCCGACGCTGGACGCCGCCGCGCGCGACCAGCTCACCCGGATGAGCCACGTGATGTTCGGGGGGCTGACGCACGAGCCCGCGGTGTCCCTGGCCGACCGGCTGGCCGCGCTCGCCCCGGACGGGCTCGAGCACGTCTTCCTCTGCGATTCCGGCTCCGTCAGCGTCGAGGTCGCGGTCAAGATGTGCCTGCAGTACTGGCGCTCCCGGGGCGTGCCCGCCAAGACCAGGCTGCTGACCTGGCGCGGCGGTTACCACGGGGACACGTTCATGGCGATGTCGGTCTGCGACCCCGACGGAGGTATGCACCGGATCTGGGACGGCGTGCTGCCCCGGCAGGTCTTCGCCGGGCTGCCGCCGGCCGGGTTCGAGGCCGGGGTCGACCAGGCCTACGCCGACGAGCTGCGGCGGCTCATCGAGGTGAACTCCGGCCAGCTGGCGGCGGTGATCGTGGAGCCGGTCGTCCAGGGCGCGGGCGGGATGCGCTTCCATGACCCCGGTTACCTGCGGGTGCTGCGCGAGGCGTGCGACGCCCACGGCGTGCTGCTCGTCTTCGACGAGATCGCGACCGGGTTCGGCCGGACCGGGACGTTCTTCGCGGCCGAGCACGCGGGCGTGTCGCCGGACGTGATGTGCGTCGGCAAGGCGCTGACCGGCGGCTACCTGACGCTGGCGGCCGCGCTGTGCACGGCCGAAGTCGCGTCGGGGATCGCGCGGGGCGAACTGCCGGTGCTGGCGCACGGTCCGACCTTCATGGGCAACCCGCTCGCCTGCGCCGTGGCCGGCGCCTCGCTCGACGTCCTGCTGGGCGAGCAGACGTACCGGCAGGGCTGGCGATCCGAGGTCGCGCGGATAGCGGCGGGACTGCGGTCGGGGCTGGCGCCGGCGGTCGGCCTGCCCGGCGTCGCCGACGTGCGGGTGCTCGGCGCGATCGGCGTCGTGCAGCTCGACCGGCCGGTTGACATCGCGGTCGCGACCCGGGCGGCGGTCGCGGCCGGGGTCTGGCTGCGGCCCTTCCGCGACCTGATCTACACGATGCCGCCCTACGTGACCGACGACGACGATGTGGCGGCGATCTGCGCGGGCGTGCTCGCGGCGGTGCGGGCGGGCCAGTAACGGCGGCCACTGGCAGCACGGCCGGCTAGTCGCCGTGCGGTGCCCTGTCCGACGGCAGGTGGAACCAGACCGTGGTGCCGGCCAGGTCCCGCAGGTAGCCCCACTGCGCGGTCATCTGCTGTACCAGGTACAGGCCGTGGCCGTCCGCCGTGAGCGGGTCGTCCTTGACCACCGGGGCACCCGGCGAGCCATCGTCGATGACCTCGATGAGCACGCCGTCCGTCACATCGACCACGACGATGGTGACCGTGCCGCCCGGCGCCCCGGACGCAGTGTGCAGGATCGCGTTCGTCACCAGCTCCGACGTCAGTAAGGTGGCCGTCTCGACGTCTATCGTGGGCGCCTTGCCGGCCGCGGAGAGCGTCCGCGCGACGAAGGCGCGCGCGCCGGACACCTCCTCGGGGCGGCCGGGGATCGTGGCCGAGCCGAGGATCGCGGTCCGTCGATCAGAGCCGGGCGACAAGGGGGTCACCCTGGCGGTGGAACGGCTCTTCAAGGGGGTGTCCATCTGCGCTTGCCTCCCGTGGTGGCGCATTTTGGTCCTGCCAGAAGGTTTCTGTCCGACCCTTGTTCATAGTTTGATCCGATTAACAAAAAATCAAACCATATATCCAACAAGCCCCATATGTCCGATTCATGATTATTCCTGGGGTCGGTGTTCCTGCAGGTGATCGTGCATCGGTGACCGGTCGGCCTCGCCTCTCCCCGCCGATCGCCGCAGTCACCATAATGCAGCTGCAAGCCCACGCCATGCAAGTGCGTGAGACAAGTTTTGCAGATGAAATCCCGTCTGAGATTTCGTTTCGGGTATTATCCCTGTAGGGTGCTGCATGTCAGGAACGACTGGCGCGAGAGGGTCGGGCGCGGTCGTGGACGCAACTCATAAATTACATCGTCAGAATGTGACGGCGTCCGCGCTGGAAGGGGTGTCGGCGATGACTACCGGGCCTACCGTACGTAGGCGGCGACTCGGCACCGAGCTGCGCAAGCTGCGCGAGTCGAACGGGTTCAAGCTGGAGGAAGTGGCCGCCCAGCTGGGCGTCGCGCCCTCGACGCTGTCCCGTATCGAGACCGGCAAGGCGCCGACCAAGTCCGCGTACCTGAACCAGATGCTCGAGATGTACGGCGTTTCCGACTACGAGCAGCGCCAGGTCCTGGTCGACATGGCCCGCGAGGGCCACCGCAAGGGCTGGTGGGCGGCCTACGACGACGTGCTGCCGAGCGGGTTCGACATCTACGTCGGGCTTGAGGCGGAGACGGCCGCCGTCCGTGGGTACGAGATCTCCGTCGTGCACGGCCTGCTGCAGATACCGGACTACGCGCGCGCCGTGCTGCGCGAGATGTTCCCCCGGCACGCCGCCGAGCAGATCGACCGCCTGGTCGACCTGCGGATCGAGCGGCAGCGCAGGCTCGACGACGATCCGCCGCTTGAGCTGTGGGCGATCCTCGACGAGGCGGTGATCCGGCGGCCGGTCGGCGGCACCAGGGTGATGTGCGCCCAGCTCGAGCACCTGCTGGCGATGGCGGAGCGGCCCGGGCTGACGGTGCAGATCCTCCCGTTCGCCTGCGGCGCGCACGCGGGTCACGGCGGGCCGTTCACGATCCTGGCGTTCCCGAACCGATCCGACTCCGAGGTCTCCTACGTCGAGTCCGTGGCCGGCATCATCTACCTGGAGAAGGACCGGGATGTCCGGCTCAGGGCCGAGGCGTTCGACCGGCTCAGGGCGGCGGCGCTGGCGCCCGCCGCCTCCGCCGACCTGATCGCGCAGGCGGCCCATGAACTTCGCTGAGGCCCTGGCTACTGGGGTGGCGGCCAGGGCGGCACAGAAAAAAAGGGGAAAACAAAAGGGGAAAACAATGGGAGGAAACGCATGGAAAGGAATGTAGATAGCCTGCACTGGTTCAAGAGCAGCGCCAGCGCGGCCGGCAACTGCGTCGAGGTGGCGCATCTGCCCGGCGGCGGTGTCGCGGTCCGCGATTCGAAGGACCGCGTCAAGGCACCGCACGTTTACACCCGCGGCGAATGGGCCGCGTTCCTCGTGGGCGCCAAGAACGGCGAGTTCGACCTGCCGTTGGCGTAGCTCAGGGAGTGCAGTAGCTCAGGGAGTGCAGACGGCGGGCTCCCGCGTGACGCGGGAGCCCGCCGTCGCCGCTACTCGTCGTCGGCGCTCTCCAGTTGCTTGATGACCTCGTCCAGGATTCCCGGCGTCTCCTGCGGCTCGTAGGCCACGATCGACAGCCGCTCCATCGCCAGCAGGTAGCGGTCCGTGTCGGCCTGCTTGTCCAGGTAGAGCGCGCTGGTCAGGTTCTCCACGTAGACGATGTCGGGCAGGTCGCGCTCGGCGAACCGGAGGATGCTGAACCCGGTCGGCGACGCGTGCCCGCCCACCCCGTAAGGGATGACCTGCAGCGTGAGCGTCGGGCTGTGGCAGGCCTCGCGCAGGTAGTGGAGCTGCTCGAGCTGGACCCGGCAGCCGGCCACCGGACGGCGGAGCGCCGCCTCGTCCAGCACCACCCAGAGCTTGAGCCTGCCGTCGCGGAAGCGCCGCTGCCGCTCCTTGCGCAGCACGACGAGCCGCTCGGCCTGCTCGACCGGGAAGTCGCCGAGCGAGATGACCGAGGCCGCGTACTCCTCGGTCTGCAGCAGCCCGGGGATGAACTGCGCCTCGTACACCCGGATCGAGCGCGCCGCCTCCTCCATGCCGACGTAGGCCTGGAACCAGTCGGGCAGGATGTCGTTGTACCGGTGCCACCAGCCAGGCCGGTTGGACTGCTCCGCCAGCGTGAGCAGCTGCTCGCGCTCGCGCGCGTCCACGCCGTACAGCGTCAGCAGGTCGAGCACGTCGATCTCGCGGATGGCATTCCGGCCCAGCTCGAGCCGGCTGATCTTGGATTCCGACGCGCGGATTTTCGCGGCCGCCTGCCGGGCGGTGATGCCCCGGGCCTCCCGGAGCCGCCGGAGGTGTGACCCCAGCAAGATGCGCAGGACGGTTGGGCCCTCGGAAGTATCAGGCACGTCACCGACCTCCTCTGTGTGTTCCCGGTGCCACACGGCACGGCTAATTTCTTCGGGCGCGCTTGCCCGCACGCATTTGCGTCGGCCGGGTCCGACCGCGTGCGGTCGTTCGATGATATCGCATATGCGATTCCAGATGAGCTATCCGATCTTCACATTAGCGCTTAATGTCAGCCACCCGCACACCGCCCCAGGGGAGGCGTTCCGCTGGGGATCCCGCCGCTGCCTCCGAGGCGCTGTGCATGCACAACGCCTCGGAATTGTGCATGCACAACCGGGCGTTCCTCGGCCGGGGGGCGGTGGCGGCCCCGCCCGCCGCGCTCCCGCCGCGGGCGGATTTCCGCGCCGACGGAATTGCGCCAATAATAATCGGTGAATTCATCCACCGTAAGCGGCGGATAAAGCTCACTATACCAGTGGCCCCAAGCAATTGCGTGAGGTGTTTCGCCGTATCGCCTCATTGCCCCATAAGGATCAGGCCCCCCGCCAGGGCGTATGATGGCGAACCATGCGCTATGGAACCTTGGGTGACTCTGGCCTGCTCGTCTCGGTGGTAGGCCTCGGCTGCAATAACTTTGGCGGCCGTCTCGATGTCCAGCAGACCCGGTCGGTCGTGGACGCCGCCATCGACGAGGGCATCACCCTCTTCGACACCGCGGAGACCTACGGCGGTGCGGGCGCGTCCGAACTCGCGCTGGGCGAGGTCCTGCAGGGCCGCCGGGACAAGGTCGTGCTCGCGACCAAGTTCGGCCACCAGGCGGCCGACATGGGCTACGGCCCCGCGATCGGCGCCAAGGGCGGCCGCGGCTACATCAAGGTCGCGGTGGAGAAGTCCCTCACCCGGCTGAAGACCGACTACATCGACCTGTACCAGCTGCACACCCCGGACCCGGTGACCCCGATCGAGGAGACCCTGGCCGCGCTCGACGATCTGGTGACCGAGGGCAAGGTCCGCTACCTGGGGCACTCCAACTTCTCCGGCTGGCAGATCGCCGACGCCGCCCACGCCGCCCGGGAGGGCGGCCGCACGCCGTTCATCTCGGCCCAGAACCACTGGTCGCTGCTTGAGCGCGACGCCGAGCGGGAGGTACTGCCCGCCGCGCGGCACTTCGGCCTCGGCCTGCTGCCCTACTTCCCGCTCGCCAACGGCCTGCTCACCGGCAAGGTCCGCCGGGGCGAGGGCGTCCCTGCGGGTACCAGGCTGGCCGAGCCGCGCCGGGCCGGCTACGTCACCGACGCCAAGCTCGACGCGGTCGAGGCGCTGATCGCCTGGGGCCAGGAGCAGGGCGTCTCGATCCTCCAGATCGCCATCGGCGGCCTCGCCGCCCAGCCCGGCTGCGCCTCGGTGATCGCCGGCGCCACCGCGGCCGAGCAGGTCAGGGCCAACGCCGCGGCGGGCCAGTGGCGGCCAAGCGAGGACCAGCTGGCCGCGATCGACAAGCTGGTACCGCCGCCCGCCCCGACGAGATAACAGACTCGGTGACAGCGCCAGCGCACGTCGGCCTGGTAGACCCGGTCGTGTTAGCCGAAGGCGGCGGTCGGCGATGCTGAGAGCTGTCGATGACGATTTATCTGGCCTGCGCCCTGATCGCGGCGGGCGCGGGCGGCGGGATCGCCGCGTCCGTCGCCAGCGTCGCCAGCGTGGTGTCCTACCCGGCGCTGCTCGCGCTCGGCCTGCCGCCGCTGGCCGCCAACGTCACCAACACGATCGCGCAGGTGTGCTCCATCCCCGGCTCGATGCTTGGTTCACGGCCGGAACTGGCGGGCCAGCGCGAGCGGGTGCTGCGGCTGTGCGCGGTCACCGCCGCAGGCGGCGCCCTCGGCGCGGCGACCCTGCTGCTCGCGCCGCCCGCGGCCTTCGCCTACGTGGTCCCGGTGCTGATCGCCGGCGCCTCGGTCGCGCTCATCATCCAGCCGCGGCTGCGCGCCCTCGCCCCGCGCCCCGGCGCCGAACGGTCGCGGTGGCGGCTGGCGGCGATGTTCTGCGTGGCGGTCTACGTCGGCTACTTCGGCGCCGCGGGCGGCGTGCTAATGCTGGCGCTGCTCGCCGCGACCCTCACCGAGCCGCTCATCCGCGTCAACGCGATCAAGAACATGCTCAGCGGCGCCGCGAACCTGGTGGCGGCGCTCATCTTCGCCTGCTACGCCCCGGTCGACTGGGCGTTCGTGCCGCTGCTGGCGCTCGGCTTCGCGATCGGCGGCTACACCGGCCAGCAGCTCGTCCGCCACCTGCCGGTCCGAGTGCTGCGGGCCGCCGTCGCCGTCGCCGGCCTAGCCCTGGCGGTCAAGCTCGGCGCGAGCGCCTACCACTGATCAACCAGAAAACGGGATCGGTGGTGCATCGGATCGCTCAGGCCAGGCAACAGTGCGCCCGGACGCCTCCGCGGCCAATGGCGCGAACCGGAAGGGGAATTCGTCCGTTGCTATGGGTGGGATGCGCGCGACATTGGGTGCCGACACGGGGTGGTGACGGGTGCGGATCGACCGTGGCGACGGGGCCGATAACGCTGACGGCCGCCCGGACGATACCGATGCACCCGAGGCGCAGGCGGCGGATCGGGCCGGACCGGAGCCGGGCGACGAGTCGGCGCCGGAGGTTGGAGCCATCCCGGCGGAACGGACTATCGCCTACCGAGACAAGGCCGAGGCCGTCTACCGGGCCTACACCATCGACCAGGGCTGCGCCGAGGTCGAGAAGATCGAGACCGACACGGTCACCCCGGCCATGCTCCGCATCGAGGCCGAGGACTCCACCCGACGCCTGGTCGGCTTCGAGAACCCCGACTCTCGCGTTGCGGCTACCATGCACACTTTTACCGGACGTTTTCTCGACTGCATCCCGACTGCGCAAAGAACGCCCGGAGGCGCGTCGGCGTCGGTGAGCAGGAGGGATCGGTGTGACGGGTGTTGAGTTAGCTGATCGCCCGCGCCCAGCGCCGGCCGAGCAGCACCGAGCGGGCGGCCAGCCAGCAGGCGAGCGCGGTCCAGATGCCGGGCAGTCCGAGCCAGTGGAAGCGGAGGACCGCCAGGGCGAGCGGGGCGAATGCGAAGATCGCCACGATCATCGCGCGGCGCATCGCGGTGTAATCGCCGAGGCCGAGGATGATGCCGTCGTAGACGTACGCGAGTGCGGCAAGCGGCTGGGTCAGCGCGGCGCTGAGCAGGGCGATGACGGCGTCGTGGCGCACCGCCGGGTCAGCGGTGAACGCCCGGGGCGCGCCGAACGCCAGCGCGATGGTGATCACGGCGAGGGCGACGCCCGCCCCTAGGCCGAGCACGAGGGTGCGACGGGCGGCCAGCCGGGCCGCCTCCCGGTCCCCGGTGCCGAGCGCGGCGCTGACGTAGACCTGCGCCGGGACGGCGAGCGCGTCGAGGGAGAGCGAGAGCAGGTACCAGACCCGGTAGGCGATCTGCTGGCCCGCCAGCGGGACCGGCCCGAGCCGGGCGGCGACGGCGGTGACGGCGAGCGGGACGACCCCGAGCGCGATCGTACGGACCGAGAGCCGGTGGCCGTCCCGGAGCAGCGCGCGGACGTCCGCGCTGGTCGGCCGCAGCGGCGGCAGCGCCGAGCGCCAGGACGCGCGAGCGTAGGCGGCGGCCGCCGCGACCTGCGCGGCGACGGTGCCCCAGGCCGAGCCGGCCAGCCCCGCGTGCAGGCCGAACACCAGGAACGCCTCAAGCGCGACGTTGAGGATGTTCGCGCCGACCGCGATCCGCAGCGGTGTCCTGGTGTCCTGCTGACCGGTGAGATGCCCGTTGCCGGCGAAAGAAAGGTAGAGGAACGGCAGCCCGATTGCCGAGATCTGCGCGTACTGGCCGGCGGCGCTGTCGATGGCGCCGCGGGCGCCGATCAGCCACGCCGCGTACGGGGCGACCAGCACCAGCAGCGCTGCCGTCACCGCGCCCCAGCCCGCCGCGACCGCGTAGGCGGCGCCGACCGAGCGGGCGGCGCTGCCGACGGCGCCGGTGGCGGCGTTCCTCGCCACCTCGGTGGTGGTCGCGGTGGACAGGAAGACCGCGAGCCAGGCCACCAGCGAGAGCAGGCTCGCCGCGATCGCCAGCGCGTCTAGCGCCGACCGGCCCAGATGACCGACGATCGCGGTGTCGGCCAGGTTGTAGAGCGGCTCGGCCGCGATCGACCCGAGGGCGGGGATGGCCAGCTTCGCAATCCGTCGATCGAGGTCGAGCACGCCCCAACTGTAGAAACTCAAGTTGATCTTGGTGGGTTCTTAGGAAACTCACAGAAACGCTGGATAACATGGTCGCACTTTGATGGTCACGATTGGATATCGGGGCGCGATTCGATATCGGGGTGGAGGTACGCGGGGTGCGGACGATCGCGGGCCGGTCGTGAGTGACGGCCGCGGGCTGAGCGGCGCGCGGGTGACGCGTGTCTCCGCCGCCCTGTGCGCAGTCGGCGGGGTCGTGGCTCTGCTCCTGCTCTCGGCCGGCAGCGCCGGCAGCACCAACCGCGCCCACGGCAAGCTGCCGACGGAAAGCGGCGTGCCGGTGGACCAGTCCGCGGTGGCCACCGGGGAGTCGTTCGACGGGGTGGCGGCGGTGGGCGCGCTGTTCACCGAGGCCAACGGCAAGCTCGGCACGCACTTCTGCACCGCCAGCGTCGTGAACAGCGCGGCCGGGGACCTGGCGTTGACCGCGGCGCACTGCGTCTACGGCCGAACGGGGGCGATGGCGTTCGTGCCCGGCTACACGCAGGGCCAGACCCCGTACGGTGTCTGGCAGGTGACCAGGGTCTACACCGACAGCGCCTGGGACTCCGCTCAGGATCCCGATCATGATGTGGCGTTCCTCAAGCTGGCCGACGCGTCCGACGGGGTGCCGATCGAGAACGTGACCGGCGCCGAGACCCTCGGCATGGGCTCGCCAGCGGGGGAGCTCGTCCAGGTCATCGGCTACCCGGACGACGCCGACCAGCCGGTCTGGTGCGCCGGCACGGCCAAGGGCTTCAGCGCCACCCAGCTGGAGTTCGACTGCGGCGGGTATCCCGTGGGGACGAGCGGCGGTCCGTTCCTGGCTGATGTGGACGAGTCGACCGGCCAGGGCACCGTCATCGGCGTGATCGGCGGCTACCAGCAGGGCGGTGACACCTCGGCGGTGTCGTACGCCGCGTCCTTCGGCACCGCGGTGGCGATGCTGTACGCGCAGGCGCAGGCGGGCAGTTAGCCCGGTATGTCCCGCCCCGGGCCGGATGCATCCCCGTCCGGTACCGTTGGGTTCTCGTGACCCAGATTGAGCAGTTGCCCGCCCCGACCGCGCACGTGCGGCTGGAGCAGACGCTGCTCGTCGTGGGCGTGGTCGCCCTAGGCTTCAACCTGCGGACGGCGATCGCCAGCCTGCCGCCGATCTTTCCCGAGCTTGAGTCGACCCTGCACCTCTCGACGGCGGACGTCTCGGTCCTCGCGGCCACCCCGGTCCTCTGCTTCGGCGTCGTTTCTGGCTTCGCCGCCGCGCTGGCCCGGCGGATCGGCGAGGAGCGGATGCTGTTCGCCGCGATCGTCGCACTGACGGTGGGGCTCGCGGTCCGCGCCGCCGCCCCGGGGGCGGCGCTCTTTCCCGGCACGATCCTCGCCGGCGGCGCCATCGCGGTCATGAACGTGCTGCTCTCCAGCCTGATCAAGCGGCGCTGGCCGGCCCGGGCCGGCTTCCTCATCGGCCTCTACATCACCGCCCTGTCGGCCGGCGCCATTGTCGGCTCGGTCGTGAGCGTGCCGCTCTGGCAGGCCACCGGCGGCTCGGTCCTGATCACCCTCGGGTGGCTGGCCGCTCCGGCGGCGCTGGCCGCGCTGCTCTGGCTGCCGCAGTTGCGGCGGGCGAGCGCCCTCGCCGTAACGCCGCCGGGGGACCCAGCCGGGCCGGTCGCACCAGCCGCATCGGTCGCACCGGCCGCATCGGACGCACCGGCTGCACTGTCGGCCTCCGCTGCCGTCGCGGTGTACCGGCACGCGCTCGCCTGGCAGGTGATGTTCTTCATGGGCCTGCAGTCCCTGATCTATTACGCGACGCTGTCCTGGCTGCCCACGATCCTGCGCGACCGGGGGGAGAGCGCCGCCGGCGCGGGCGACCTGCTCGCGCTGATGGGGGTGGGCAACCTGGCGGTCTCGCTCATCGTCCCGGTCGCCGCGCAGCGGATGCGCGCCCAGCACGCGCTCGTGATTCCGACCGTGCTGGCGGTGGCGGCGGGCCTGGCGGGCCTGGTCTACGCCCCGCTCGGCGGGGCGGTGGCCTGGGCGCTGATCCTCGGGGCAGGGCAGAACGCGGCGCTCGCGCTGGCGATCTTCTTCACCGCGGCCAGGTCGCCGCACCCGGCGGCGGCGGCCTCGCTGTCCGCGTTCTCCCAGTCGGCCGGGTACCTGCTGGCGGCGGCGGGCCCGATTGGCGTGGGCCTGCTGCGCTCGGACACCGGCAGCTGGACCGCGCCGGTCGCGGTGCTGCTGGCGCTCACGGCTATCCTGCTGGTTGCGGGGTTGCTGGCCGCCCGCCCCCGCACGCTGCCCGTCGGCCAGCCGTAGTCGAGGGAGAAACATGGCTCCGGCGCCGGTCGGGTTCGACTTGGACATGACGCTGATCGACTCGCGGGCGGCCATCCTCGGCTCGTTCGCCGGGGTGGCGGCGGAAACCGGAGTGGCGATCGATCCCGCCCAGGTGGACAGCCGACTCGGCATCAGGCTCGAAGACGAGCTCGCGTACTGGCTGCCGCCCGAGGAGATCGGGCCCGCCCTGGGGATCTACCGCTCGCACTACATCAGGCTGGCCGGGCCGCTGACCCGCCTGCTGCCCGGTGCCGGCGAGTCCATCGCCGCCGTCCGCGCGGCGGGGGCGCGGGTCGTCGTGGTCACCGCGAAGCTCGAGGCGACGGCCCGGCTGAGCTTGGACGCCCTCGGGCTGGTCGCCGACGCGGTCTTCGGCGACGTGCACGGCCCGCAGAAGGCGGCGGTGCTCACCGCCATCGGCGCGGGAATCTACGTCG
>Ga0302325_10023723_pt1 | contig 12774 bp, 12 predicted proteins | sample Palsa_T0_2_FD_201948 | JGI IMG/M metagenome (GOLD analysis project Ga0302325, IMG submission 201948) | Peat permafrost microbial communities from Stordalen Mire near Abisko, Sweden - Palsa_T0_2 | ecosystem: Environmental > Terrestrial > Soil > Palsa > Peat permafrost | place: Sweden: Abisko... | reverse complement strand
TTTCCCATGATTGTGTCTGCTGTGGCCATCTGAGACCATCGCATACGGACGCCATTGCTGCTGTTTTGTTCGGCTTAGCGGTGGATGAAATGGTGACGTCTCTGATGGTGGTGCTGAGTGAAAGGAATGCAAATTGGTGCTTGACAACAGGATTCCTGATTTCTTGAACATGGCTGACCGAGAGCCAGCTCAAATCACTGACACATTTTGCTCATCAGTGAGGGGTACGAGGAGGGTAAAGTACCTCGTGAGAGAGTGGGAGCAGACGCGGCAAAGAAGTCGGACTAAATTCGATAGCCTCCTCGGTTAATCGGGGCCGATTACGATGCGATAAGCGATAAGGACGGGGATATTTCTTCTAAAACGCGTCGTCCAAACGACTCGGTCTTTCTCAATCTCTCGCGTCCGTTGCATTTTTCTTCTCTCTCCCGTGCGAAGAGCACGAATGCGTGCATATGAGTGCATTTATTTGCTACAGGGCGTGATCGTCTTCTTACTCACGACCCTCGAGCTTCCACCATGAAGTGGTCTCCCCTCAAGCGCCGGCTCCTGCTTGGACAGAGATCGAAGTCACAGCCTCTCGACCTGCCATCGGTCGGGCATGGTCAAAAATTTGATGAGGCTACAGGTCAAGTGTATATCGAAACAATCGTCTCCATTCCCAGCGGGGACCATCTCAATTGGACTCAGCAGAGATGTCAGACGCGTGAAAGATACGAGAAAGACTTCGTTGGTTACCAAGAGCCTCTCGATGGTGCACAAGACCCCAACGTGGGATCTTTGAAAGGTGCCCGGTCTCTGCAAGATATGGCAATCGAAACCATTCTTGGAAACATCCACCGTATCGATCTAGAATATCTGGAAACCCTTCCGTCTTCGATTTTAGATCGTGTCTGGTTTGAAGTGAACAGGAGGTCAGTTCTCCCATCCAATCTTTTTACTCTTGAAACATTCAACTCAACATGTCTTTCTTGGAGATTTGTATTAATATGGCCCAGTGGTATGATGTCCTTCGATTTATGGAGAACATTCTCTAAGCTCCTTCTCCACCGAGGCGATATAACACTCAGACTCCTGAGACATCGTCAAGCAATCGAGTCCCCTAGCTCCCCCTTAGAGATTTATACCGCCCCCTTGACTTCGACTTCCTTCGAGTTCATAACCAATCTCAGTCTCACAACAGCCTTCCCACTGCCTGATCTTGTCAAACTTTCCAATATATCGAATCTAGGTGTACTCGAGATCGTTAATACATCTGGAACAGCTCAACGCATTGTTGGAGATCGACTAATTCGGGCTTGGAATATCGCTGCTCTAAATGATGGCGCATTCAAAGTCCTGAGAATCCTCAGACTTTGGAACCATATGGAAGTGACCAGCAAATCTCTCGTCTACCTCAACAGCTTTCCTGCTCTAGGTATCTATGACGTACGCGGTTGCGGTTTCGACTTTCGCTACCCGATACATGCTCGTGATCTAGGTTGGAGTCCGGTTGTCGACCCCAACATTCTTGGCGTTTTGCAAGCTGATTGTGTCAAACGAGCTGTTCACCTGCAGTCCATTCTAGGAGTAGATGCAAAACCCATTCGCAGAGGAACAGCAAATCAGCTGTGGGATGGAGCCAAAGTTTGGAAAGTTCCTCGTAAAGAACTTCCAGCTTTCCTAACCCGAGAGGCAACATCTAGACCAGGCACCCCAAGACCCAATTGTCAAAGCTTTGTCGACATGCACAAGATGGTCGACAGATTGCAGTACGAGCTCCCGGACCTAGAAATCAAGAAATACCGATGGGAAACGCTTGATCGCCACATGTTTGCTGAGAGCAGGATGAAGCAGACCTGGGAGTTCCAGATGTACAACGCCTTTAATCGACTGGGGGAACTAAGGGACGATAAAGATCTGAGAAGAGCCGGTATTGACACTGGCGACCAAGCAATGGTTAACAACGAATTGATAAATTCGGTCCCCGTGGTTTCGATCCGCCTTGGCCCGACGCCCCCGGAACTACGTCCCTCCTCCCCAGGTAACAGTTCACACAAGCCCTTCTATAATACTTCACCTAATTCATCAGCCTCCTCATTGACTCGCTTGAGCAATGACTGGGAAACACCCTACACTCGTCTCAATTCACAGAGCCTCTGCTTCACTCGATACGACCTTCCTGAGGCCCCAACGTCAGCATTTCGAATCCAAAAGCAGGATACGAAGACTGAGGTTCAGGAACAGGAGACTGCGTTGAAGAGGAAGAGAACCGGCGTTGCGAAGAATAAGAAAATGAAGCTGGGCGATGTTTTGGGCTCTTTTCTTTGAATATTCCGATCCATTATTGGGGAGTTCTGCTAGTGGGAACGCATTTCGAGGCGTTTGGGTTTGAAAAGCTAAGATACCCACGATGTTGACGCGCAAAATATTTTCTTTCTTTTTCTTTGCGAGTACCGGAGTGACGATACCCATGGTAGATGATGGTTGCGCGAAATTCTGTTTGCTTTTCTTTCTTCACTTACTTTCATAGGAGGTCCAAGCAATACTTTCCAGCTTGGCTTCCTTTCCCTGTACTCTCGATAGATGATGAGATGCATATCTGAGTAGGATACTGTACCCCTCACGGGACTCGACAACTCACCCAACTCTGCTAAATAGATAATTAAAAAAAATTAAAAAAAATTAAAACTTCAAAAAGCTCCTTTCACCCTATATATCAAATGCGAAAATGGCAATTGTTGATTTCCGTACAAGAACCTAAACATCTACAAAATAGAAAAAACAAGTCCGGCCTGCTATACACTCCTTCCTTCCTATCCTACACAATTTCTCTCACTCATTTTCTCTCCAGGAATCACAGCTCCTCCTTGATAACTTCTTGTGCACTCTGATCCCCCATAATATTTAAATAATCATCCAGGACCAACCGCGCAACATTCATCCCCATCAGGGCACTCGTCTCCATCGTACTAATAAAGCTCTCTATTCCACTTGTGTAGTAGAATCCGCGTGCAAGCTCTGGATCCTCGAACGTGACGCGGGGAAACAAGTACGGGTACGAGGACCAGGTGTGTGGGTGGTACCAGGTTAGGGGGCCGGTGGAGGACGTGGTTAGGTCGGTTGGTACTGTGATCGTAGGTCAGTGACTAGTGTGTAAATGGATGAGTAGGGTTGTCAAGGGGGGATGATGGGGGTTGGGGGAAGTAGATCATACCTTCGACTCCAAGAATCCCAGAGAGGAATTCAGCTGTCACGGCTTTGGGAGAGAAGATCTTGTACAGATTTTCCTTTTCCAAAGTCTCTGGGTTTATCACTTGGCGTAGTGTGGAAATGCTGAAAAAGCCGGGAGAGCCGGCGCTGTCTTCTGGTTTTGTTGGGACTTCGGTGACGGGAAGGGTGGTGAGGATTGAGGAGGGGACTTCGTCTTTGGGTGCCAGGTTGAAGTATGTTGCATTCAATTTATAAGGGGAGGTGAAGAGTGTGACATGGAGGGTTACATAGGGGATCTCGTCGGGTGTGCGTTTTAGGAGGCCCGTGGCGATTTTGAGATTGGAGAATTGAAGGGGGGCGGCGAGGATGATGGTGTCGAAGGGTTCTTCGTTTGTGGCGAGGTCTCCGGTGAGGGAGTCAGGAGTAGTGGTTTTGATGGAGTACTTGTTTTTGGACTTGGAGACGGAGGAGACGGTTGTGTTGAGGTGGGTGCTGGCGTTGGAGGCATTGAGCATGCCGGCGAAGATTTGCCAGTTTCCGCCTTCGATTTGCATTGCTCCTTCTATGGCCATACACACCATAGCTTCAAGGCCATGGATGAGATTGAGGTTTTGGCCATAGTTGACTCGGGTGCTAGCTTGAATGATGTTGGTGGTGAAAGGGGGACCGATCTGGGGACTGTCAACGTTTGTTTGACTCTTGGTGCAACAAACTCACCTTGTTGGCTGCGAGGAACTGCTCTCCAGTCATTGAAGTTATAGATGTGAGATCCAAATCCAGAGCCCTGTCAGATAGGGACCTGAATGGGAAGAATGGATATTTGTAGAGCTTGCGGAACTTGGCTACAGTACTCTGCATCAAACGCTGGGTTCGGATAGGGGCAAGGCCATACTTCCATAGAAGCTTAGCAATATCCCAGTAGTACCATCCACTTTCCTTCTGCTTGTACACAAACTCTTTTCCATCCCAGATACCAAGCAGTTCCGAGCCATCTGTTTCGGAAGATTCCTTGGGTCGAAGACCAAATGCCTCACTTGAGTTCTTCAAAATGGTGTTCACCTCGACGAAAATGCTCGCTCCCAGCTCAACGGGCTCCAGTGGGTTTCCATAGGCATTCACGGTGGTAGAACGACCTCCTATATAAGATGATCGCTCAAGGACGGTAATGTTGATGGGTACGCCAGATTCAGCCGCGAATTGTTGCAAATAATATGCTGTAGAGGATCCAGCCGCTCCAGCTCCTAGATTTTATCAGCATTTGTCCATACACAAATACAATGTCATCTTCAAGTTTGGAAAACTAGATTCTCGACCTCCTAGAGCCTTGTAGCTTGCTAGGTGTCTCAGCGGCATCATGATGAAATGAACTTCCATCTCTGCGGAGTCAGGTGCAACAGGGGAAGGTTGACATGACGCAGTCAAAAGGCATCGAGCTTGACAGTTGCTTGCTCTATAATGGAAATGAATGAGAAGATCGACAAGAACACGGAGTGGAGAAATTGAGAGACTCGTTCTAGGGGCAGCTGTCGGCCGCAGCCATGGCTCAACACCGCATTCGTCACATTCCTGGTATTGTTCTAGAACGCTGGAACCAACCAAGATTCTGCAGAAACAACCCTGAACAGGGGAGAAGGGATTCAAATATTAGGTTTGGCAAACTCAAGTTAGACATACCGATAATTGCAACTCGTTTTGCGCTAGCATCCGGATAGAGATGTTCTTGAGCATCGATCGATGCGTAAACTGATGAAAAAGGCCAAATGCCATTGCTCTCGCCGCAAAACAAAGCAATAACGAGCGTAAGCACAAGATTCCAGCCTGAGTAATACATCTTCGTGGCTTGTCTCGTCGTCTCATCAGCTTCTCGGACCATCAACATTGTATTAAGCTGTTACACAGGACCGCTCAAATAGTCTTACTCGGCTGCCGTAGGCGAAGTCGCGCGCCTTCCATTCGCGTCTGCCCATGAAAAAAGCTGCGAGTTGTGATAATTTTCGTGACAACATCTCAAAAATCCCGAGTACGCAAACAAACCCTTTCAAAAATCTTTTGTTACCAAGATGTCTGCCGCGCAGCTTCTCAACCCGAAAGCTGAGTCGAGGGTCCGTCTTTTGCTTCTCTATAAGAAAATATCTACTGACGCTACCTAGAGAAGAGGAGAAGCCCTACGAGTCAACATCAGTGCTGGTGAAGGTCTACAAGATGTCCTGAAATCAAATTTGGGTCCTTTAGGGACGATCAAGATGTTTGTACATGTTTTCAAATCTCTTGTGGTCAAGACTAACAGCTTCTAGGCTTGTTGACGGTGCAGGCGCGGTATGAAAAAGCTCCCACCCTCTTGAGGCTTCTTATTCTGATATTCAAATCCATGCAGATCAAACTTACGAAAGATGGAAACGTCCTGTTGCGCGAGATGCAAATACAAAATCCTACTGCGGTGATGATTGCGAGAGCAGCTACGGCCCAAGATGATATTTGCGGTGATGGGACCACGTCTGTGGTGTTGCTTGTTGGTGAACTTTTGAAGCAGGCAGACAGATACATTTCGGAGGGATTACATCCAAGAATCATTACGGACGGCTACGAGATTGCTAAGACAGAGTCTTTGAAGGTATACTAAACTTTGAATAACATAAGCTGTTGCTAACCTGCCACTTCTAGTTTCTAGATACCTTTAAGCTCGAGAGAGAGGTAGACCGTGAACTGCTGCTATGCGTTGCTCGTACTTCCCTCTCAACGAAGCTCAACCACACTCTTGCCGAGAAGCTCACCCCTGATATTGTTGACGCCGTTCTATCTATCTACCAACCCCCAGCGAAGCCCGACTTGCATATGATCGAAATCATGAAGATGCAGCATCGAACTGCCTCGGAGACTCAACTCATTCGAGGTCTAGCATTAGATCACGGTGCCAGACATCCCGACATGCCTAAGAGAGTGGAGAACGCATTCATCCTGAGCTTGAACGTGAGCTTGGAGTACGAGAAATCGGAAATAAACTCTGGCTTCTATTATTCAAGCGCGGAACAACGAGATAAGCTTGTCGAGAGCGAGCGTAGATTTGTCGACGAGAAGCTACGGAAAATTGTGGAGTTGAAGAAGGAGGTGTGTGGTAATGATCCCAAGAAGGGCTTTGTGATCATCAACCAGAAGGGAATCGATCCCCTTTCGCTTGATGTTCTGGTCAAGAATGGTATTTTTGCTCTGAGACGAGCCAAGAGACGGAATATGGAGAGATTACAGCTGATCTGTGGCGGTACTGCACAAAACAGCGTGGACGATTTGACTCCAGATATTTTGGGATGGGCAGGATTGGTGTACGAGCACCAGCTGGGAGAAGAGAAGTACACTTTTATCGAAGACGTGAAGGAGCCAAAGTCTGTGACGATTCTTATCAAGGGCCCAAATCAGCACACCATTACCCAGATCAGCGATGCGGTTCGCGACGGCCTCCGAAGTGTGTACAACATGATTGTTGACAAGAGCGTGGTCCCAGGAGCAGGAGCTTTCCAGGTTGCTTGTGCAACGCACCTAAATAGCGAGGCTTTCCGCAAGACTGTCAAGGGAAAGGCGAAGTGGGGTGTGCAAGCATTTGCGGACGCTCTGTTGATCATTCCAAAGACACTCGCAGCAAATGCTGGACATGATATTCAAGACGCACGTAAGTATTTCCTGCCCGTCCAAACTTTACACCTCTGACATCCTTGTAGTTGCAACTCTCCAAGACCAGCACACGGAGGGCAACATTTTTGGTCTCGACCTGAAGACTGGCGAACCCATGGATCCTGTTCTCGAGGGTGTATACGACTCCTTCCGTGTGCTCAGGAATGCGATTGCATCAAGTTCTGGTATCGCATCAAATCTTCTTCTGTGCGACGAGATGCTCAAGGCAAGGCAGATGGGAAGACAAGGCGGACCGGGTCCAGGAATGGACGAGTAGTCGGTTGATTTCAGCGCCGGCACTTCCTCAATCTTTGTACGACGGTACTTGGCCTGAAGCTGTCTCCGGTAGTGCTTGTTTGACGATGTAACAGCAAATTGTACAACACTCAGCCATAGGGAAAGAGGTGTATGCATGCAGTGGATGAATAGATAGCATTCAGTCACGAAATTACAGTAAAAGAACGAAAAATGTCCTTCAATCATGCTTTGGCATTCCAACATGGTCCACGAGCCGCGGTCTGTCACTGTGCCCCTGCAAATACAGCCACGCCAGCCTGCCAAGCTTGCCTAAATTGCTCCTTACTGTAGATAACTCCGTACTGGGCCAGTACTAGCTGCAAATTTCTTTGCCAAGAAGCCAAGAAGCCAAGAATCAATAAGTGGGCTCGGCTTTTTATTGAATAATAAGAAGGCAGGAAGACAACACGGCGACCATTGGAGGCAGCTTGAGTACCGGTAGCTCCTAATTGGCCCGTTATATGAGCGTGCGTAAGTATGCTTAAACTTGGCCGTCCATGAGCGATGTCTTCGTGGGGTCTAGCTCAAGCTGCGGATAAAGGGGGCAATAATTATTCCAAGACGGAACCCTTTTGCGACAGCTCCTGAGAAGGCCGTTCCCCAAAATCTCGTGAGCAATGAGCATATATAGTCAGTAAGTGAGCCATGAACTGCAGCCCGCACACGGGAGATCTGTTAGAATTTCCCAAAATACAAACAAATCGTGAGTCCTCAGTCCTTGGTCCTGACTTCCGTTCGTTCGCAGCGCGGCATGAAGACCATCCAGTACGCAGCCAGTGATCGATCGTCTGTTCGTGACGCCTTAGCGAGCACCAGCCATTACAGACCGTTCCACGAGCGTCGAGCACCCCTTCGAGCTGACACCTCTCCACACGATCCCTGCCGTCCAGGGATTCGATCCTGGCCCGCGCTGTTCCAGTCCCAAGGATCCCGACCCCGACACACACTCTCTTCCGGAAGAGAGACAAACAGTCGCTCGCAAGATTTCTAGCTTTTTCTCCCAACTATTTGCCAACACGCAAAATTGTACTCCATTTCAATAAGTGTGCGAACCGACTGAACTTTGCACGCCCCTCTGGAAAATGCTGCTGCGGCCGTCGAAGCATCTTTGATGACTTCGTGTCGCGTAACGCCCGTATCCAATTTCTGCCCTCTCGAAGGCGACGAAACATCTCGAGATGCTGCGGTACCGGCGATACCGTGTTTTCCTGATCTTTGGGGTTATCATCACCCTCATAATTGTCCGATTGAGGCACACGAGGGATTGGGCGCAATACCCGTTGACTGCGGATCTGGGGATTCCCCCTTCGGAGAAAGAGGACAGTAATGGTGAACCTACTCATATCCAGACCACACCTCCAGCGTGGAACGAGAAAGCAAAAGAGACTCCGCCGCCCAAAGCTCAACTGAAGCCCTCAAACTCGCCGAAACCCAAAGATGTCGTTTCCTCCTCGGCGGTTGTACCCAGCGCGAAGCCCACCCCTGAATCCGTTTCCAAGGTCGTGCTGCCAGACAGACGTCCATTGCCACCAAGCAAGGTTTTGGTGGAAGAAGAGGGCCTCGACTTACACCCAGTGGCCCCGCCAGGCAGACAAGAATTACCTACATTCTCCGCAGTCCCGACGGTAATACATTGGGAGAAACAATTGGAGCATTTCCCCATACCGAAAGAATCTATCATTAGGCTACCAACAGGCGCCCCTGTTCAAATACCAAAGATTCAACATGCTTTCAATGACGAGACCCCAAATTCGAAGATCAACCGCGAGAAAAGACAATCGAAAGTCAGAGAGGAGTTCAAAAAGGCATGGACAGCATACAAGAAACATGCATGGCTACATGACGAATTGTCTCCCGTCTCAGGCAGCTTTCGAGATCCTTTCTGTGGCTGGGCGGCGACTTTGGTTGATACTTTGGACACACTGTGGATTATGGGTCTCGAGGAAGAATTCGAAGAGGCTGCTAAAGCCATTGACCAGATAGATTTCACGACAAGCGGACGGGGTGAAATACCAATATTTGAGACGACAATCAGATATATGGGGGGGCTTCTAGCCGCGTATGATGTGAGTGGTGGTCAATATAAGAATTTACTGGCTAAAGCTGTGGAATTGGGAGATATCTTAATGGGAGCTTTCGATACGCCGAACAGGATGCCGGCGCTACATTATAGATGGAAACCAACATTTGCGTCACAGCCGCATCGAGCCGGGCAGAGGTCTAATACGGCGGAGCTCGGATCTCTGTCAATGGAGTTTACGAGGTTATCACAGTTGACTCAAGATCCTCGGTATTACGATGCCATTGCTCGGATCACAAATGCTCTGTCAGATTGGCAAGAACGTGGCACCAAGCTTCCAGGTGTCTTCCCCGAAAACATCGATGCATCAGGTTGTAATCGAAGTCTGCCAGTGCAAGTACCCAAGTCTGTTGCTACGCCAGGAACGATAAGCCCAGCAAAAGATGCAGAGGAGCCCATTGGATTCCAGCCAATCAACCCTGAAACTGTCAAAGAACCCAAGCCGAGGAAGAAGAAGATCAAGAACGATACGCCTGGTGCCCACACGTTGGAGATGCAAGTGTTACCAGGAGAGCCAAGCAAAGCCCAAATCCTTGGTTGGGACGATGAACCACAGAAGAAGGTTGTGAAACGAGAACTGGTGGATGTGAAAGCAGGTGTGGTGAACACACCCCCTGTTGCGAACCGAACTGGCCCAAATCCTCCCATTGACACCGTCACCGGTTTGCCGCTCGACATCCCAGCTGCGAAAGCACAAGTTGGCGATTCCGTTGGGGAGTGGGACTGTCTTCCGCAGGGCCTGGAACCAGCATCCCCAGGAAGGGCCAGGTTTTCAATGGGAGGTGGGCAAGACTCTACTTATGAGTACTTCCCAAAGGTTTGTCTTTCCGGGAGATTTATGCAGATTCAGACTAATTGTGGTCTAGGAATACTTACTCTTGGGCGGTCTTGACGAGAACTACCAAAAGCTGTATCTCAAGACCATCGATGCGATTCGGAAATGGATGCTTTTCAGGCCCATGGTACCAGATAACCGTGATATCTTGTTCTCTGGGTCAGTATCGACAATGGGCGATCCTGAAAATGATCTCGTGCTAAGTGCGGATGTCGAACATCTCACTTGCTTCCTTGGTGGCATGGTTGGAATGGCATCCAAGATATTTGGCCTCGAAGGCGATCTGGAGATTGCAAAGAAGCTGGCTGATGGCTGTATCTGGGCTTATGAATCGACACTTACAGGAATAATGCCAGAAGGCGCCACTGTCATGCCTTGCAAGAGCTCTGAGCACTGTACCTGGAATGAAACAGCTTACTGGGACTTCTTGGATCCAACGGGACCCCAAAGAGACCGAAACTTGCAAATTTACCTTGAGAACAAAGCAGCTCGCGAAGCCGAGGCCAAAGCGCAAACAGATGCGGCAGAAACAAAACTCCGCGCCAACGCAGAAATTACCAATGCTGAAGAGTTCAATTCTCAAAATGGCACTAATCCTACGAGGCCCGTCACGGTCCCCGATCAGCTGTTGGATGAACTCCCTGACACACCAGGCAGCGAAGCCTTGAAGAAGGATGAACCAGTCTCGTTACCCAAGCGTGACCTCACGAGTTCTCTAAAGGAGAAATTCCCCAACCTTGTTACTCGAAACATCCAACGCGACGTTCCTGTAGCAAAGGGCGCATCGTCACAACCTCTAGCAGAGAAAACCAATGACGCCGCGCCATCGTCACCGAAAACACCAGCTCAAAAGCTGTACCAAGAGAAGTCTGAGCATACCGAAGCGGAATTGGAATCCATGGCGGCAAGTGGTCGGATCCCAGTCCACCCACACGAAGCACCATCCCACCTTGGCAGTGAGACCTTTTTTGACCCAAACCAACCCCTTTCCCACAAGGAATACGTGGGGCACATAATCAAACAAGAGTCCCTACCCCCAGGATTCGTTACCATCAAATCCCCCAAATATAAACTCAGGTAGGCCCAACCCCGCTCTTCTCTACCATTTCCCATCCCTTCTAACCCAATTGCAGGCCAGAGGCCATCGAGTCGGTATGGTACATGTACCGCATAACCGGTGATGAGACTTGGCAAGAAAAAGGCTGGAAGATGTTCGAAGCAATCATCAACGCCACATCGACCGAACACGGCCACTCCGCGATCTACAACGTGCTAGATAACGACCATTACCAGATGGATGAGATGGAGAGTTTCTGGCTCGCCGAGACGCTGAAGTATTTCTATTTGTTGTATTCGACGCCGGATGTAATTAGTTTGGATGAGTGGGTGCTGAACACGGAAGCACATCCGTTTAAGCGGCCTACATGAGTGATGAAGTATCAAATCCCATCACTCAAAAAGAGAGGAGAGGGGTTGTACTTTAGGTGGTGAGGAGTTGGGGAGGAGTACTGCATAGGAGTTCTGGTCCGCCTTCGTTTAATTTTCGTCTAAGATATTGGAAGCTTTGTGCGCCGAAAAGGGGGTTGGGTAGATGATCTCCTGGATGCATGCATTGTGTCGGCGTTTTTTTTTTTTCCTCTTGGGTATTGAATAGCAGGAGATAGATATTATATAAGACTCTTGTCTCTTAGCCCTTAAGTTGTAAAAGAATGTTCGCATTTCCGTCTCCCCTGGCCGGGAAATACGGAAGCACAGCTCTCGAGCTGGGAAGTCTGATGATTGACCATTTATGTAGAGAAGTAGTGGGTAGGTACGGCTGGAAGGATGCGAGTAGCAGCCAATCCTAGGACGTGCATGGTAGAGCCTGCTACTACAGTCACTCTGCCTTCATCTTAAAGCATTTATTCCAACGTTCACATTCATACCCGGGTCAATCTTTCCTTCAAGGGACAATCGAAAGGCCTTAATATGTCATCCCCCCAAAACCTCGAGACGGAAGCAAATCAAGATTATCAACTCGAACCTCACATCAACCCAAAATTCTGCACCAAATGTGAATACGTTATCAGCACTTTCGAAGGAGCTATAAACACCAAAGAACGGCCCCCGTACGAAGACAGCTCACTGATAAGAGCAAGTGCCGAGGATGGGTGCCACCTCTGCGGTCAAATCCTCGAGCTTATCGAGTGCACAGAAATAAAGGAGCCTGTCCCATTGGGACTATCTATCTGGAGCCTTGGTTCAGTCAACTTTGACTCCGTGTTGGGCACCCGTATGAGAGGAATTTGGAAATTCTTGTATTCCGTGAGAAGAGTAAGTAAATTAGTGGCAACTATATTCTCGAGTTCATGTCGCTTCTCTGAATGTCTCCAAAGTCTTGGCACTATCAGAATCTGACGATGCTGAAGCCGAGTAGAGGATACCAGCCGACAGAAGTAGAAAGCGAAGTTGAGCGAGCGCCGGTAGATATCAAACTGAGCAGGAAGGATGCCCTACCGCTTATTGAAAGTTGGTAGGATTCTTGCTATACGACACACGACCGCTGTGGTTCTGATGCCAACAATGGCTCCCTTCCAACAAGACTGGTTTTTACAAGAGAAGATGCACCGCGACTATCCCCTCCAGCTCCCTAAGGGAGTTTTGGTCCGTGCACGATTTTCAATTAAAACACTTGAAAAATCCGACCCTTCTTTATATAATATATTTC